>QXGG01164694.1_pt1 | contig 18144 bp, 11 predicted proteins | sample 1982491 | NCBI WGS metagenome assembly QXGG01 (sample SAMN09924614, study PRJNA488089) | Wastewater metagenome, whole genome shotgun sequencing project. | isolation source: South African research farm wastewater | place: South Africa: Irene, Agricultural Research Council, Animal Production... | reverse complement strand
GCGGTGAGTGGCGATCACGGTGCCGCGTTCCGCAAGGTGGTCGATGCGCTCGGCCTGCCACCGGAGCGCATCGTGATCGAGACGCCGCTCGCGGCGAGCAGCCAGCCGGACCTGCTCGCCTTCGTGCTGCGCAACTACCGTAACAACGGTTTCCGGGTGGCAATCAACGTCGATTCGCCGATTCAGTGGCATGCACTGTCCAGCCGGATTCCTGCAGACTTCATCAAGATCGACGGCGCACGACTACTGGTCGATGTCGACTGGCGTGCTCGCCTCGAGTGGCTGGCGACGCTGCGGGCCGGCGCGAGCCTTGTCGTGACCCGGCTCGAGCGCAAGCTCGATGGCTCGTTGCCGGCCGGCATGCTGGTGCAGGGCTACGGCTATGGCCTGCCCGCGCAGCGCGCGGCGATCACGCGCGCCGAGCGCCATGTGCTGGAACGTTTCGCCTACTGATCACTTGCCGGCAACGTGCCGGCGAGAGTGGGCTGCTTACACCAGCGTATGGATCAGCCCGAGCACCGCGCACGCCGCGATGACTCTCATCACGTCCTGCTTGTAGCGCCACAAGGCGATGAAGGTCGCGACGGCGATCAGCGCCTGGAACCACGCCACGCCGCCGGAGAAGGGGGCGCTGGCGGTGGCATCGGGGAACATCACGTGCCAGCCGAAGAACACCGCGAGGTTCACGATCACCCCTACCACCGCGGCGGTGATGCCGGTCAGCGGCGCGGTGAACTTCAGGTTGCCGTGGGTGGACTCCACTAGCGGGGCGCCTGCCAGGATGAAGACGAAGCTGGGCAGGAAGGTGAAGAAGGTGGCCACCGACGCGCCCGCCAATCCCGCCAGCAACAGGGCGTCGGGGCCGAAGATCTCCTTGGTCCATGCGCCCACGAAGCCGACGAAGGCGACCACCATGATCAGCGGCCCCGGCGTGGTCTCGCCCAGGGCCAGGCCGTCGATCATCTGCGTGCCGGTGAGCCAGCCGTAGGTCTCGACGCCGCCCTGATAGACGTAGGGCAGCACGGCGTAGGCGCCGCCGAAGGTGACGAGCGCGGCCTTGGTGAAGAATTCGCCCATGGTGCGCAGCACCGGGTCGTCGAGCACGGCCATCGCGGCGCCCCAGAGGATCGCCGCCGCAAGCAGCAGCGTGACGAGGTAGGTCCAGCGGAAGCGGGTATGGGGCAGGGGCGGGGTGTCGTCGTCGATCAGGGCGGGGCCGTAGTCCTTGTCGGCACCCGTATGCCCGCCGCCCACCCGGAACTTGTCCGGCGCCAGCTTTCCGCCGAGCGCGCCGAGCAGGCCGGCGCCGACGACGATCCAGGGAAAGGGCACGCCGAAGACGAAGATGGCGACGAAGGACGCCGCCGCCAGCGCCCACAGCAGGCGGTTCTTCAAGGCTCGCGAACCGATGCGCCAGGCGGCGAACAACACGATCGCCACCACCGCCGGCTTGATGCCGTCGAAGATGCCCTGCACGAGGGTCAGGTCGCCGAAGGCCAGGTAGATGTAGGTGAGCGCGGCGAGGATGAACAGCGATGGCAGCACGAACAGCGTGCCGGCGACGATGCCGCCCCAGGTCCGATGCAGCAGCCAGCCGATGTAGATGGCAAGCTGCTGCGCCTCCGGCCCCGGCAGCACCATGCAGTAGTTGAGCGCGTGCAGGAAGCGATGCTCGGAAATCCAGCGCCGTTTCTCCACCAGCTCCTGGTGCATCATCGCGATCTGGCCGGCGGGGCCACCGAAGCTGATGAAGCCGAGCTTGAGCCAGTACAGGAAGGTCTCGCGGAAGGAGGGATGGGCGGGGCGTGGCAGGGGCAGGGGTGGAGCCTTCATGCTGTGCTGTCCTGGTGAATCGGGCGAGTGGCAAGTGCGTGTGGATGGCTGATCGCGATTGTCGTCGACCGGGTGCGCCGCGGGGGCACGACATGCCCGGCGCCGGGTCGAAGTCGTCCAACGCGCGCGTCATTGACCGCATCGCTCGCCTGTGTCGCCCGATCGAAGTCGCTGACTCGATGACCGTTGGTATCGGTCCAGGTAGACTCCTGCCGATCCGGTGCGCCCGTGCGGCCATCGCCGCGCAACCGAACCCCTCGCATTCCAGGACGCACGCATGAGCGCCAGCTTTCAACAACTCGCCAATTTCATCTGGTCCGTCGCCGACCTGCTGCGCGGCCCCTACCGCCCGCCGCAGTACGAGCGCGTGATGCTGCCGCTCACCGTGCTGCGCCGCTTCGACGCCGTACTGGCGCCCAGCAAGGACGCCGTGCTCAAGCGCCACGCCGAGCTGAGCAGCAAGGGCATCGCCAACATCGACGCCATCCTCAACAACCTGGCCAAGGATGAGCACGGCAACGCGCTGGGCTTTCACAACCACAGCCAGCTCGACTTCCACAAGCTCAAGGGCGACCCGGACCACATCGGCCGCCACCTGGCCGACTACATCGCCGGCTTCTCCGAGAACATCCGCCGGATTTTCGAGCGCTTCGAGTTCGACAAGGAGATCGAGAAGCTCGAGGAATCCAACCGCCTCTATCAGGTCGTCGCCCGGTTCGCCGAGATCGACCTGCATCCGCGCAAGGTCGACAACATCACCATGGGGCTGGTGTTCGAAGACCTGATCCGGCGCTTCAACGAAGCCGCCAACGAGACCGCCGGCGACCACTTCACCCCGCGCGAAGTCATCCAGCTCATGGTCAACCTGCTGCTGGAACCCGACACCAGCGTGCTCACCCAGGCGGGCGTCATCGTCACCATCTGCGATCCGGCCTGCGGCACCGGCGGCATGCTGGCCGAGGCGCAGAACTGGATCCGCGCCCATAACGAGCACGCCACGGTCAAGGTGTATGGGCAGGACTACAACCCGCGCTCGTATGCCGTCGCCGCCTCCGACCTGCTGATCAAGGGGCAGCGCGACAGCCGCGTCGAACTCGGCAACACCCTGATCGACGATCGCTTTGCCGACATGCCCTCGTTCGACTACCTCCTCGCCAACCCGCCCTTCGGCGTGGACTGGAAGGCCGAGAAGAAGGTGATCGACCGCTGGCCCGACTTCCGCGGCTACAGCGGCAAGCTGCCCAGGATCAACGATGGCGCCTTGCTCTTCCTGCTGCACATGATCAGCAAGTTTGCCGACTACGCGCCCGGCAACAAGGACCTGCCCGGTTCGCGCGCGGCGGTCGTCTTCAACGGCTCGCCGCTATTTACCGGCGGCGCCGGCAGCGGCGAGAGCGAGATCCGGCGCTGGATCATCGAGCGCGACATGCTCGAAGCCATCGTCGCCCTGCCCGAGCAGATGTTCTACAACACCGGCATCGGCACCTTCATCTGGGTGGTCAGTAACCGCAAGGCCGCCCACCGCAAGGGCAGGATCCAGCTCATCGACGCGCGCGAGCGCTACACGCCGATGAAGCGCAGCCTCGGCGACAAGCGCCGCTACCTCGATCAGGCCGCGCTCGATGCCGTCAGCCGCGAACACGGCGCCATGGCGCACGGCGACAGCAGCCGCGTGTTCGACAACGCCGACTTCGGCTACCGCCGCATCACCGTGCTGCGCCCGCTGCGCCTGCGCTTCCAGATCACCCAGGAGGCGCGCGAGCGCTTCCTCGATACCTGTCCCGAACTGTTCGACGCCCTGCAGGCCTTGCGCGACGCGCTCGGCGACGAAGCGCGGCCGGACTGGAACCAGGCCTGGGACGTTGTGCAGCAGGTATTCAAGGACCTGCCCGATGAGGTCGAGGGCTGGGCCAAGGGCGCCAAGGGCACGGCGCAGAAGAAGATCTTCCGCGACTGCTTCACCACCGTGGATCCCGAGGCCGCGCCGGTCATCGCCAGGCATCACAAGATCGAGCCGCTCGACCTCGCCGCCTTGTTCCCCGGCCAGACGCCACCGGCCGGCATCACCAAGGATCCGCTCTACGCCTTGCTTGGCCTGCACGCGGACGGCAAGGGCAAGTACATCGAGTACGAAGCGGACCCGGCGCTGAAGGATGCGGAAAACGTCCCGCTGAAGGAGGACATCGTCGGCTACGTGCTGCGCGAGGTGCACCCCTACGTGACCGATGCCTGGATCGACCGCGAGACGCTGGACGAGCAGGACGGCGGCATCGGCAAGGTCGGCTACGAGATCAACTTCAACCGCGTGTTCTTCCAGTACCAGCCGCCGCGCCCGCTGCACGAGATCGACGCCGAGCTGGCGGAGGTCGAGAAGGAGATTCTGGACTTGTTGCGGGAGGTGACGGAGTGACGGCGCAGGAACTGCTGGAGCGGCTCAATCTGCTCGATGAGAGCGAGCGCATCGAGGCCAAGTCCGCCAGCGATATCGGCAAGTCGCTGCTGGAAACCGTCTGCGCCTTTGCCAATGAGCCCGGTCTCGGCGGCGGCTGGGTGCTGCTCGGCGTGGTGAGGGAGGAGTTGGCGCTCTTTCCAGGCTACGAGGTCCAAGGCCTGGATCAGCCGGACAAACTGAGTGCCGATCTGGCCAGCCAGGCGGCCAGCAAGTTCAACCGCCCCCTGCGCCTGGATATCCAGACCGAGGCGGTGAACGGGAAAGCGGTGATCCTCGTGTTTGTGCCCGAAGCGGCACCCCAGGACAAGCCCATCTACTTCAAGGCCCAGGGGCTTCCCCGCGGCGCTTTCCGGCGTATCGGCAGCACTGACCAGCACTGCAACGAAGAAGACCTCATTGCCCTGTATCAGAACCGGCAACTGGAGAGTTTCGATTCAGGCCTGGTGCCGGATGCCGTGCTGGACGATTTCTCGCCCGACGCCATCGCCGACTACCGCCAGTCTCGTCGCGATGCCAACCCGGATGCAGAGGAATTGCGCTGGTCCGACGACGAACTGCTGCAGGCGCTGGGTTGCGTGCGAAAGAACGAAAATGGCGCCTGGCAGTCGACCGTAGCCGGCCTGCTGCTGTTCGGCAAGCCCGTGGCCTTGCGCCGCAGCTTTCCCATGACACGGGTCGATTACATCCGCGTGCCCGGCCGCGACTGGGTGCCAGACCCCGAGCGCCGCTTCGATAGCATCGAGCTGCGGGACCCACTGATCCGGCTGATCAGGCGGGTACAGGCAGCCATCCTCGACGACCTGCCCAAGGCCTTCGGGCTGGCCGAGGGTGATCTGCAACGCAAGGACAGCCCGGTGGTGCCGCAGCGCGTCATCCGCGAAGCGGTGGTCAACGCCCTGATGCACCGCAGCTATCGAAGCCACGCGCCAATCCAGATCATCCGCTACAGCAACCGGCTGGAGATCCGTAACCCGGGGTTCTCGCTCAAGTCGCCGGAGCATCTGGGGGAGCCCGGGTCGATCCCGCGCAACCCCAAGCTCGCCGCCGCCCTGTACGACACCCGCTTTGCCGAGACCAAGGGCAGCGGCGTGCGCGTGATGCGCGAAATGTGCGAGCAAGCGGGGCTTGCGCCACCGCTGTTCGAATCCGACCGCGAACGCGAGCAGTTCGTTGTCCGTCTGTTCTTCCACCACTTCCTGGGGCCGGACGATCTGGCTTGGTTGGGGCAGTTCAAGGGCCTGCAGTTGTCCGACGCCGAGGCCCGCGCCTTGGTCGTTACTCGCGAGGTCGGTGCCATGGACAACGCCACGTGGCGTGAGATCAACAAGGTCGACACACTCGCCGCCAGCCACGGCCTCAAAAAGCTGCGTGACGCCGGCCTGCTGCAGCAGAACGGCCGCGGCTCGGCCACCTGGTACAAGCCCACGGCCTACATGCTGGCGGGCAACGAAGACCTGACCAGCCATGCAGAGGGCTTATCTAGTGACCCGGGCGGCTTATCTAGTAACCCCGAGGGCTTATCTAGGGACCCGGAAGGCTTATCTAGGGACCTCGGCGCCTTATCTAGGGACCCCAGGTCCCTAGATAAGGCCGAGGCGGCCCGAAAGGCACTGGCTCGACGTGCCCTACTGGTCGACTTGCCAGGCGACCTGGGCGCGCGAGTAGGTGCCCTTGGTCGCCGCACCCTGCCTGACGACGTGCGGGCGGTGGTTCTCGATGTCTTGGGCCTGCGCGCTTGGCGGCTGGAGGAGCTGGCCCAGGTGCTGCAGCGCAACCCGGAATACGTCCGGCAAAAGTATATCCAGCCACTGCTGGACGCCGGCAGCATCACCATGACCCGTCCAGACAAACCCAACGACCCCGAGCAGGCCTACCGGGCGGTGCAAGTGCCATGATCCCGTCGATCCACCATGCAAGCAGAGCAGGCCGCGGGATCAACTGCCGTCACGTGTTCTTCCGGTGCCCGCAGATTCGGGAGGCTCTGACTCCCGAATTGGCTAGGCGGCTTTCGGAGCAGGTGGAGTCGGTAGGTGTCTCACGGATTGTGGGGGCGCTGTCCCCACAATCCGCAGCGGCCACCAGCACCAGCCTGCCGCGCTACGACAAGCATCACGCCCTCGCCGAATACGCCTTGGCCAGCACGGACAACCGACTGCACTCCGCGAAGTACCTTCTCGAACTGACAGAGAAGGACAAGATGCAGCGGTTTGGCGATGAGCAGTTGCAGGAGGAGCGGGAATGATGCCTTCTCGTTGCTGGCAATCAGCGCGGCTGAAGTTCATCGCCCCCCTGCGTAATGAGCGCACGGCAGCAGGGGCGGATCATGCTGAGTACGTCGGGCTTGAGAATATCGAATCATGGACGGGTCGGATGATCGCGTCCGAACCAAAGGCAGAGCACGACTCCGAGGCGGAGACCGGTCTTGCGAACGTCTTCCGGAAAGGCGATGTGCTATTTGGAAAGCTTCGTCCGTACTTGGCGAAGGCTTGCCAAACGCCTCGCGACGGCGTTTGCTCCACAGAGCTGCTCGTGATGCAACCCGCAGAGGCCCTCAATCCCAGGTTCCTGCTCTATGCGCTGCTGACTCCAGACTTTGTGGGAGCCGTTGACGCATCGACTTTCGGGGCAAGGATGCCTCGCGCCAGCTGGGACTTCATCGGCTCACTTGAGATTCGCCTTCCACCGATCGAAACACAGTCGGTCATCGCCGCCTACCTCGACCGCGAAACCGCCCGCATCGACCGGCTGATTGCAGCGAAGGAGCGCATGCTGGCGCTGCTGGAGGAAAAGCGCGCCGCCCTCATCAGCCGCGTCGTCACCCGCGGCCTCGATCCCGACGCCCCGCTCAAACCCTCCGGCCAGGAATGGCTGGGAGAGATTCCGGCGCATTGGCAGGTGCAGCCGATCAAGTACCTGGCGGTCGTGGGTAACGGCTCGACCCCTTCGGTCGACAACGCCGACTATTGGGACGAGGAGGGCTACCCTTGGCTGAATAGCTCCGTGGTCAACGTATCGCCGGTCACGGTCGCCAGTCGATTCGTGACTGACGTGGCGCTCCGAGAATGCCATTTGCCCAAGATCCAACCGCCCGCTGTGCTCGTGGGCATCACCGGACAGGGAAAGACGCGGGGAATGGCTGCAGTGCTGGGCATCGAGGCCACCATCAATCAGCACCTTGCGTTCATCAAGCCACGCAAGCAGGCGCTCGGCACGGATTATCTGTGCCATGTGCTTGGGCACGCCTACGCTTTTCTGCGGAGCGATAGTGACGGCGCGGGCAGCACGAAGGGCGCGATCACCTGTGAGCAACTGGCGAACATGAAGATTCCCGTCCCGCCCGTGGGCGAGCAGGTCGAAATCTGCGCCCGAATAGGGCTGGCGCTCGGCGTCGCAATGCCTCTCCGCTCGAAGATCCAGCGCTCACTGGATCTGCTTACAGAGCGCCGCGCCGCGCTCATCACCGCCGCCGTCACCGGCCAGCTCCCGCTGGAGGAGATGCGCGCATGAAGTTCGAAACCTTCCAGGCCGGCCGCTGGCAGCCGCGCTACCAGTACAAGAGTTTCGAGCCGGTGCCGGTCAATCATGAGTGGACCTGGGAAGACCCCACGATCAACGCCTTGCTGGAGCAGGCCACCCGGGCGCTGGGGGAGCTGAATGCGTTTTCGCTGATCGTCCCCGACATCGATCTGTTCATCGAAATGCATGTGGTCAAGGAGGCGCAGACCTCCAGCAAGATCGAGGGCACACAGACGGCCATCGACGAGGCCTTGATGCCCGAGGACCAGATTCGTCCCGAAAAGCGCGACGACTGGCGCGAGGTGCGCAACTACATCGACGCGGTTAACCTGGCCATCGACGAGTTGCAGCGCCTGCCCCTGTCCAGCCGGCTGCTCAAGCAGACGCACGCCACGCTGATGCGCGGGGTGCGCGGCGAGCACAAGCTGCCGGGCGAATTTCGCACCAGCCAGAACTGGATCGGCGGCTCCGGGCTGGCCGACGCGGCCTTTGTGCCACCGCATCACGAGGGCGTGCCCGAGCTGATGGGGGACCTGGAGAAGTTCTGGCACAACGAGGCGGTGGTGGTGCCGCACCTGGTGCGCGTCGCGATCAGCCACTACCAGTTCGAGACCATTCACCCCTTTCTGGACGGCAACGGCCGCATCGGGCGGCTGATGATTCCGCTCTACCTCATCAGCCACGGGCTGCTGGCCAAGCCCTCGCTGTACCTGTCGGATTTTTTCGAGCGCAACCGGGCCAGCTATTACGACGCGCTGATGCGGGTGCGCACCAGCAACGACCTTATTCACTGGGTGCGGTTCTTCCTCAATGGGGTGACGCAGACGGCGGTCAAGGGGCGCGACACCTTTCGGCAGATCCTGTCGCTGCGCACCGAAGTGGAGCACGCGGCGCTGGACATGGGCCGCCGCGCGGCCATGGCCCGGGATGCGCTGAACCTGCTGTACCGACGCCCCATCGTGTCCGCCGCCGACCTCGAGCGGGCGCTGGGCGTGTCCACCCCCACGGCCAACACGCTGATCAAGGCACTGATCGAGCGGCACGTGCTGGTGGAGATTACCGGCCAGCAGCGAGGCAGGGTGTATGCCTTTGACCGTTACCTTAAGCTGTTCACAAGTTAAAGTTCGGGCTGAATATTTAACCAAGACCCCGCGCTGATAAAGGAAACGATCGATGAAGACCACCAGCGAAGCCGCTTTCGAGACCGCGATCGAGTCGGTCCTGCTGGCCGGGGGTTACACGCGGGTGGAAAGCAAGGCCTTCGACCGCGAGCGCGCGCTCTTCCCCGACGAGGCGCTGGCCTTCATCCGCGCCACCCAGGGCAAGGTGTGGGACAAGCTGGAAGCGCTGCACGGCGAGCACACCGGCGCGCGGGTGCTGGAGTCGCTGTGCAAGTGGCTGGATGTTCATGGCGCGCTGGCCACGCTGCGCCACGGCTTCAAGTGTTTCGGCAAGACCTTGCGCATCGCCTTTTTCCGCCCGGCGCACGGGCTTAACCCGGAACTGGAGGCGCGCTACCGGGCCAATCGGCTGGGGCTCACGCGGCAACTGCACTTCAGCCCGAAGTCGGAACAGTCGCTGGATGTGGTGCTGTCGGTGAACGGCATTCCGCTGGTGACGCTGGAGCTGAAGAACCCGCTCAGCGGCCAGACCGCCGCCAACGCCATCCGCCAGTACCGCCACGACCGCGACCCGCGCGAACCGATCTTCGTGTTCTCCAGGCGCGCGCTGGTGCATTTCGCGGTGGATACCGAAGAGGCGCACATGGCCACGCGCCTGGCGGGTTCGTCGACTTACTTTCTGCCCTTCAACCGCGGCGTGGACGGCGGCGCCGGCAACCCGCCCGACCCCGAGGGACGCAACTACAAGACGGCCTATGTGTGGGAAGAAGTGCTGCAGCGCGACAGCCTCCTCGACCTGCTCGCGCGCTTCCTGCATCTCGATGTGGAAGAGAAGACCAGCGACGACGGCAAGAAGCTGCGCAAGGAGAACCTGATCTTTCCGCGCTACCACCAGTTGCAGGCGGTGCACCAGATGGTGGCGGCAGCCGCCAGAGAGGGCGTGGGGCATAACTATCTGGTCGAGCATTCGGCCGGCAGCGGCAAGAGCAACACGATCGCCTGGCTGGCGCATCGCCTGTCCAGCCTGCACGACGAGCGCGACCAGCGGCTGTTCGACAGCGTGGTCGTCATCACCGACCGCGTGGTGCTGGACCGCCAGTTGCAGAACACCATCTACCAGTTCGACCACCGCCAGGGCGTCGTGCAGAAGATCGACGAGGACTCGCGCCAGCTCGCCGAGGCGCTGGAAGCCGGCGTGCCGATCATCATCACCACGCTGCAGAAGTTTCCCTTCGTGTCCGGGCAGTTGATGAAGCTCGCCGAGGAGCGTGGCGAAGGCAGCAACAGCCACCTGCCCACGCGCCGGTACGCGGTGATCATCGACGAGGCGCACAGCTCGCAGTCGGGCGAGACGGCGACGGAGTTGAAGGGCGTCTTGGGGGGCGCCGAGCTGCGGCGCAAGGCGCAGGCGATGGCCGAGGAGGAAGGTGAGCTCGAACTCGAGCGCCTGTTCCGCGCCATGGCCAAACGCGGGCAGCAGCCGAACATGAGCTTCTTCGCCTTCACCGCCACGCCCAAGCACAAGACGCTGGCGATCTTCGGTCGCAAGGGCGAGCCCTTCCACCGCTACACCATGCGCCAGGCCATCGAGGAAGGCTTCATCGAGGACGTGCTGAAGAGCTACGTCACCTACAAGACCTATTACAAGCTGATCAAGAAGGCCGAGGACGACCCCAATGTCGAGCGCAAGAAGGCGGCCAAGGCTCTGGCCCGCTTCATGCGCCTGCACCCGCACAACATCGGCCAGAAGACCGAGGTGATGGTCGAGCACTTCCAGCACTTCACCCGGCACAAGATCGGCGGCCACGCCAAGGCGATGGTGGTGACCGGCTCGCGCCTGGAGGCGGTGCGCTACAAGCAGGAGTTCGATCGCTACATCACCGAGAAGGGCTACCCGATCAAGAGCCTGGTCGCGTTCTCGGGCAGCGTGGAAGACGACAGGATCGCCGAGAAGACCTACACCGAAGTGGAGATGAACGGCGGCCTGAAGGAGAAGGCGCTGCCGGAGACCTTCGCCAAGCCGGATTTCCGCGTGCTGCTGGTGGCCGAGAAGTACCAGACCGGCTTTGATCAGCCGCTGCTGCACACGATGTATGTGGACAAGCGCCTGGCGGGCATCCAGGCGGTGCAGACGCTGTCGCGGCTCAACCGCACCCATCCGCTCAAGGACGACACCTTCGTGCTCGACTTCGTCAATGAGCCGGGCGAGATCCAGGAAGCCTTCCGCCAGTACTACGAGGGCTCGGTAATGGGCGAGGCGGTCGATCCCGACAAGCTCTACGCGGTCAAGGCCGAGCTCGACGCCTCGGGCATCTACCGTCAGACCGAGGTGGGCGATTTTTCGCGGGTGTTCTTCGCGCCCAAGCGCCGCCAGAGCGCGGGCGACCACAAGGCGATGAACGCGATCCTCGATCAGGCGGTCGCGCGCTTCGTGCAGTTGCAGTGCACGGAAGAGGACGAAGCCGAGCTGTGGCGCGGCAAGCTGCAGGCCTTTCGCAATCTGTACGGCTTCCTGAGCCAGGTGATCCCGTACCAGGACAGCGATCTGGAAAAGCTGTTCACCTACCTGCGCCACCTGGCGCTGAAGCTGCCCAAGCGCAAGAGCGGTCCGGGCTACCAGTTCGATGAAGAGGTCGAGCTCGACTACTACCGGCTGCAGAAGATCAGCGAAGGCTCGATCAGCCTCGACGAAGGCTACGCCAGACCGCTGGACGGCCCGCGCGAGGTGGGCTCGGGCATGGTGCGCGAGGAGCAGGTTTCGCTGTCCCGCCTGATCGACATCATCAACCAGCGCTTCGGCGGCGAGCTCAACGATGCGGACCAGTTGTTCTTCGACCAGATCGCCGAGGCGGCGAGCCTGAACGAGTCGTTGCAGCAGGCGGCAGAGGTGAACTCCCTCGACAAGTTTCAGTTGGTGTTCCGCGAGGTGCTGGAGTCGCTGTTCATCGAGCGGATGGAACTCAACGAGGAACTGTTCACCGATTACATGGCCAAGCCGGAGCTGCAGGCGCTGGTGTCGAAATGGCTGGGAGGCCAGGTCTACGACCGGCTGTCTGCGGCAAGAAGGCGGGTCAGCTAGCGCCGCCCAGATTCCGCAACAAGCGCACATCCACATCCAGCGCCTTCGGCACCCCGATGACGATGCGGGCGAAGTCCGGGTGGCGCGGGTTGAGCAGGTAGTTGCGTTCGGCGGGCACGACGGCGCTCGGTACCGCCAGGACTGCGCTGCGCCCTTCCTCCAGCCAGGCGCGGCCGATCGCCTGCAATGCATCCCGGGTGCCCAGCGTGCGCCAGTTCGCCGGCAAGGCGGATGCCTCGACCTGGCTCACCGCCCGCTCCGCCGGCAGGTGTGCCGGGATCAGCACGTAGCGCGCGCGCAGCGGCGCGTCCTGGACCAACATCTCGAGCAGCGCGAGCGACTGCGACTCGGCGGTGTAGATGACGCCGTGGCCCTTGGGATTCCAGCGCCCGCCATGCAGTCGCGCACCTTCGTCTGAAAATGCCGCCGCCGCGAAGCGGGCGGTGGTGATGCGCCACACCGTGCGCATCAGGCAAACACGCCGTGCTCGATGCGACCCAGGGTGTCGAGCACGCTGTCGGCGCCGATGTCGGTGTCGAGCAGCGACAGCGGCGTGATGCCACCCAGCGCCGCGTTGTCGGCCTTGAGCCAGGCCAGCGCGGGCTCGGCGGCTTGGAAGACTTCCTCGGCACGCTCGACCACACGCGCAAAGCGCAGCAGTTTCGCCGACTCTTCGGTGGACAGCACGCCCTCGCTTCCCCGCGCTGGCGTCCTTGCATGGGTTCTTTCCTCGACCCGTCCGCGGAATGGGTTGCGGGCCTCGATTTGCGCTCCCGGCCCTGTCGACCTACCGGGCGTAGACCTGATCGAACACCCCGCCGTCGGCGAAGTGCGTCTTCTGCGCCGCCTGCCAGCCGCCGAGGTCCTCGATGGTGATCAGCTCGAGCTTCGGGAAGCGGGCGACGTCGGCCGGGTCGGCGTGTTCGGGCCTGACCGGGCGGTAGTAGTGCCTGGCGGCGATCTTCTGGCCGACCGGCGAGTACAGGTACTCGAGGTAGGCCTGCGCCACCCTGGCGGTGCCGTGCTTGTTGGCCACGCCATCGACGACGGTGACCGGCGGCTCGGCGCGGATCGAGATCGAGGGCACGACGATCTCGAACTTGTCCGGGCCGAGCTCGTTGATCGACAGGAAGGCTTCGTTCTCCCACGCCAGCAGCACGTCGCCGATGCCGCGCTGGACGAAGGTGTTGGTGGCGCCGCGCGCGCCCGAATCCAGCACCGGCACGTTCTTCAGCAGGCGGGTGACGAAGTCCTGCGCGCTCTGCTCGCTGCCGCCCGGTTGCCTGAGCGCGTAGCCCCAGGCGGCGAGGTAGTTCCAGCGTGCGCCGCCGGACGTTTTCGGGTTGGGGGTGATGACCTCGACCCCGGGCTTGACCAGGTCGCCCCAGTCCTTGATGCCCTTGGGGTTGCCCTTGCGTACCAGGAAGACGATGGTGGATGTGTAAGGCGAACTGTTGTTGGCGAGGCGAGTCTGCCAGTTGGCGGGAATCTTGCCGGTCTGCTCGGCGATGGCGTCGATGTCGTAGGCCAGGGCCAGGGTGACGACGTCGGCTTCGAGCCCGTCGATCACCGCCCGCGCCTGTTTCCCCGCGCCGCCGTGCGACTGCTTGATGGTGACGGTCTCGCCGGTCTGCGCCTGCCAGTGGCGGGCGAACTCGGGGTTGAAGTCCTGGTAGAGCTCGCGTGTCGGATCGTAAGAAACGTTGAGTAGCGTTGTCTGCGCGGTGGCGGCGCCGGCGAAGGCGGTCAGTCCGGTGCTCAGGGCAAGGGCGAGCAGGGTGTGGCGAAGGGGGGCGAGCGTCATGGTTTTTCTCCGTATCGGTGCTTGCGGTGGAGGAAATCTATCCGTGGCGCACGCCAATCCGAACCAAGAAAAAGCGCATTGCTTATTCGCTCTGCCAGGGGCGCGCTGAGACTTCGTGCGCTCAGGTGGAGGCGGCGTTGAGATTATCCGTGTGGAAACTAAAAAATATCGATAAAAATATAAATTATCGATATGATTGCGCCTCCTGCGTACGAGTTACTGATTCAAGGAGACCACCTTGCCGAGTTCACGCGAACGCCAAGCACGCGTCCGACCAGATGTGTCCCTCGATTCCGGGCGCCTGGCTGACGGCGATGCCGCAATTCGCGTTGGCCATCCGCGCGGGGTGCGCGTCGTCGACCTGTGCCGCCTGCGTCACGCGGACACGACCGAGCGCATGCCTGTGGCTGAGGACGGCGCCTACGAGATCCATCTGATCCTCAATGGTCATTGCCGGGCGCCCCAGAGCCGCCATGCGCGCCAGCTCGGAGCCGGACACATCGTGATGCACCATGCGGACGAATCCGTCGGGTTGAACTGCTCGGACGATTTCGAAAGCATGATCGTCCGTCTTCCGGTCGTCATGGTGCGGGAGCTCTGTGTCGAGCATGGCTGGGTCAAGCCCGCCGCCACGGGGGCCTTCAGCGCCACGCCGCTGCGCGCGGACGAGCGCCAGCGGCTGATGCAGCTCTGCGAACTGGTGCGCGTGGAGGTCGAGTCGGACACCACGCCGTCCGAGGTGCTGCACCATTACGCGCGGGCGCTGGCCTGCAAGCTGATCGCCACGCTCCACCAGGGCAGCATCCACGGCGAGCCCGACGCGCAGGTGCGCTGCTTTGCGCGCGTCGTCCAGCACATCGATGACAACATCCGCCACGACATCAGCGCGGAACGTCTCGCCCAGCATGCGGGCCTGAGCGTGCGCTCGCTGTACATGCTGTTCGAAAAGAAGGCCGGGATGACGCCGAAGGCCTACATCCGCAAGAAGAAGCTCGAGCATGTGTACAGCACGCTGATGGATCCGGCGAGCCGGGTGGCGAATGTGACGGCGGTGGCGCTCGAGTTCGGCTTCACGCACCTGGGGCGCTTCGCCGAACTGTATCGCCAGACCTTCGGCATCCTGCCGTCGACCAGCCTGAAGGCGCGTCAGGACAACCACAAGGGCAGCTAGCCGGCTCGCCCCGACATGCCCGGCTTAGGGCGTGCGCCGACTCGGGGCCGCAATGGCAGGCGGGTTTGGCAGACGGGGTGCGCCTGCGCCGTGGTCGCTGTGGCGCGCTTGTAACAGTGTCATTTTTACGTCGCAGAATGGGGATAATTGCCGCAACGCACCATCGCCCCGCCCGCCCTTGAATCCCGATCTTCCGAATCCCGCGCCGGCACCCGTGTTGCCACCGGGGCGCCGCCCCTTGCGCCCATGGCGCCTGCTTGCCGCCGTCATCGTCATCGCCCTGCTGGTGACGAGCGTGGCGGGCGGCCTGCTGCTGTGGCACGAGCTGAACACCTCGCGCCTGCAGGCGCGCGAGATCGCGCGCTACGCCGCGCGTCTCGACTACCAGCGCGTGGCGGGGCCGAGCGACGCGATCCGCTTTCCCGCGCACGGTCCCTTCGACCAGCGTCTCGGCTACACCGAGCTGCCGCGCTTTGCCGAACGCCTGCAGGCGCTCGGCTTCGCGCTCACCGAGCAGGTGCGCTTCAACGACGCGCTGATCGAGCACGTCGAGCACGGCCTGTTCCCGCCCTACGCCGAGAAGACGCGCGCCGGGCTCGACGTCTTCGACTGCCGTGCGCAGCCGCTGTACGGCTTCCGTTACCCCTGGCGCGGCTATTCGCGCTTCGAGGACGTGCCCGCGATCGTCGCCCAGGCCCTGCTGTTCATCGAGAACCGCGACCTGCTCGATGAAGCGCGACCGACGCTGAACCCGGCGGTGGACTGGGTGCGCTTTGCGCGCGCGGCGCTCGGCCAGCTCGGGCGCATGTTCAATGCCGACCTCGATGCCCCGGGCGGCAGCACGCTCGCCACCCAGATCGAGAAGTACCGCCATTCGCCCGGCGGCATCACCCTCGATGCGCGCGAGAAGCTGCGCCAGATGGTGTCGGCCTCGGTGCGTGCCTACCGTGAAGGCGAACAGACGCTGCCGATCCGCCGCCGCCTGGTGCTCGACTACCTCAACACCGTGCCGCTGTCGGCCGCGCCCGGTCATGGCGAGGTCAATGGCCTGGGCGACGGGCTGTGGGTGTGGTTCGGCGCCGATTTCGAGCGCGTCAATGCGCTGCTGTCCGCGCCCGAGGGCGAGGGCGCCGAGCGCATCGCGCAGGGCCAGGCCCTGCGCCAGGTGGTGGCGCTGATGATCGCCCACCGTCGGCCGTCGTGGTACCTCGCCGGCGGGCGGGCCGAGCTCACCCGCAGCACTGATTCCCACCTGCGCCTGCTCGCCGAGGCAGGGCTGATCAGCCCGGCTCTGCGCGACGCGGCGCTCGGCCAGCCGCTCGTGTATCGCGACCTCGCCGCCGACCCGGCGGTGGTGCCGGCCAACCCGGGCAAGGGCACCACCGCGGTGCGCGCGCGCCTGGCGGGCATGCTCGGCACCTCGCTGTACAGCCTCGACCGCCTCGACGCGCAGATGAACGCCACGTTGCACGGCGGGCTGCAGCAGGCGGTGAGCGACTACCTCGGCCAGCTCTCCGACCCGGTCTTCGCGCGCAGCCAGGGTCTGATCGCCGACCGCATGCTGCACCCGGCCACGCTCGGCGCGGTGCGCTACAGCTTCACCCTGGTCGAGCGCACCGCGGGCGGCAACCGCGTGCGCGTGCAGACCGACACCACCGACCAGCCGCTCGACATCAACGAGGGCAGCAAGCTCGAGCTTGGCTCCACCGCCAAGCTGCGCGTGCTGGCGACCTATCTCGAGATCGTCGCCGAGCTCCATGGCCGCCTCGCTGCGCTCGATGTGCCGGCACTGCGCAAGGTGGATGTCGACACCCACGACCGACTCACGCGCTGGGCGATCGACCACCTCGCCACCACGGCCGACCGCAGCCTGCCGGCGATGCTCGAGGCCGCGCTCGAGCGCCGCTACTCCGCCAGCCCGGGCGAGGGTTTCTTCACCGGCGGCGGGCGCCACACCTTCGGCAACTTCAACGCCAGCGACAACGCCCGCGAGCCCACGCTGCGCGAGGCGCTGCAGGCCTCGATCAACCTGCCCTTCGTACGCCTGATGCGCGAGATCGTGCGCCACACCATGTACCAGGTGCCGGGCAGCACCGCGCGCCTGCTCGAGGACAACCAGGACCCGCGCCGCGTGGAATACCTCGCGCGCTTCGCCGACCGCGAGGGCCAGGCCTTCCTGCGCCGCTTCTGGCGCAAGTACCAGGACCGCAGCGCGGAGGAGATGCGCTCGATGCTGCTCGACGGGCTGCGCCCGGGCGCCGACCGCCTCGCCGCGGTGTTCCGCTACCTGGAGCCCGAGGCACCGCCGTCCGCGCTCGCCGCCTTCCTCGGCCGTCGCCTGGGCGACGGGGCGCTGAGCGAGGCGCGCATCGGCCAACTCTACGCCCGCCACGCCCCCGACGCCTTCGATCTGCCCGACCGCGGCTATGTGGCGCGCGTGCATCCGCTCGAGCTGTGGCTGGTCGCCTTCCGCCTGCAGCATCCGGACGCGAGCCTGGCCGACGCGGTGGCGGCGAGCGAGAAGGAGCGCCAGCAGGTATATCGCTGGCTGTTCCGCACCCGCGCCAAGGGCGCACAGGATTCGCGCATCTTCACGCTGCTCGAGGTCGAGGCCTTCCTCGACATCCACCGCCGCTGGGCGCGGCTGGGCTACCCCTTCGGCCACCTCGTGCCGTCGCTGGCGACCGCGCTCGGCAGCTCGGGTGACCGCCCGGCGGCGCTGGCCGAGTTGATGGGCATCATCATCAACGACGGCCGCCGCCTGCCGACGCGGCGCATCGACAGCGTGCGCTTTGCCGCCGACACGCCCTACGAGACGGCCTTTGCGGTGCGTGCGGCCGAGGGCGAGCAGGTGATGGCGCCGGAGGTGGCGCAGGCCCTGCGCGGCGCGCTGTCCGACGTCGTCGAGAGCGGCACCGCGCGCCGCCTTGCGGGCGCGTTCACGCTGGCGGATGGCACCGAACTCGTGCTCGGCGGCAAGACCGGCACCGGCGACAACCGCATCGTGGTCAAGGGCCGCGCTGGCCTGGCCATGAACCGCACCGCCACCTTCGTGTTCTACCTCGGCCCGCGCCACTTCGGCACGCTCACCGCCTACGTGATCGGCCCGGACGCGGCGAGCTACCGCTTCACCTCCGGGCTGCCGGTGCAGATCCTGAAGTCGATGGG
>QXGG01085014.1_pt1 | contig 18164 bp, 12 predicted proteins | sample 1982491 | NCBI WGS metagenome assembly QXGG01 (sample SAMN09924614, study PRJNA488089) | Wastewater metagenome, whole genome shotgun sequencing project. | isolation source: South African research farm wastewater | place: South Africa: Irene, Agricultural Research Council, Animal Production... | reverse complement strand
TCGTGTTCCTTGTTCATCGCCACCCGGAAGGCTTCCAGGTCGGTGATGTCGGCGTCCTCGTGGTAGGTCACCGCCGGGATCATCACCCAGTTGCGGGCGAGGTTCTGGCCGGAGATCTTCTTGATGCGCGAGAGCGGTTTCACTTCGATCTCGCCGAACTTGGCGAAGTCGACCTTGGGCCACGGCAGCAGATCGAGGCCGCCGCCCAGGCTCGCACCTGCCGCGGCCGCCGCTGGAGTCCTGCCCGGCACCACGCCGGTGCTCATCGCGCCCTTGACGAAGGCGGTGACGTCTTCCTTGAGGATGCGACCCTTCGGGCCGGTGGCCTTGACCTGGCCGAGATCGACCCCGAGCTCGCGCGCAAAGGCGCGCACCGAGGGGCTGGCGTGCACCGTGCCGCCGAGCTTGACGGCAGACGGGGCCGCGGGCGACGCAATCGGCATCGAGGCCGGGGCGCTGGCGGCCGGACCGCCGTCGGCCAGCGGGGCGGGGGAGGGGGCAGCGACTGGGGCCGGCGCCGCAGCCGCAGCCGGTGCGGCGATCGCCGCACCGCCACCCGCAGTCTCGAGCTTGATCAGCACGCTGCCTTCGCCGACCTTGTCGCCGAGGCTGACCAGCACTTCCTTGACCACGCCGGCGTGCGAGGACGGTACGTCCATCGTCGCCTTGTCCGATTCGAGCGTGGCGATGGCGTCGTCCACCTTGATCGTGTCGCCCACCTTCACGAACAGCTCGATGATGGGCACCGCGTCGAAGTCGCCGATGTCCGGCACCTTCACCTCGACCACGCCGCCGGCGGCCGAGGGGGCAGCGGCCGGTGCCGGCGCAGCGGCAGGGGCTGCTGCAGCGGGGGCGGGCGCCGGCGCGGCTGCAGCCGGCGCCGGCGCAGCGGCGGCCGCACCCGCGCCTGCCGAGGTCGCTGCCGAGGCAGTCGTTCCCTCGACCTTGATCAGCACCGTGCCTTCGGCCACCTTGTCGCCGATATTGACCAGCACTTCCTTGACCACGCCCGCGTGCGAGGACGGCACGTCCATCGTCGCCTTGTCCGACTCCAGCGTCGCGATCGCGTCATCGACCGCGATCGTGTCCCCGACCTTCACGAACAGCTCGATCACCGGCACGGCGTCAAAGTCGCCGATGTCGGGCACCTTCACTTCAATGAGTTGGCTCATGTTCTCAGTCTCCTTGCGCGCTCAGACCGACATCGGGTTCGGCTTGGACGGGTCCAGGTTGTACTTGACCAGGGCGGCGGCGACCTTGTCGCGGCCGATCGTGCCCTCATCGGCCAGCGCCTTCAGCGCAGCCAGCGTCACCCAGTGCCGATCCACCTCGAAGAAGTGGCGCAGCTGCTCGCGCGTGTCCGAACGCCCGAAGCCGTCGGTGCCCAGCGTCACGTAGCTGCCCTTGACGAAGGGACGGATCTGCTCGGCGAACATGCGGATGTAGTCGGTGGCGGCGATGACCGGGCCTTGCGCGCCGTCGAGCTTCTGCGCGACGTGCGACTTGCGCGGTTCTTCCATCGGATGCAGCAGGTTCCAGCGCTCGACGTCCTGGCCGTTGCGGGCGAGCTCGTTGAAGCTCGGCGCGCCCCAGATGTCGGCGTCCACGCCCCAGTCGGCCTTCAACAGGTCGGCCGCGGCGATCACCTCGCGGAAGATCGTGCCCGAACCCATCAACTGCACGCGCGGACCACTGCCCGCGGCGCCCTTGCGGAAGGCGTACAGGCCCTTGAGGATGTCGGCTTCGGCGCCGGCGGGCATCTCGGGATGTTCGTAGTTCTCGTTCATCACCGTGATGTAGTAGTACACGTCCTCCTGCTCGGCGAACATGCGGCGCAGGCCGTCCTGCACGATCACCGCGACCTCGTACTGGAAGGTCGGGTCGTAGCTCACGCAGTTGGGGATCATGTTGGCCAGCAGCAGGCTGTGGCCGTCCTCGTGCTGCAGGCCTTCGCCGTTCAGCGTGGTGCGTCCGGCGGTGCCCCCGATGAGGAAGCCGCGGGTGCGCTGGTCGGCTGCCGCCCAGCACAGGTCCATGGTGCGCTGCAGGCCGAACATCGAATAGAAGATGTAGAACGGCACCATCTGCACGCCATGCACGCTGTAGGCGGTACCGGCGGCGATCCAGTCGGCCATCGCGCCCGCTTCGTTGATGCCTTCCTGCAGGACCTGGCCGGTCTGGCTTTCCTTGTAGAACATGAGCTGGTCATGATCTTCCGGCACGTACTTCTGGCCTTCCTGGTTCCAGATGCCGTACTGGCGGAACATGCCCTCCATGCCGAAGGTGCGGCTCTCGTCGGGGACGATCGGCACGATGTGCTTGCCGATCTGCTTGTCCTTGAGGAGCGTGTTCATGATGCGCACCACCGCCATCGTGGTCGATAGCTCGCGGCCTTCGCCCGAGGCCTTCAGCAGCGCGGCAAACGCGTCGAGTGCCGGCACGGCCAGCGGCTCGGCCTTGGTGCGGCGCTGGGGCAGGAAGCCGCCCAGGTCCAGGCGGCGCTGCATCATGTACTTGTGCTCGGGCGAGCCTTCCTCGAACTTCAGGTAGGGCAGCTCCTCGAGCTTGTCGTCGGGTACCGGCAGGCCGAAGCGGTCGCGGAAGCGGCGGATGGCCTCGACGTCCATCTTCTTCTGCTGGTGGCTGATGTTCATCGCCTCGCCGGCCTGGCCCATGCCGAAGCCCTTGATCGTCTTGGCTAGGATCAGCGTGGGTTGGCCCTTGTGTTCGCTGGCGGCCTTGTAGGCGGAGAAGATCTTGAACAGGTCGTGGCCGCCGCGGTTCAGGTTCCACACCTGGTCGTCGGTCCAGTCGGCCACCAGCGCGCGCAGATCGGGCGTGTTGAAGAAGTGCTCGCGTACGTAGGCGCCGTCCTTGGCCTTGAAGGTCTGGTACTCGCCGTCGCAGAGTTCCATCATGCGCTGCTTGAGGAGACCCTTCTTGTCGCGCGCGAAGAGCGCATCCCAGGCCGTACCCCAGATGACCTTGATGACGTTCCAGCCCGCGCCGCGGAAGCCGGCTTCGAGCTCCTGGATGATCTTGCCGTTGCCGCGCACCGGGCCATCGAGGCGCTGCAGGTTGCAGTTGATCACGAACACCAGGTTGTCCAGCTTCTCGCGCCCGGCCATGCCGATCGCACCGAGCGACTCGACCTCGTCGGTCTCGCCGTCGCCGAGGAAGGCCCAGACTTTTCTCTGTTCCGCGCGCGCGGCGTCGATCATGCCGCGGCTGGCCATGTACTTCATGAAGCGCGCCTGATAGATCGCGCACAGCGGCCCCAGGCCCATCGACACGGTCGGGAACTGCCAGAAGTCCGGCATCAGCCACGGGTGCGGGTAGGACGAGATGCCCTTGCCACCCACCTCCTGGCGGAAGTTGTCCATCTGCTCTTCCGTCAGACGCCCGAGCATGAACGCACGCGCATAGATCCCAGGCACCGAGTGGCCCTGGAAATAAATCATGTCGCCGTCGTGCTGCTCGGAGGGCGCGTGCCAGAAGTGCGAGAAGCCGACGTCGTACAAGGCCGCGGCCGAGGCGAACGAGGCGATGTGGCCACCGACATTGGTGTCCTTGTTCGCGCGCACCACCATCGCCATCGCGTTCCAGCGGATGTACGAGTGCAGCTTGATTTCCATGTCCGGATCGCCCGGGTAGGGCGGCTGCTGCTCGGCGGGGATGGTGTTGATGTACTCGGTGGTGGCCGAGTAAGGGATGTTCACCCCTTCCTGGCGCGCCGTCGCGATCAGCGTCTCGATCAGGTAGTGCGCGCGCGCGGGGCCTTCTTTTTCTACGACGGCGGCGAGCGACTCCAGCCACTCCCTCGTTTCCTGCGGGTCCGCGTCGATCTGCGGGGCAACGTTGCTGTTTTCGGTCATGGTTCGTCTCCTCATGACTTTCGGTTGGCGATCACTGCCCTGCAGGGCAGAGGGGTGTTGATTGCGGGCACGACCATGCCGAATGCCGGATGGTCAGCGTTTCGAACTATAAAACGCCTTTTCGCGATGTGCAATATCTTTTCGTGAGCCGGATTATCGGCTTCTTCGTATCGAACCCTCAGGGCGGTGGGGTATGGGCGCTGCTCGCCTCCCGCGCGAAGACCACCTCGCCGTCGCGGATCTCGCCGAGGTGGATCTGCTGGGCCGAGCGCAAGGTCTCGTGGTTGTCGGCGGAGAAGGGGCGGTGGTAGGTCATGACCACGCCCTCGACGGGTGCTTCGAGGTTCTCGAGGGCGTCGCGGATGCGGGCGCCCTCCAGGCTGCCGGCCTGGCGGATCGCCGCGGCCAGCAGCAGCATGGCGTCGTAGCCTTGCGCGGCGGCGGGCGGGACGGGGATGCGGGCGGTTTGGGTCGCGTCGCGCCAGGCCTGCATGAACGCGCTCTGCCTTGCGGTGCGGGGCGTCTGGATGAAGGTCTGCGGCATGCGTGCGCCTTCGGCGTTGCGCCCGGCGATCTCGATGAAGTTCGACATCGCCAACGTCCAGCTACCGATGATCGGCACCTGCCAGCCCATGCGCGCCATGCCGTTGGCGATGTGCGCGAGCTCGGGGCCGATGCCGTAGGTCAGTACGGCCTGCGCGCCGGCGGCGCGTGCGCGCTCGAGTTGGGGGCGCATGTCGGTCTGGCGAAGCTGGAAGCGCTCGATGGCGACCGGTTCGATGCCTTGCGCTCGCAACGTCGCTGCCAGATCGGCGCTGCCCAGGATGCCGTAGTTGGTTGCGTCGTGCAGGATGGCCAGGCGGCGGAAGCCGCGTCGGCTCACGGCCTCGTCGACGATGACTTCTGCCTGCAGGGTGTCGTTGGCCGAAACGCGAAAGACGTAGTTTTCGGGGAACTCGGGCGGCTGGAACTGACGGGTGATCAGGGTGCCGGTGGCGACCGAGGTGATCACCGGGATGCGGGCGGTCTGATAGTGGCGCTGGCTGGCCAGCGCGACCCCGGTGTTGACGATGCCCAGCCCGGCCACCACCCGTTCGCGGTTCACGAAGTCGCGCACGATCTGTGCGCCGAGCTCGTTGCTGGCTTCGTCATCACGCTCGACCAGCTCCACGCGCCGCCCGAGCACCCCGCCGCCGGCGTTGATCTCGGCCGCGGCAATCCGGATGCCGTCGCGCATCGACAGCCCCATCGGCGCCGAGGGCCCCGAGAACGGGCCGGACACACCGATGCGCACCGGTGCGCGTTCGCCGAAGCCGTTGGATGCCCGCGTGGCCGCCGTTCCGGTCGCCAGTGCCGATGCCGTGAGTGCCAGCGCAAGCGGCACGGAAACCAGCAGCGGAAGAATGGCGCGCCGAACCAGCGCGATCAGCGAGCTCATGGCTGCACTCTAGGCAGCAGGCCCGGCGTCAAGTATTGGCGGAAACCCCCACAATAAGAATGACGCAACGCACCAACGCTAATGACAAAGGAATGGCGTGGTTAGGGTTAGACCGGATGACGGGCGCGGGGGCGATCGTCAAGAATCGAACACTTTTTCCTGCGCCGGGGCGCTCTCTCTTTTTCAAATGCAACACTCCAACGCCGTTCAGGCCCCGTCGCCACGCTGGTACTGGGCGGTGCCCTACGCCGCCGTGGTGCTTTTCGCGCTGACCATGCTCGCGCTGGTCTGGCTGCTGCAGGCGCGCGAGACCGGAGTCGAGCGTGATGCGCTGGCGCGCGACCTGCAATGGACCGAACAGTCGATGCGGCGCGCCATGCAGGGCACGGAAGAATTTCTGGTGCAGATGGCGCGCGATCTGTCGGCCGGAACGCTCGACCACGACGATTTCCAGTTGCGCGCGAACGAGCATCTCGCCACCAACGCGGCGCTGACCAACATTGCCTGGGTGGGGCGCGACCAGATCATCCGGTGGACGGCGCCCTTCGACACCCAGGAATGGCTCGCGGGCGAGGCCCTGCTCGATCACCAGGTCCAGGCTTTCCAGCAGAGCGCGCTGTCCTCGACGCTCACCTATGGCCGGCCGTATGCGGGGCCGCGCAAGGCGGCCGTGTTCGAGGTGCTCGCGCCGGTCCAGCAGCGTGGCGAGTTTCGCGGCGTGCTGGTGGCGGTCTATTCCGTGGAGCGCATGATCAGTCGCCTGGTGCCGGACTGGTTCGCGGAGAAATACCGCCTCGCGATCCTCGAGTCCGGCGGCCGCGTGCTCGCCCTCAGTTCGGCCCTGCCGGCCGGCAACGAATACCTCTCGCAGATGCTGGTGCTGGAGCCGCCCGCAAATGGCATGGCATTGCAGGCGATGGCCCTTCGACCCGGGGGGAGCGCGACCCCGGCGCTGCCGATGGTGGTGATCATCGGGCTGTCGCTGATCGTGATGTGGAGCCTGTGGATGCTGCGCCGCCACGTGCTGCGCCGGGTGCAGGTCGAGAAGGAGCGCGACCGCCTGTTCAATCTGTCGCTCGACATCCTGTGCGTGGTCGATCTCGACGGCCGCTTCCGACGCTGCAACCCGGCCTTCGAACGCGTCCTAGGCCACGATCCAGGCGCGCTGCCCGGCCAGCAGTTGATCGATCTCGTCCATCCCGAGGACGTGGCCGCCACGCTCGAGATGCTGCGCCGGCTGGCCGCCGGCGAACCGGTGAATTTCGAGAACCGCTGCCGCTGCGCGGACGGCAGCTACAAATGGCTGATGTGGAGCATCAACCCGGTGCGCGAGGAGCGCCTCGTCTATGCCGTGGCCCACGACATCACCGGCCGCAAGGCGACCGAGGATGCGCTGCGTGCCGAGTCGGCGTTCCGCAAGGCGATGGAGGACTCGGTGATCACCGGCCTGCGCGCGATCGACCTCACGGGCCGGATCATCTACGTGAACACCGCGTTCTGCCGCATGATCGGTTTCGACGAGGACGAGCTGCTTGGCGCGGTGGCGCCCTTTCCCTACTGGCCGCCCGAGCAGCTCGCGGTGTGCGAGCGCAACCTGGCGATGACGCTGGCCGGGCAGGCGCCGCGCAGCGGTTTCGAGATGCGCATCCAGCGCAAGAACGGCGAGCGCTTCGACGCGCGCTTCTACCTGTCGCCGCTGATTGACCTCACCGGGCGGCAAACCGGGTGGATGGCCTCGATTACCGACATCACCGAACCCAAGCGCGTGCGCGCGGCGCTCGAGTCGGCGCACGAGCGCTTCGAGGCCGTGCTCGACGGCCTGGACGCCGCGGTGTTCGTGGCCGACGCGCGCACCGACGAGATCCTGTTCGCCAACCTCGCCTTCAAGCGCATTCATGGCTTCGATGCGGTCGGGCGCACCGTGCGCGGGGTCGCGGTGCCGCAGCCCGAGCGCGGCGACTATCGCATCGACCCGCGCAACCTGTCGCCCGCCGACGTGCCGCGCGAACTCTTCGACGGCGAACTGCAGCACCCGCTCTCCGGGCGCTGGTACCACGTGCGCGAGCAGGCCACGCGCTGGGTCGATGGCCGCGTGGTGCGCATGGGCATCGCCACCGACATCACCGACCGCAAGCAGACCGCCGAGGTGGCGCGCGAGCAGGAGGAGCGCCTGCAGCGCACCTCGCGCCTGATCACCATGGGCGAGATGGCCTCCACGCTCGCGCACGAGCTCAACCAGCCGCTGGCGGCGATCGCCAACTACTGCGCGGGTTCGGTCACGCGCCTGCAGTCGGGCAAGGCGAAGGCCGAGGACGTGCTCGCCGCGATGCAGAAGGCGAGCTTCCAGGCCGAGCGCGCCGGCAAGATCATCCGCCGTGTGCGCGAGTTCGTGAAGAAGAGCGAGCCGCGGCGCAGCGCGGTGAAGATCACCGAGGTGCTGGAAGACGCGATCGGTTTCGCCGACATCGACGCGCGCCGCACCGGCATGCGCATCCACACCGAGATCGAACCCGAACTGCCGCCGGTGTACGCCGACCGCATCATGATCGAGCAGGTGCTGCTCAACCTCATCCGTAACGGGCTCGACGCGATGAACGACACCCTGCCCGAGGCGCGCGTGCTGACCGTGCGCGTGCATCGATTCGGCGATGCCGCGGTGGAGGTGGCGGTGATCGACCGCGGCCACGGCATCAGCGAGGAGGGGCGGCGGCAGTTGTTCACGCCCTTCTACACCACCAAGGCCGAAGGCATGGGCATGGGGCTCAACATCTGCCGCTCGATCGTGGAGTTCCACAACGGCAGATTGCTTGTCGATCCGAACCCCGAAGGCGGTACCATATTCTCGTTTACCCTGCCGACGGAGACAGCCAGTGAGCGTAATGCCCGCAGCGCCTGACCAGATTGTTCACATCGTCGACGACGACGAAGCCCTGCGCGATTCGCTCGCATGGATGCTCGAAGCCAATGGCTACGCGGTTGCCACCCACGAATCGGGCGAAGCCTTCCTGGCCGCGTGCACGCCCGACATGATCGGCTGCATCGTGCTCGACGTGCGCATGCCGGGCATGAGCGGCCTCGAGCTGTTCGAGGAACTCGGCCGCCGGCGTTGCGGTCTGCCGGTGGTCTTCATCACCGGGCACGGCGACGTGCCGATGGCGGTGTCGGCGCTGAAGAAGGGCGCGGTGGACTTCATCGAGAAGCCGTTCGGCGAGCGCGACATGCTGCGCCTGGTCGAACAGTGCCTGCAGCTCGAGCGCGAGACCCGCGACAAACGCCTGCTCGAGGCCGACACCGCGCGCCGCATGGAGCAGCTCACCCAGCGCGAACGTGAAGTGCTCGACCTCATCATCGTTGGCAAGCTCAACAAGCAGATCGCCGACGTGCTCGGCATCAGCATCAAGACGGTGGAAGTGCACCGCGCGCGTGTGATGGAGAAGATGGACGCGCATTCGCTGGCCGAGCTCGTGCAGCACGTGGTGTCGCTGGAACCCGGCGCCGCCGTGCGCTGACCGGGCGCGGCGTTCGTGGGAGCGGGACGGCTCGCGCAGGGCGTCGAGTTCGCGGGCGAGGCCGCTCCCGCCTGAAGCAGCGCGAATGGGCGCGCGCGCCCAATATTTGCCGATAGCTCGCAGCCCGTCGGCGGCCGAAATCCACCTGCCTCTCAAGAATGACCGGAATCAACGCGCTCTTCCTCCTCACCGGCCTGCTGCTGTTCATCAGCGTGCTGGCCAGCACCATCTCGGCCCGGCTCGGGCTGCCGCTGCTGCTGCTGTTTCTCGGCGTAGGCATGCTGGCCGGCGAGGATGGGCCGGGCGGGATCGTGTTCGAGGATTTCTTCATCGCCTCGCTGATCGCGCAGGCCGCACTGTCGGTGATCCTGCTCGACGGCGGCCTGCGCACGCGGGTGAGCAGCTTCCGCGTGGCCTTGAAGCCGGCAGCGGTGCTGGCGAGCTGGGGCGTGATCGGCACGGCGGGCCTGCTTGGGCTGTTCGCAACCTGGCTTCTCGACGTCGACTGGCGGCTGGGGATGCTGCTGGCGGCCATCGTCGGCTCGACCGATGCGGCGGCGGTGTTCGCCTTGCTGCGCAACAGCGGCGTGCGCCTGAACGAGCGCGTGCAGGCGACGCTGGAGATCGAATCCGGCGCCAACGACCCGATGGCCATCCTGCTGGTGACGGCATTGGTGGGCATGCTGCTCGAGCCGGAGACGGCCACGTTCGGTGGCTTTGTGTGGATGCTGGTCAGCCAGCTCGGCCTGGGGGCGGTGCTGGGGCTGGCTGGCGGTTGGGTGCTGTCGCGCCTGATGGCGAAGCTGACCCTCCCCGAAGGCTTGTACGCGCTGCTGATCCTGTCCGGCGGCACGCTCGTGTTCGCCGCCACCAATCTGCTCGACGGCAGCGGTTTTCTGGCCGTGTACCTGGCCGGCGTGGTGGTCGGCAACCGGCGCAGTCACGCCACCGAGCACGTGCTGCGGGTGATGGACGGCCTCGCCTGGCTGGCACAGGCGGGCATGTTCGTGGTGCTCGGTCTGCTGGTTACGCCGTCGCATCTGTTCGAGTACGGTCTCGAAGCCGTGGCGATGGCGGTGTTCCTGATGCTGGTCGCGCGTCCGCTCGCGGTGCTGATCGGCCTCGCGCCCTTCCGCTACCAGCGCAACGAGCTCGCCTACGTGAGCTGGGTCGGCCTGCGCGGGGCGGTGCCGGTCGTGCTGGCGATCGTGCCGGTGGTGATGGGGGTGCCCGATTCGCAGTTGCTGTTCAATGTCGCCTTCGCCGTCGTGCTGCTGTCGCTGCTGGTGCAGGGGGCGACGGTGCCGGTGGCGGCGCGCTTGCTGAAGGTGGAGGTGCCGCCGCGCGACGAGCCGCGCGACAAGCGCGAGGTGTGGGTGGGCGACGAAGCGGCCGTGGATCTGCTCGAATATCGGGTGGTCGCCGGATCGCGCGCCGAGGGCCGCCACCCCGACGATGTCGCAGCGGATTTTCCCGGGATCGATGTGCGTTGCGTGGCGCTCGTGCGCAACGGACGTCTGTACCGGCTCAACGTCGATTCGCGGATGATCCCCGGCGATTCGGTGTGGTTCGTCGCACCCGACGAGGTCGCCGAGGACATCGCGCGCATGTTCGCCGGCACGGGGGGCGAGCTCAGCGCCAACGCGAGCTTCTTCGGTGAGTTCGTGGTCGATCCCGAGTGCCTTGCGGGTGACCTCGCCGACGCCTATGGGCTGACCATCGCCGAGCACGAGCGTCGCCTGTCGGTGGGCGCGCTGTTGCTCGCCCGCCTCGGGCGTGCGGCGGTGGTGGGCGACCGTGTGCACATCGGCGCCTTCGTGCTGACGGTGCGCGAGATGAGCGTCAAGGGCGTGATCACGGCGGCCGGCCTCAAGTGTCCGCCGCACGTTTGATCGTGGCGCGCTTCGCTGCGGTCGCGCAGGCCAAGTCCACGCGGGTCAAGCTCTCGCAAACGAACGGCAGCACGGTGTGCCGGCGAGGGGGCTCGGTTGCACTGCACAAGATCGCTGCCGCCGCGAGCGCCGGCATGCTGTAAAATCCCGAGCTTTTTAGGGGCTCTTCCGATGACCGCTCGCATCATCGACGGCAAGGCGCTCTCTGCGCGCGTGCGCGGTGAGATCGCCGAGCGCGCCGCAGCATTGACGGCGCGTGGTGTGCAACCCTGCCTGGCGGTCATCCTGGTCGGGGCCGATCCGGCCTCGGCGGTCTATGTGCGCAACAAGGTCGCCGGCTGCGAGAAGGCCGGCATCCGCTCGCTGCGCTTCGACTACCCCGAGAACGCCACCCAGCAAGAGGTGATGGCCAGGCTCGCCGAGCTCAACGCCGACCCGTCGGTGCATGGCATCCTGGTGCAGCTGCCGCTGCCCAAGCATTTGAACGAGACCGCGGTGCTCGAGGCCATCGACATCCGCAAGGACGTCGACGGCTTCCACGCCGAGAACGTCGGCCGCCTGTCGCAGTGCCGCGAGGCCTTCATCCCCTGTACCCCGCACGGCGTCATGAAGATGCTCGAGACCGTCGGCGTGCAGGTGCAGGGCGCCGAGGCGGTGGTGATCGGGCGCTCGAACATCGTCGGCAAGCCGATGGCCACGCTGCTCACCAACGCCGGCGCCACCGTCACCGTGTGCCATTCGAAGACGAAGGACCTCGCCTTCCACACCCGCCGCGCCGACATCCTGGTGGCGGCGATCGGCAAGCCGCGCTTCGTCACCGCGGACATGATCAAGCCCGGCGCCACCGTGATCGACGTCGGCATCAACCGCCTGCACGACGGCCCCGACGCCGGCAAGCTGTGCGGCGACGTGGATTTCGAGGCCGCCAAGGAAGTCGCCGGCGCCATCACCCCGGTGCCGGGTGGCGTGGGGCCGATGACCATCACCATGCTGCTGGAGAACACCGTGATCTCCGCCGAGCGCGCCGCCGGGAAATAGGGGACAGACCCCGATTTTTCCTGTCCCCTATTTCCTTTCAGGACTGCGAGATGAGCGAAACCAAACCCGTCGTCGGCATCATCATGGGCTCCAACTCCGACTGGCCCACCATGAAGGCCGCGGCCAAGATGCTGGAAGACTTCGGCGTGCCCTTCGAGGCCAAGGTCGTCTCCGCCCACCGCACGCCCGACCTGATGTTCGAGTATGCCGAGGCCGCGCGCGGGCGCGGGCTCAAGGCCATCATCGCCGGCGCCGGCGGCGCGGCGCACTTGCCGGGCATGGTCGCGGCCAAGACCACGCTGCCGGTGCTGGGCGTGCCGGTGCAGTCGAAGGCGCTGTCGGGGCAGGACTCGCTGCTGTCCATCGTGCAGATGCCCAAGGGCATCCCGGTCGCCACCTTCGCCATCGGCGAGGCGGGCGCGGCCAACGCCGGCCTGTTCGCGGTGGCGCTGCTCGCCGTCGAGGACGCCGCGCTGGCGCAGAAGCTTGCCGACTTCCGTGCCCGCCAGACCCAGGCGGTGCTCGACATGAGCCTGGATTGAGAGCCGCATCATGATCCTCCCGCCTGCCACCCTCGGCATGCTCGGCGGCGGCCAGCTCGGCCGCTTTTTCGTTTCGGCCGCGCACGAGATGGGCTACAAGGTCTGGGTGCTCGACCCCGACCCGCACAGCCCCGCCGGCCTGATCGCCGACCGCCACCTGGTCGCCGCCTACGACGACTACGTCGCACTCGACACCCTGGGCAGCGAATGCGCCGCGGTGACCACCGAGTTCGAGAACGTCCCCGCCGACACGCTGGATTACCTGACCAAGTTCATCCCGGTGCATCCGGCGGCGAGCGCGGTCGCGGTGTGCCAGAACCGCATCGCCGAGAAGACCTTCCTCGCCGACCACGGCCTGCCGCACGGCCCCTTCGCGGTCATCCGCGGCGAGGACGACGTGCGCAACGCCAACGCCGGCCTGTTCCCCGCCATCCTCAAGGTTGCCCGCTTCGGCTACGACGGCAAGGGCCAGGCCCGCGTCGCCGACCGCGACGAGGCGCTCGCGGCCTTCCAGCACTTCAAGGGCGAGCCCTGCGTGCTGGAGAAGATGCTGGCGCTGGATTACGAAGTGTCGGTGGTGCTGGCGCGGGACGAGGCGGGCAATGTGCGCGCCTTCCCGACCGGCGAGAACCGCCACCGCAACGGCATCCTCGACGTGACCATCGCGCCGGCGCGGGCGTCGGCCTGTCTTAGGGACAATGCGCAGGAGATCGCCGAGCGCATCGCCGACAAGCTCGGTTACGTCGGCACGCTGGGCGTGGAGTTCTTCGTCTGCCGCGGCGAGCTGGTGGTCAACGAGATGGCGCCGCGCCCGCACAACAGCGGCCACCACACCATCGACGCCTGCGACGTCAGCCAGTACGAACAGCAGGTGAGGGCGCTGTGCGGCCTGCCGCTGGCCACGCCACGCCAGCACTCGGCAGCGGTGATGGTGAACCTGCTCGGCGAGCTGTGGTACGAGGACGGCAAGGGCCACGGCACCTACCGCGAGCCCGAATGGTCGCTGCTGCACGCGGTGCCCGGCCTGCGCCTGCACCTGTACGGCAAGCACCACGCCCGCCCGGGGCGCAAGATGGGCCACTTCGTGGTCACCGGCGACGATGCCGAGGCCGTGCTCGAGCGCGCGCTCGCCGCGCGTGCCGCGATCGGCATCCGCGACGAGTGAGCACCGGCCGATGAGCGACTCCGGGGCAAAGCAGCGCGGCCGCATCGAACCCTCCACGCCTGCCGCGATCGCCGAGGCGGCCGCCTTGCTGCGCGCAGGCGACATCGTCGGCATGCCGACCGAGACGGTCTATGGTCTGGCCGCCGACGCGCTCGACCCAGCGGCGGTGAAGAAGATCTTTGCCGCCAAGGGCCGTCCCGTCGACCACCCGCTGATCGTGCACCTGCCTTCGGCCGAACACCTGGCGCAATGGGCTGCCGCCATCCCCAAGGACGCGATCGCGCTCGCGCGCGCCTTCTGGCCCGGACCGCTGACGCTGATCCTCAAGCGCACCGCGGACGTCCCCGACGAGGTCACCGGCGGGCAGGACACGGTCGGCGTGCGCGTGCCCTCGCATCCGGTCGCGCTCGCCTTGCTCCAGGTGTTCGATTCCGGCATCGCCGCCCCCAGCGCCAACCGCTTCGGCCGCATCAGCCCGACTACTGCCGCACATGTGCAGGAAGAACTCGGCGAACGTGTGGCGATGATCCTCGACGGCGGCGCCTGCGAGGTGGGCATCGAATCAACCATCCTGGATTTCTCGCGTGACGTGCCGGAGATCCTGCGCCCGGGCGCGATCGGCCCCGAGGACATCGCCCGCGTCATCGGCCGCCGGCCGCGGGTGCGGGGCGAGGCGCTGCCGGAGATCGATGAGACGGCGGCCGGGCAGCGGTGTGCCGATAGCGCGAGCGCTGCGGCCGGACGTGGGGTCGCGCCTGCCGAAGCCCCAGCCGGTTCCCCCCAGCCCGCCCCGCGTGTCTCTGGTGCGCTCGCCGCCCACTACGCTCCGCGCACCCCCCTGCGGCTGGTCGAACCTGCGCTGCTCGTCGACGAAGCCGCCGCACTCGCCGGCGAAGGCTGCCGTATCGCCGTGCTCGCCCACTCCACTCCCGACCCGCGCGACGCCCGCCTGACCTGGCGCAGCCTGCCGGCCGAACCCGCCGCCTACGCCCAGGGCCTGTACGCCAGCCTGCGCGCGCTCGACGCCGTCGGCGCCGATTTCATCCTCATCGAGGCGCTCCCCGGCGGCCCGGGGTGGCGCGCGGTTGCCGATCGCCTGGGCCGTGCGGCCGTGGGGTCGGGCGGCGCCGAAGCCTGAGCGCAAACGCCACGGCCTGCGGCGGCGCGCAACATTGTCTGGCCTGTTCGGGCGACATGGAAGGGGCTTCCCTTTCGATCTTCGGCTCTCTATAATGCGCGCTCTTTCAGGGCCGATAGCTCAGCTGGGAGAGCGCTGCGTTCGCAATGCAGAGGTCGGGAGTTCGATCCTCCTTCGGTCCACCACGAACACTTCCGAAGTAGTCCGAGAAAAGCTGGAACCCCTTGAAAATTCAGGGTTTCCGGCTTTTTTTGTGTCCGAGATAGTCCGAGAATGGCTATTGAAAGCCTGAGGCTGGTGGGGGCAACATTGGGGGCAACTGTCGAGATGCCCCCAATCACCTAAGGAGTTGCCCCCAGATGCCCCTCACAGACACGCAGATCAAGGCACTCAAGCCCGCCACAAAAACTCGCAAGTACGCCGACGAGAAGGGCTTGTACCTCGAAGTCGCTCCGAGCGGAGGGAAGTGGTGGCGCCTCAAGTACCGGTTTGGCGGGAAGGAGAAGCGGCTCAGCCTCGGGGTCTATCCGGATGTTTCCTTGAAGGCTGCACGTACTCGGCGCGATGAGGCCCGCGAGTTGATCGCGAACGGCGTCGACCCCAGCGCAGCGCGAAAAGCCGATGAGGCCGAGCGCATCGCGGAGACCGTGAATACGTTCGAGGCGGTTGCGAGGGAGTGGTTTGAGAAGGAGCGGATTAGCTCTGAGTGGGCGCCCGGGCACGCCCGCAAGATCATCCAGCGGTTCGAAAAGGACATCTTCCCTTGGCTTGGGAAGCTTGCCGTTTCGAAGATCAAGCCCATGGATGTATTGGCGTGCTGCCAGCGGATCGCTGACCGGGGGGCGGCGGACACCGCCTACAGAGCGAAGCAGACAATTGGGCAGGCCATGCGCTACGCGGTCGCAACGGGTCGCGCGGAGCGTGATCCTACGGCAGACCTTCGAGGCATCATCAAGAAACCGACGCCCGAGCACTTCCCGGCGATTACCGACACGGCAGGGGTCGCAGCGTTAATGCGCGCGATCGAGGGTTTCAAGGGGACGACCGTAGTCCGATCTGCGTTGCGCCTGGCGCCCCTACTTTTCGTTCGCCCTGGTGAGTTACGGTGCGCGGAATGGGCTGAGGTCGACTTTGAGCGGGCCGAGTGGTGGATTCCCGGTGCGCGGATGAAGGGCAGGCGGGACCACATCGTTCCGCTCTCCCGGCAAGCAATGAAGATCCTGGAAGACCTTCATCACCTTACCGGCCACCGTAAGCACGTGTTCGTTGGACGCGACCCAGGCAAGGCCATGTCCGACGGCGCGATCAACGCTGCACTGCAGCGCATGGGCTACGACACCAAGACGGAAATCACGGGGCACGGTTTTCGCGCAATGGCGCGCACCATCCTCCACGAAGAGCTTGGCGTAGCGCCAGAAGTGATCGAACACCAACTCGCGCATGGCGTGCCGGATCCACTTGGCGACGCCTATAACCGGACCAAATTTCTGAAGGCGCGTCGGGTGATGATGCAGAGGTGGTCGGATTATCTCGATCAGTTAAGGGAGAAGGGGCGTCGAGGAACGTCTTCGCCTTCGGAAGCTGATGACGAGTCTCTCGTTTGACGCTGTGAGGTGTGGGGTCAGGGAATCCTCTTGAGCATGTTCGCGGGCGTGCTGTGGGCGCCGTCAGACACTTAAAGGTCAGCCGTTGAGGCGGAAACGACCTACGCTCTACCGGCAGAGCGTAGGTCGTGCGGCTTGAGTGCGCCTCATGCAACCTGAGTGTACGCGCTGCATGCTGAAGGGATTCCGGCCCCTTTTCGATATGCGTATCGTCCATGTCATGGGCTTCGGGATGTCCCGGTGCCGTTCAACATGGAGTGTGAATATGAATAGCATGTCGCAAGAACCGATTTTGATCATGCGGCGCCGCGAGGTCGAGCGCCGCACCGGCTTGTCCCGTTCAACGATCTACGAGCGGATCAGGACGGGCGCATTTCCTGCCCCCATTTCGCTTGGTGGCAAGTCGGTAGGGTGGATCGAGCACGAGGTGAACCACTGGCTTGCTGAACGCGTTGTCCTCAGCCGGACCCGGGCCAGTGCTGGCGTCGAGAGCCGGTGATACGTCGCGGGGGATGAAAAGCCTATGAATGAGCGAGTGTCGCCCGAAGCAGAATAGAGGTCATAGGTCACGGCTTCGGTGTGTCGCATGGCGATAAGATTCAGGGCGTCGCGAACCTATCTCGCGACATACGCTTGGGTGCAGCCGGCTCGGTGGCTGGCCCTGAATACATTGCTCGCACTTGCTGTTGGTCACATATGGCTATCGTTGGCTCCAGGGATCACTTTTTCAATATGAGCAAGGCGTTCGTCGCTCGCGAGTCGGCGCGGATGGCCGAGGTGGTCAAGGGATTGCTTCATGAGCATTATCCCAATCACCCGCTTGAACTGCAGGCCGGCGACGAAGCTGGCCCTCAATCGGAAAGTGAGCGTCCGGGGCCTCCGATGCTGCGCCTGATCTACCACTCGCTGACATCTGAAGATCTGCAGCTTCGCGATGACGGTCTCGACTTTGACCGGCTGCAGAGCCTCTATCAGCTCAGCGTCATCGCGCACATGATGACCTTGAAAGAGGCGCGTGATGAAGCGTCGGCCTCGGAGTTGCTCAGTCGCCAGGGTAAGAAGGCGGCTGACGCGCGGCACGCTGAGAACCGCGAGATTGCGCAGGAGATCAAGGACTGGTACGCCGCGAATCACCACCGGTACAAGAGCATGGATGCAGCGGCTGCGGCGGTCACCAAGCTCCAGCCGGTTGTCTTTAGCACGGCGCGAAAGCACATCGGGACGGCAGCGAAAGGACTCGGGCTGCGCAAGTGATACTACGCGCGATCGGAAATCAGCCTAGCCCTTCTCCTAAGTAAGACCAGCGCCACGGCTGTCGCACCATGGCGTCGGCCAGGTGGCAGGGCGGAACGTGTCAATGGTCGGCTGGGTCGCGTTCCGCTGCTTAACGACGTCGATGACGCGTCGGGTAGGGTTTATTTCGTTAACTGTGGCGCCATGTATGGGAACATTACTGGCGCCGCGTGTTATCTCGAGTCTGACTGCGCTCGATACATGCTGTTCTGCGATCCCCGCACATTACCGGGTCCAGAGCGACGCTATTTCTCGCTTTCCAAAGACCAGTCGTTCTCTGCTGTGGCGCATCGTGAAGCTCGCCGTCACGCAGATGCCCTCCATACACGAGTTGGATCGGGTGAGCGACCAGCATGACGTGGCTTTCTATTGGCACGTGTCGCAGCGATCGAGAACCCGCTTCTCACACACTTGCAGAGCGGCGCAGTCGGCGGTGGGCTGGCGTTGGCCGGTCCTGCGTCACAGAACGGAAGGCCAGGGAGCTGAAGCCTCAGAGGGGTGATGTGCCCGTATACGCAGCTAAGGAGATCTTCACGCTGCTGTTGCCGGTGTCGGAAGCCGACGCGCTGAAGGGGGTTCGCGGCCGTGACAATGACCGCGATGTGCTGGGGTTCCGCGCGCATTGACGGCCTGTGCGTCAGATCGTTCCTGGTTCATGAAATTCGCTCGA
>QXGG01098783.1_pt1 | contig 18166 bp, 3 predicted proteins | sample 1982491 | NCBI WGS metagenome assembly QXGG01 (sample SAMN09924614, study PRJNA488089) | Wastewater metagenome, whole genome shotgun sequencing project. | isolation source: South African research farm wastewater | place: South Africa: Irene, Agricultural Research Council, Animal Production Institute... | reverse complement strand
CCTAATAAATTTAGAGAGTATGCAGAATCTGGTAAAATAAATGAAGATAATTCAAAAGATTTTCAAGACAATAAAGGTAGGGTTAAGCAATTTTTTAGGGAAAATTATAATATTCATTTAATAAATGAGTATTTCTTTGAGAGAGGCAAACATGAGACTTTTGAAGACTTTTCCTATTATGAAGGTTATCTTCCCTTATGGCAAGAATGGGCAAGACAAAACCCTGAGTTAATGGATAAGCTTAGAGCCAAGTCAGCAGGTAAGACTCTTACTGACCAGTTTGCTAATACAAGAGTAAGCCAAGCAAGGGCTTTGTCTGAAATTCTTAATGAGACCTCTTCACAAGAAACTACAGAGATGCTTGATAATGTTACTGAAGATACTGAAAATTCTGGGGAAATAGATACAACTGATTTTGAGGCTAATATATCTACACCACGAGAACAAGCTAAAGCTGATTTAACATTAGGTGTAGCAAAGAAAAGAGATAGAATAACTCTTGTAACAAGATTATTTAGTACTACTATAGACCAACTAGTAGAAGATAGTAAAGGTACTAAAACAAGGTTAGATATTATTAATGAATATACTCCTTATGGTATATTTAAGGTAGTAGAGTCACACTTTTCAAACTACCTTAAAGACTCTATGGAACAGAGGATTGCAGCTAAATTTGACTCTATTAATAAGCAAAAAGGGGCATTAGCCTACTCTGAAGAGCAAAGAATGGGTGCAGCTAAAAAACAAGCTGAATATACTACTAATGAGTACCAGTTAATTATTGATAACTTCAAAGTATTAGCAGAAGAGGCTAGTTTAAACTTGGTTGAGTCTGAGGGTATTAGGATAGACCCTTATGCAATGGAGGCTACTGAAATAGAGAATGAAATACAGGATACTTCAAGTGATGTTACAGACCCAAACAGTAGTGACACACCAGGTAATAGAGATTTGTTCTCTATTGAAACTGCTTTTAAAGACAACTGGATGACTAATTATACATTAGTAAGTAGTTTTGATTCACTGAGTCAAAAGGTTAGAAAGACACTAAAGCAAATACCTAAACTATCATCTGTACCAAAAAATGGTAAACACTACCAAGAAAAGGATGATTTAGGTTATCCTAGGTTTTTAGATGTAAGTTATGTGCATGCTATTCTTATTAAACATTTAAGATTCATGGAGACTTCTGCTGATTTAATTCCTATGTTGGATGAATTATCAGTTACTCAACCATGGGTTAAACAAGTGTCTATATTATTACAGAAAGACCCTGTATTGTTAAGTCAATTCTATCAACACTTTAGAAAGGATTTTGTATCTTATTGGGTACAAAAGAGAAAGAATAATGCTGATGGTTCTTATTATACAGAAACTGTGGAAGTTAATGCTTCTGATGGTATTGCATCTGTAGTAGATGATTGGAGATACAACTATGAAAATGGTAATAAACTACATGAAGATAGTGTATATGACAATACTGGGAAATTAAACCAAGACAAGGCAGATATAGGTTTAGATAAGGTTGTGAAACTTAATGATAAACTGAATAAATTAACAAAAGCAGAAAGATATGAAGTAGTTAAGAATGATAACTTTGTACAGGAGATAGTTGATTTACTTAATATGTTAGGTATTAATCCCACTAATAAAACATTGAAAGATGCTTTAGCCTTAAATAAAGATACTAATGGTATCAGTTTCACTGACCCTATTATGTCTTTATTACCTAGTTTAAATGTTATATTTAGTGGTATAAGTAAAGGTAAAGTAAAGGATAGTAAAGGAGCTGAAGGTCAAACTATTGGAGGAGATTTAATTAATACTTTCTCATCTGCTTATAAATCAATAGCAACTATGTTTCTTGATACTGCTGAAGGTGGTATTGAATCTAGTGTTAGAGAGAATGGTAAGAGTAATTATAGTCATGTTGCACCTAACTTTATGGGTAGAATGGTTAATAGACTACAAGGTAACAGAAGAAGTGAACAAGAGTATCAAGATATGCTTGAAGAGCAATATGGTCAATATGAGTTCTTCAAACAAAATGGAGTTTTCCTTAATGATTGGTTAAAACAATTATCAGAAAATCCTGCTTTGAGAAAACAATTCAAACACAAAACACTTCTTAATGCTAATAAGGTAGAGTATGCTAAATGGGATGATTTAGACTATATGACTATTCTATTATCAGAGTATGCAGGTGACCCAGGTAATGGTACATCTAATATTAAGTTTGCTAACTTTCATTTACCTATATTAGCTGATGCTGAATCTGCTGAATTTTTAAGATTTAGAAAGATTGATAACCACAGTGAAATGGGTGATGATGGTAAATTTAGAAAGTTTGATGATGTATTACTTGACAAAATGAGTGACACTGTTGTACAAGAGTTTAATAGAATTGCTCTAGTTGTTAAGAGAGATAAAGCAAGATTAGAGGGTAAACCTGGTGTAGAAGCTATTAATAACTATGATATTGTAAGAGATAAAAAAGACCCTAATAAAATACTTAATTTAGGAGGTGCTAAATTTCATTTCTTTCCAGCTTTAAATGACTTAAAGGTTGATGGTCAAACATTCATCAAAAAATTGAAGAATACTATTGACTCAGGTACTCCAAAGGACCTTAAAAACTTACTAAGAGAATCTCTTGAAGTGATTATGAATGAAGAGTTTGAAAACACATATAGAGAATGGCATGAAATGGGTCTATTAGATGAGAATGAAAATGGTGTTTATAAGCATATGGGTATATTAGGTATAAGTAAAGGACAATCATCCTATAATAAACCTGTGATAAGAGCAATGGGACTAGCTAAAAGTAAGATTTCTAATTGGACTAATAGTATGGAAAACTTATCTAAAGCATTATCTGCTAATAAAGCTATTAATACTAATGATGCTAATAGAGTATTAGAACAACTTAAGGAAAGAGTTCTATTGGCAGTTACTGAAGGTCAATTAACTCTTAGAGAAGCTGAGTCTATTAACAGAGAATTAGAGCTTAAGAATAATGCTAAAGAAGCTTTAAGAGAATACTTTTGGAATAGTGAATTTGCTACTTCTCAAATTACACAATTAACAGCAACTGACTTAGCTTATTATGAGGGTTTACTTGACTTTCAAAAGAGGTATAAACAAGTTCACTCTCCTGCTTTAAGGTTAAATACATCATCAAAGTATGGTAGAAAGATAGAAAGAACTCTTACACTTAAAGATAGTGTGATTGTTTCCCCTTCATTAAAGGACATTGAAGAGATTCTACAAAATAGAGTAGATGAAAATACAATGACTAGAGGTGATATGTTGTATATTCTTGAGAAATTTAAAGAAGTCAATTGGGCAGATGCTCAAGCTTATAGAAGTTTAGGTTCTTACAGAGCTATACTTGATATGTCTGGACAATGGACAGATGAGATGCAGGTAGCATTTGATAATATACAAAATGATGTTTATAGTGCTGATGACTTTGATATCATTTGGCAAACTAAGAAACCATTTGTATATAGTCATATGTCTAAAGAATCAGGTATTAAGGGTGAGGGTCCTATTAAGTTAGGTGTTCAACATAAGAACTCTGAGTTTCTATTATTAGCTGCACACCAATTAGTTGCTAGTGCATTATCTAACTCTCCTAAACTTAAAGCACTTAATAAATTCATGGAAGATAGACAGATTGATGTTGTACAATTTCAATCAGCTGTTAAAGTGGGATTACAAGGTGTTCAAAATATTAATGATTTACAAACTGAAGAAGAAGTTACTGACCATTTAAATAAAGTTTTAGGTATAGATGGACAAGAGAATAAGAATGTTCTACATGAAATTAGCTATGAAGACTATGGTATTCAGGTAGAAACTCCAGAACACTCCATTGATGCTATTCAACTTATTGGTACTCAAATTAGAAAATTAGTAGGTGCTGATATGAGTAATAATCCAGACTTTAGAGTAACAGTTAATGGGGTTGAATTCACTAAACAGGAGTGGATAGACAAGTATAATGAGGTTAATACTGAGAATATACTACAAGCCTTTGCTGATTTAAATGAGAAGTTTAGTGACATTAAAGAGGTAGAAAAGATGCTTCAATATGAGTTAAGAGGGAGTTCAAGATATGGTAGTGATATCATCAGAGCTTGTACACTTAATAAAGATGGTGTGTTTAATATCCCTTTATTTGACCCTGTTATTTCTACTCAAGTACAAACTTTACTTAATAGTATTATTAAGAAAAATATTACTAAACAAAAGATTAGAGGTGGAGCTTTAATCCAAGTATCCAGCTATGGTCTTAGTGATGATTTAAAAATTGTATTTGAAGGAGAGGGGAAGAATAAGAGGATTAAATACCTTGAAGTTTATATGCCTGCTTATAGTAGAGAGTTCTATGAACCATTAATGAAAGAGGGTTCTAATGAACTTGATATCACTAAATTACCAGAGTCACTTAGAAAACTAATAGGTTATAGAGTTTAATCGAAAGATTGGGACTCACTTTAGCAGTAATGCTAATGGATAATAAATTGGGTGAATTGCTGGAACATCCTGTTAGATTATTGATACAAAATTTGTATAATTCAAATATTTATAGTATCTTTGCACATATAAATCTATACAATAACATTATATGAAAGAAGAACTATTTAATATTAAAAGTAGATTTGGAGAATATCCAAGCTACAAAGTAACTAAAAGTGGTAAAGTATATAGTTATAGACAGGGTAATATGTTAAAACCCCTGTCATTAGTACTAGACAGTAGTGGTTATCCTATAGTAAAATTATATGATGACACTAATAAGAAAAGAACTATTGCAGTACATAGAATAATAGCTGATACTTTCATTCCAAATCCAAATAATTTAGAATGTATAAACCACAAAGATGAGAATAAGACTAATAATTCTATAGAGAACTTAGAGTGGTGTACTAAGGCTTATAATAACTGCTATGGTAACAAAGCAGTAAAAATAGGATTAAAGCTTAGGAAATCCAATCCTAACAAAAGGCAAGTTAATCAAATAGATGATAATGGTAATATTATAAATACTTATCAATCTATTAGAGAAGCTGCCAGACAATTAGGAAACATTAAAAAGGATGCTAACATAATTAATGGTATTCAGACTCATCAGAAAAGATATGGTTATTATTGGGAATATACAAGTGTGTGACAATTCAATAAGTAGGGACAATCAGCAGCCAAGTTATAGTTTAAATGACTATAAAAGGTTCAGAGACTAGGTATTGAAACTATGAAAATAGAATATAATATACCCACGAGTGCCCAACATCCTTATAGGATGAAGATATAGTCCGTGCTTTATGGAAACATAAAGAATTACAGAATAAACATCTGTAAGATAACAAAACAACCAACGGAAGATAAATATTCAATGGCTCCTCTGTATATTAAAGGGTTTTTACCACAACAAAATGGTTCAGCTATTATGCTTCCAGCAGAGATTACTACTTTAAGTGGTTCTGACTTTGATGTGGATAAACTTTATATTATGTTACCTGAATTCAGAAAGACTGCTTACTATAATAAATCAGCATTTATTAATGATTTAATCATTACTCTTAATGGTCCTAAAGAAGGAACTACAGAGCATTCAGATATGGTAGAAAGTATCAAAGAGTCTATTAAGAATGGTAGAACAGCTGAAGAGGGGACTAATGATTATTCTATCTATAAAACCTATATGGAAAATAGAGAGAAGTATAGAGACTCTAGTAAAGATAAATTGGAGAAGATTGAATTTGATATGAATAGACCAGCTTCAGAACAATCAAAGAAAGCTAGGAATAATATGATTATTGATATGATGTGGGGGGTATTAACTAACTCAGACACAGCACCAAAGATTCTTAATCCAGGTGGTTTTGATGCTCAAAAGAAAGCAGGTTCAATTGTTACTATTTTAAAGAATAATAATAAAGAATCACTTAAAAGAGAGCTTGGAATAACTAGAGATGCTGATATAGCTGAGTTATTAACTAATTCAGATATGGTAGATAAACTTGCTAAGAAATATGAAACTAAAAGAAATCCTCTTAGTCCACAAACACAGGTATATTTACATCAACAGAATATGATGGGTGCATCTTTGATTAGTATTTATGCTAACCATAATGCTAGTCATGCTTTAATGCAGAGTACTGAGTTGTCTCTACACCCTAGTTATGGTGCTTTTACCCTAAATGGTAAGAAGTTAATATCACTACATTCTATTATGAACTCTGAGAAAGAGTTTATATCAAAGAATACTGCTGGTTTCTTGGCTGCTGCTGTAGATAATGCTAAAGAGGCTATCTTGGCTGTACTTAATCAAAATACATTTACTGCTGATGCTAGTATGATGTTAAGTAGATTAGGTTACAGTCCATTAGAGATTTCCGTCTTTATGAATCAACCTGTTGTACTTGAGATAACTCATAAGTTCTTTAGAGAAACCAGAGATGGTAAAACTAAGAATGAGATATTTGATGAAGTATTAGAGGGTTATAGAGTTAAAGCTCAAATGCCTAGTAATGTTAACTTTAGTAGCTACCAAGATCATAAATTCAATTTGAATGATTTAATGCTTAATATACTAAATAGAGAAGATGGTTCTAATATAACAGCTAGTTCACAAACCAATGATGGTAGTCTATTAGATTATAATAAAGACCAACTTGCTGTGGGTTACCTCTTCAGGAGGATGATGTCTTCATCTGATTCTTTAAGTTTATTAGTAATGGCAACTAGAGCCGACTCACAAAAGGGAGCTGCTGGTCCTACTATTGCTGATACTCAAATTACTCTTACTAAATTGACTGATTTCTATGATACTGTAGTTAAAGCTGAGAAACCTGCTTTAATACATGCTGATGTTCTTCAGGATATTAATGTAGATAATATGACTACAGGACAGATTAGACAAGTAATGCTTGACTCTAAATTACCTTATCTACAAGCATTCCATACACTAGGTTTAAAACAAAGTCAAAAGATGCTTAGAGACTATTTCCCTCAATTTACTAAATCATTTATTGATGTAATAGAGAATAGAAAGGATGAAGATGGTAATGTTATCAACTATGGTTTAAGAAGTTTTACTAAGTATAATAAACTTGATGCTAAAACTATTAATAATGTCTATAATGATTTACTTGCTTATATAATGACTGATTTAGATTTCTTTGGTTCAGAAATGAACCCAAGTACTAATAAAGTTACTACTAAAGCAGATAGAAGAGGTAGTTTCATTAATACATTCCCTATGGAGTTTCAAAGAGTTATTGAGAATAATCCTGAGATAGCTGAACTTGATTTTATTAAAAGATTAAGCGTAGTTAAAGGTGGTTCAAAAAACCCTGTAGATACTTTAATATTTTCTAATGTTGGTAAACTAAGTCCCCAATTAAAAGAGAGATATACAAGAGATTGGCAATCCCTTTTATATATGGGACCAGAAGGTGCTCAGTTAGCAGTTAATCTATTTAGATACTCATTCTTTAGAAATGGTTTTGCATTTGGTCCTAATACAATCATTCATTTAGCTCCAATAGCAATTAGGGAAGTAATTCCTGGTTACTTGGATAAACTAAGGGAATTAACTAGTAGTTCAGATAACTATGATAACTACATTGAACAGTACATTTATAATCATTTAGATAATAGACAATTAGTTCCTGAAGTTAGTATTAAAGATACTCAAGTTGAGTCTGTATCAGATGAAAATGGTATTAAAGAATCTATTACAATCTCATTTGAAGAAGAAGCACCTGTAGGTGCCGAAAAGAAATGGATAAAAGAAACCATTGATATGGAAGGCTTTGAGGCTTATAATTTCATACCATATTTCGCAGCTAAAGAAAATGGTCAAAACTATTATTATAAATTAGCAACAGGGGGAGAGAGGTCAACTAGTGGTACTTATGAAAGAATAACCCCATTAGGTCATCCTAATAGTTTTATTGAGTATGAATATGGTAAGAAAGCTAGTGAAATAGTTAGTCAAATTAAGCAAAAAGATATTGTTAATGAGAATAGCTTGTTAGAGTCAGGAATTTATGATAACTTTGATGTTACAAAAGAGGAAGCACCTGTACATGATGATGCTATGTATATCTCATTAGCTTTTTCAGAAGCATATAAGGAAGTGACAGGTATAGAATTAGATATAACAGAAAAAGTGAATAATTCTGATGAATCATTCGCACCAAACAAAGATTTTAAAGATGCAAATGACCAACCTCTTTGTGTGGGTAGAGGATCTAACAAATAAATAATATGGCAAAGAAATGTGCAATCATTCCTAAAGTAAGGAATACAAAAGGTGAGGTAGTGGACAGTAAACTGTTCATTGACCTTCACCAACTTACTTCTAAGAGAAGTGAAGCTGCAAATCTTTATCTCATAACTAAGAATACAGAGTTCCAAAATAAGTGGGACTCTGTACTTAGTTTTGATGATAATGGAGAACCAACAGTAGCTAGTCTTATAAGTAAAACTAATATCAGAGAAGCAATAGATGATAAGGTAGTTCTTAATACCTTATCTAAACAATTAGGTAAAGAAGTGTTACCAAGTACACTTGAAAACAATAGTAAACTAGCTGATAAGGCTGTTCAATTCAATAGGAACTCAAACTTTAAAGAAGACTTTGTTGCTACTATTGATAAGAACTATAATCCTAAAACTAATAATATTGAAGCTACTGTTACTCCCAAAAGGAGAACAGAAGCTTTAAGCAATGAAGCTAGGAATATGGAGTATAATCAAATCTTAAATAATAAGATTAAGGATATATTAGCTAGTCAAGGTGTGGGTATAGGTGCTTTAACAGCCTTAGAGAAGAGAAGAGGTATTGCTGGTGTTGCTGACTTTAATTTAGCTAAAGATGCTGCTAAAGGGACTATAGCGCTTATTAGACTAGCAGAAGGTATTAAAGGAGAACAAGCACTACCAGAAGAGTTTGCTCACTATGCAATTGAAGCTATGGGAGATAACCCACTAGTTAATAGGCTAGTTAATTTAATAGCTAATAATAACTTAACTCAAGAACTACTGGGAGAAGATTATTCAACTTATGAATCTTTATACCAAGGTAGTAGAGAGAAATTAGCAAAAGAAGCTGCTGGTAAATTACTTGCTACACACCTTTTAAAAGGAGAATCTACTAATAATAGACCTTATAAAAACTTACTAGATAGAGCTATCTCCGCAATAAAAAATTTCTTCAAAGGACTAAATGCTAATGCTATTCAAAAGGCAATGATACAAGCTGATAAAGAGTTTGGTAAATTAGCTACAACATTACTTACTGATGCTCAAAGTTTATCAATGAGTGTTGGTAATATAACAACCTCTGAACAGTTCTTTAGTACAAAGGAAAGGGTGGACAGAGATAAGAAGCTCCTGAAGGATATTATTGATAATGAGAGAAAGAGGTTAAAGATATATGAGAAAAGAAACCCAGATAGTAAGTTTGAAACTGAACAGAGGTTGCTTATTGATAAACTTGAATTAAGTTTAGAGAACAATGAAGAAATACAGGGTATATATGACTTCTTAGATACTGCATTAGAAGATATGACTAAGGTAGAAACTAGGTTAAGATTACTTATGGGAACACCTTCTACTAGTTTAGGTGCAAGAGCAGGTATTCTAAGGGATATTAGAAACTATATCTATAGTTATTCAGGTATGATGTCTGAGATTAGAGAAGTAGCCAGAGATGCTGAACTTAATGAAGATAATAGATATGGTGAGAGAGCTATGGTATCTTTAAATCAAGTTGAATCATTGATTAAGAACTTATTAGTTGACTATAATAGGGTAGCCGTACCTATGTTTACAGATTTTATTAAACCATTCTTTGGACAAGATATTATTGTAGAGATGGGTAAGGATAAGGGAAAGGTCATTAAAGTTGAAGACTTAATTAATTATGCAGATAGTGATATAGGTGTCTTTGATAGATGGTTAGACTCTATGGCAGATAGCTCTGATTATATGCTTAAATTATTTGACCAAGCAGTAAAGAAGAGTAAAGAAACTGCTAGACAAAAGACTATTGAACTATCAAAAGAATTAATAGCATTAGGAGTTAAAGCTGAACAAGATGGCATTAAAGATACTGAATGGTTATTTGAAAAAGACTCTAAAGGTAATAAAACAGGTAACTATGTATCAGCTATTAACCATGGTTTATTTAAAGAAGCAATGTCTAAGATGTTTAAGTCTCAAAGAGATAAATATGGTAAAAACCCTATAGACTCTGATAGAGTTAAAATGCAGAAAGAAATTAATGATTGGTTTAGGGAAAACATGGAAACTATTGATGAACAAAGAGTTCCAAAGGTAAGTAAATATGGTAATAAAGACTATCAAAATCTAGCACCTAAATACAAAGAATACCATACTAAACTAATGGAAATAAAAGAGAAACTAGATGCCCTTTTACCCGAGAAGTTTACTAAAACTAATAATGCAATTAAGATTAGAAAGGACTTATTGGAGAGGGTAAAACAATCTAAAGGTGCTACAGACGGTGCTAAACAAATATGGGAGAACCTTAAAGACCAAGTAATAAGAAGAACAGATGATACTGACCTTGAATCCAAATCAACTCTTATGGACTTTGAAGGAAGACAAGTAGAGACTTTACCTATATTCTATACTCAAATGAGTAAGAATGAGAATGCTAATGATATATCAACTGATGTTATAGGTACTATGATTGCATATGCTTCTATGGCATATGACTTTAATGAGATGAGTAAAATCATTGATGTATTAGAAGTTGGTAGAGACATCATGAGAAAAAGAAAGATAACTGAAACAGCTGGTGGTAAAGCTATGCAAGAGAGGTTTAAATCAGTAGGTAAAATAGTTATCAATAAGCTTATAAAGAAAAGCGATGAGACTAACTTTATGGGTAGATTAAATGATTTCTTTACTATGCAAGTATATAATAAATATATGAAAGATGAAGGAACTCTTGGTAAAACTAATGTTGATTTAGGTAAACTTGCTAACCTGCTTAACAGAGTTACTTCACTTAATAGTTTAGCTTTAAATGCCTTATCTGGTATATCCAATATAGCAACAGGTACTGTTATGATGAGGATTGAATCCTTTGCTAAAGAGTTCTTTACGGAGAAAGATACTTTAGTAGCAGATAGTATTTATGGAAGAGAGTTATCAGGTGTACTAGCAGAGATGGGTAACAGAGTTAAGACTAATAAACTTAATCTATTCTCAGAGTTATTTGATACTATGCAGGAGTTTGAACAAGATGTGAGAGATGTCAACTTTGATAGGAAGACTTGGTTTAGTAGAATGTTTAATACCTCAGGTCTATTCTTTATTAATAATGCTGGTGAACATTGGATGCAGAATAGAACAGCACTTGCAGTGGCTAATGCTTATAAGATGAAAGGACCAGATGGTAAAGTTACTTCATTATGGAATGCAATGGAGGTTGTTTATATAGATAAACATAATAAGAAACTAGGTGCAAGGTTACAAGTAAGACCTGGTTTTACTAAAGAAGATGGTACAGTGTTTAATAGTAATGATATCTTTAGATTAACTAGAAAGACAGCTGCTATTAACCAAAGGTTACATGGTGTCTATAATAAAGCAGATAGAAGTGCTATTCAAAGAGTGGCATTAGGAAGACTAGGTGTGATGTTTAGGAAGTGGATGAAACCATCTTTGAATAGAAGGTTTAAATCAGCTAGTAAAAACTTAGATTTAGATGCTTGGACTGAGGGTTATTATAGAACTGCATTCAACTTTATGCAAGCAGTAGCTAAGGATTTAAAGCAACTCAAATTTACAATGGGTGCTCATTATAATAAACTATCAAAACCAGAAAAAGCTAATATAAGAAGAGCATTAACAGAGTTAGCACACTTCTTCTCCTTAGCTGCTTTACTAGGTCTAATGGACTTTGATGATGATAAAGATAGAGGTTGGGTTAGTTCAATGACTGAGTATCAAATGAGAAGACTATATACAGAGTTAGGTGCATTGACTCCTACTCCTGCTATGGTTTCTGAAGGTTTTAGAATACTTAAATCACCTGCTGCTGGTATTAATACAGCCGAAAAGTTAGGTGACTTTATAAGGTTTTTAAATTGGAATAACTATGAATTTATATCAGGAGATGATGCTATATTACAGAGTGGACCATATAAAGGTATGTCAAGGGCAGAACAATTGTTCTTTAAATCACCTCTTGCTCCTATGTATAATACAGCAATGAGAACTATTCATATCAATGATCAAATACAATTCTTTAAACAATAGTTTATATAATAAAAAAAGGGAAGTAATTTAGTTTACCTCCCTTTTTTCTTTCCCTTATAAAAAATTTCAACACAGGATTATAGACAATGTAATGCCTGTTCTCTCTCCTCTTGTGATATATTATTCCACTGTTCCACACTCATTCCTTTAGCTTGTAAATCAGCTTGTTGTTCAGCAGTTAAACTACTAAATGAAGTAATTTTATTACTAGTTTCTTCTACTATACTATCTATAGAGTATTCCATAGCATACTTACCTTTATTTATATCTCTATATAGATTATCTAAATGAGGTGCCATAGAGTTTCTATGAGTTATCTTAGCTAATAGATTTCTAAAGAAGTTTACAATTCTTTTACCTAGTCCATTTGTTTCTTGACTCATGGTGTATTCCCTAAATGCTTCTGACATATTCTCTTCAAGAGACACATTATCTAAGTTTCCATATAATTGTCTAGCTTCAGCTAATAGAACTTCTCTTTGACTCTCATTTAACAACCCTTGAAAGACTGCATGAAATGCTTCATGATATAAAGTTCCAGGAGCAGCAATATTAGATAGAGTAATAATACCATCTTTATATTGTCCCCAAGCTAAAGTACCTTTACTTCCTGCTTCTATTAAACCACTAACAACTCTTAGTCTATCTCCTTCTGATAATTGAGGTAATACCTTACTAATCCAAGCTAATTCTCTTTCTCTGTTCCAAACTTCAGTAGTTTCATCTGTAACTTCTCTTAAAGAAAATGGTTCTTCAAATTCATCTAAAGCTCCATCTTCTATATTCTTGAGTTTATCTTCCATACTTACAGTACCTTTAGCTCCCTCTGTTGGAGTCACTGTTGATGCTGGTGTAGTTGGTAAGATTACTGGTTTAACCTTAGCATTATCCACCTGAGGTCTATTAGTGAGGCTTGTAGGTTCAGCACTAATAGTAGGTATTCTACCTACATTATTCTTCAAGAATTTAATAGCCCCTCTTACTGCCAATTTAGGAGAGTAAGTAGAAGGAGAGTTTGGTATAAAAGTAACACCCTTTCCATTAGGAAACACTAAGTGATACTTTTTATTACTAACAAAGAAATCTTTACCTGAGAATCCACCTGAAGTTTCTTTAGTCATTGTAATATACATAGGTGACCCACCTATAGTTCCTAAAGGATACATATTAGATTTATACACTGTTCCATTTAACTCAAAGTAACCTACTTTACCACTCTTGAATTCATCACTACCCTCTAAGTTGTCTACAATAGTGTTATTAACTGACTCTATAGAGGAATCAAACACAACCTTATCTGATACTTCATTAGTTTCCTCCTGAAGAGTATTGTCAATAGGCTTGTTATTTACATCAGTCTTAGTACTAGTATCAGTACTAGTCTTAGTGTCACTAGTATCAGTACTAACATTGTCATCTAATTTAGTAGTATTTACACTACTAGGTGGTATAGGATTGAGTGGCTTTCTATTGTTAGTAGAGTTATTAGGTACTGTATTCTCATTCTTTTTACCCTTAGTTGTAGGTGGTTCATGTGGTACATTAACTGTCTTATCATAGTTAAGTAAGATACCTTTCTCTCCTACAATCTTATCTACATTCTCACCAGAGTATCTAAGCCAAAAAGGTAAGATAGCTAAGGTGTTAACAGGTATGCCATATTGAGACTCAAATAGATTCTTATATGCACTTAACTGTTTAGTATAGTAGTCCTTAGTACTCATTAGTTGCTTATCAGACTTAACATTGAAGTAGTCAACCTTATCTCCATACCTATTAATAAAGGGAGAGAAACTACTCTTACTTGTCTTAACATCATAGATTTTAAACTGACCATTCTTATCAATAGCTAGTATATCAACTTCACCTGCAATCCTAGTTCCATCAGAGTATTTATGATATAATACAATGTTATTAGTTAAGAATGTTTCCCCTGTGCTATCTAGGTTCTTCTTGATAATATTTAAACTAGTTAATAAATCGTGATAAGCTGATTCAGTTAAGTTATCTGGTTTAGTAGTCTTGCCTGTATGAAAGAAGTCTCTTATGATACTATCTACTGAGTTACCAGCATCTAAAGCTCTTTGAGCATTAGTACCAAAACTCTTATCTTTAATAGTTTGTATTATCTTATCCCTAGTCTTTACGTCTGTTTTACCTTTAAACTCAGATAAATCAATCTTAAATTTATTACCCAATGAAGTTAAATAACCATTATAAGACTTAACATTGTTTGAGTGTTTAGATAACTGTGCTTGTATGCCATCATAAAGTTCCTTTGCATCTTTACTTGGTATCCAATTATCCCCTAATCTAGTATGTACTCTATCATAAGCATGGTATTTACCATCATCTTCTAGTATATAATATGATTTACTGTCAGTCTTACCCTTATCAACATTAGATTGATTACTATAGATATTGTCAACTACAGATGGTGCATCTTTAATTAAGCCATTCTTCTTAGCTAATCTCTTCTTAAAATCAGCACTGTCTTTCTTATTAAGATACTTCTTATTAATTCTATCAAGTACATTACCTTTAGGGGTTAATATAACATTGTCAATCATGAATTCATTGTCAGTTATATTACCAAAGTTACTATCTGCCCATGCTAAATCTAATACTAACTGTTTATTAACGGGACCTAGTTTAGCAGGTTTACCTTTATCATTAGTAATACTCTGTGTTGATAAATCAACAAAGTACTTCTTTTTACCTAATGTAACGGACCTACCTTCAACACTAGAACCTTTAAAGCCCTTTGGTTTAAGTTTCTTCTTAGGGTTATTAGCCTTTTGTTGGTTACCTTCTGGGTCAAAATAATCAGTAGCAAACCAATTACCTCTTACCTTTGCTTCCATCATATCAGATGTTAGTACACCTGAACTGAGTAACAATTGATTATAACCAGAACTATTAATCATACCAGCATTAACTTGTAATGGTTGATTAAAACTAAGTAGAGTATTAAGTATTTCTCTCTTAACATCTTCTAGTGGTCTTCTAGTTACAACAGGGTCTCTAAAACCACCTGTTGAGTCATCAAAAATGCCAACAGTACCAGGTGATTCAGACTCATCTAGTCTAATAAACTTCTTATCTTCAATCCTCTTTTTAACACCATCTACTTCTGTATACTTTTCTCTCCCCTTTTCATCTAATTCTGCTTTTGCAAATACAATAGCAGTTTCACCCTGGCTTTCTATGAAGTCAATATGAATAGGACCCTTATATAGATATATACTTAAATCAGCTACAGCTTCAGATACCTCTTCTGCTGACCTTGCATTAGCAAACTTAGTAATAGCTTCATCTATTTGTTTATAATAAACAGACTCTTGTGTTTTAACATCTTTAGGGTTAAACTCTTTCTCATTAAACCTCTTAACTCTTAGTACAGATGGTCTATATTGACCATTGATATCTGGTATAAGTGCAAACAACATACCCTCTTTGTTACTAAGTGTTTCTGGTTTAACTATCTTACTATCATCTATCTTACCATTAGTAGTTAAAACACCATTTCTTACTACTCCAAGTACTGTATTACTAGTTACTCCCTCTATATTTTCATTAAAGGTTCTTTCTTGTTTAAGGTAAGGTATTTGACCAATCATCATTTTAGAAACATTAGTAGTTTCCTTTGATATAAATTTACTTTTAGTATTACCCTTATTAAACTCAGCATAGAGTCTTTTCTGTAACTCCTTTAATCCTTCATACTTAGAAGTATTAGTAGGTAAACTACCAACTACTTGGTTATTTCTTTTATCTATTAGGAGAATAGCCTTTGAGTCAATAGCTGGGTCTATCATAAAACCTATAGTATCTCCTACTTTTAGATGACCATCATTGACGTATTTAAAAGCACCATTACTCTCTAGGTAATTATAAAATGCACTATAATCCCTACCCGTCTTCTCTAGCTCAACTTCAGGCAATGGTCTAAAGTCTTTATCCTTTTTAGCATCTCTATGAAACTCTGTGATAATAGGGGCATAATGTTGATACTGTTTATTTTCATTAGTATCTAATGATGTTTCTTCATCCTTAGTATTACCTAAATCATCATTAATATCCTTCATATCTTTATCAGAGATATCACCTACAGGGGGTACAATGGGTTTATCATTAGGTTTAGAGTTATCATCCTTTTTAGTATTATCAGTTTTATTCTTATCCTTATCTTTCTCCTTGTCTTTTTGGTCTTTATTATCCTTATTATCCTTGTTATCCTTACTATCTTTATTGTTAGTGTTATTATCACTATTAGGAGGAATAGGTTTATCAAAGATTTTTACCTTGTTATCTTCACCAATTTCAGCGATAGTTTCATCATCATTATGGTCAGCTGTATCATTATACAGTGTATCTTCAAAATCTTGTTGATTAACTAAATCATCAGCAGTTGATTCATCTAGCACTTCTCCAGGTGGTATTACATCATCCTTACTTAGTTTATCTTTATCTTTTTGTAAATCCTTTGATTGGTTAATAGCATCAAATACATTCAATTGAGCTTTATCAAATCTCTCAAGATTCTGTGTATAGTCTGCATCTTCATCATAAAAGATTGTAGGGTCATTAAGAGCATCACTATCTGTATTAAATAATTCATCTAAAGAGTTAGAGTCCTTAGAGTGTGCATCAAATAAATCTAAAGCATCTTGTTTCTCTTTATCACTTATATCTAAGCTACCAATAATATCAGAGATACCTTTACTACCTGTAGTAACTTCTTTATAATCTTTAGCTACCTTAGAGCCATTCTTTATTAAGTCATCAAGTACTTCACTCTTAATATTCTCATCTACTTCTGAGTTATCTAATATATCTTTAAACCCTTGTACATCTTCAGCTTCATTTAAACTAGTACCTAACTCCTCTTTATGTTTAGTTTTAAGTTCCTCAATTTCTTCTTTTTTTTGATTATCTATTTCATCTTGTAAAAGACCTGGATTCTTTAAATACTCCTCTAGTTTTTTATCAAATGAAAGGTAAGCATCGAGTAGCTTAGGTATATCATTTATTTTATTATGAAATGAGTCAGCTTCAACAGGGTCAATAGATTTATTAAAAGGATTAGAAGCTGATTTATCTAATGACTCAAGTAGTTCTTTATCCGTAGCTAGATATGCTCCTAATATCCTCTTATCTAAACTTAATAAATGGTTTAATAAATCACTCTGTTTCTTAAGATTATCTACTTTCTCTTGAGCATCTTTAGCTTTATCAGTTATACCAGCACCATCTTTAGTACTCTTCTTACCCTCTTCATCAACAACACCTTGAAAATGACGAACCATTTCATCTAAGTTACCTTTGATTGCTCTAATAGTTGGTTTGATTTCTTCAGATAATATATCTGCTCTATCTGCCCAATTTTCTCTTTGAACTTTCATCCAAGTAAGTTCCTCTAATTGCTCATCACTTAGACTTTGACCAACAGCAATATCTATATCATTCTTAGCTTTTACATAATCCTGGATAGTTTTCTCCATTGATTCCTTATTCTTGGTTAAGGCTTCAATCATCTGCTCTTTACCTTGGGGAGTATCAATCATTTGGTTACCATTCTTATCAATGAATGGACCTACTTTAACTTCCTTTCCTTTATCATCAACAGTAGTGGAGGTTGTATTATCTATAATAGCTTGTAGATTCTCATCTGAAGTATCAAAAGCAGTGTCAATGAATGCGTTATAATCACTTAGTTTACCTGCATTATCAAACATAGCTATATCAGATACTAATTGAGAATGTTCTGCTGTTCTAAAGTTGAATTCATCCCCATTTACAGCAGCTTCATTCATATCATTCTGATACTTATTATGCCTAATAAGACCCTGAT
>QXGG01069290.1_pt1 | contig 18169 bp, 11 predicted proteins | sample 1982491 | NCBI WGS metagenome assembly QXGG01 (sample SAMN09924614, study PRJNA488089) | Wastewater metagenome, whole genome shotgun sequencing project. | isolation source: South African research farm wastewater | place: South Africa: Irene, Agricultural Research Council, Animal Production... | reverse complement strand
TGGTTCAACCAGCCGATGCTGTGGATCGAAGACGCAAACAGCGCGTTGAACCTGGTGCACGCCGTGCTGTTCCTCGTCCTGGGCATCGCCGTAAGGCTGGCGCTGCAAACGTGGCGGTTGAGGCAGGTGGCGCTGGGGTTTTTGATGCTGGGCGCCACGACCGAGTGGGTCCAGTTCCTCGTTCCCGGCCGCCATCCCCGAATGGATGACGTGCTGGTGGACGTTGCCGCCGGCTTGGTCGGTTGGCTCGCCGCGTGCGTGGTGGTCTACGCAGGCCAAGCGAAAGCGAACGGGATGACGACGTTGCGCCAGATCGACCGCTGAGCGGCTGGCAGCGTGTAGAAGCACCGGGAGGCGCGAGCTGGGGGCGATCGCGCAAAAGCTTACGGTAACGTATCCTATGCGTAGAGTTGCGCTGCTCGGCGCGCTACAGGAAATTTACCGATGTGTGGAATGACGGGGTTCGTGCTCGCGCGTGCGGGCATGGACGGCGGTGGGCTGCGTGCGACGGCTGGGGCGATGGCGCACGCCGTGCGGCACCGCGGACCCGACGATGCCGGGGCGTGGGCGGATGCGCAGGCGGGCGTGGCGCTCGGGCACGTGCGGCTGGCGATCCAGGACCTCTCGCCGGCGGGGCACCAGCCGATGGTGTCGGCGTCGGGCCGATTCGTGATCGCCTTCAACGGCGAGATCTACAACCACCTCGACCTGCGCGCAGAGCTCGAAGCCGCCGGTGCGGCGCCGGCGTGGCGTGGTCATTCCGACACCGAGACGCTGCTCGCCGGCGTTGCGCATTGGGGTGTGGTGGCGACGCTGCGGCGCTGCGTGGGGATGTTTGCGATTGCGCTCTGGGATACGCAAGAGCACAAGCTTGCGCTGGCCCGCGACCGCTTCGGCGAGAAGCCCTTGTATTACGGATGGGCGGGGAAAAGTGACAACCGCGCGCTGGTGTTCGGCTCGGAGCTGAAGGCGCTGCGCGCCTACCCGGGCTTTGACGCGCCCGTGTGCCGCGAGGCGCTCGCGCATTACCTGCGCCTGATGTACGTTCCCGCGCCGCTGAGCATCTACGAGGGTATCTACAAGCTGGCACCCGGCTGCGTGCTTACCATCAGTGGTGCGCCCCCCGCGCAAGGCCCGGGTAGCCCGCTCATCCCGGGTGGAGAGTACGGCACGCTGAGCATGCGCCGCTGGTGGTCGCTGGCGCAGGCGGTGAAGGACGGGGCGCGCCATCCGCTGCCCGAGGAAGAAGCCTTGCCCGCCCTCGAGGCCCAACTGCGCGAGGCGGTGCGCGTGCAGTCGCTGGCCGATGTACCGCTGGGCGCCTTCCTGAGCGGCGGCGTGGACTCGGCAACCATCGTGGCGCTGATGCAGGCGCAGACGAGCCGGCCGGTGCAGACCTTTACCATCGGCTTCGAGGAGGCCGGCTTCGACGAGTCGCCCCATGCCCGCGCCGTGGCGCAGCACCTGGGCACCGATCACCACGCGCTTTTCGTGAGCGCCGCGCAGACCCGCGAGGTGATTCCGCAGTTGCCGCAGATGTACGACGAGCCCTTCGCCGATTCGTCGCAGATTCCCACGCATCTGGTTTGCCGCGCAGCGCGCGAGCATGTGACGGTGGCCCTGAGCGGTGACGCGGGCGACGAGCTCTTTGGTGGGTACAACCGCTACCTCTGGGGGCCGCGGCTGTGGCGGCGCATCGGCGCCCTGCCCTATGCGCTGCGCCAGCTCGCGGCGCGTGGGCTGCAGGCGCTGCCGCCGGCCTGGTGGGACAGCGTGCTCGGCAAGGCCGGCGTGGTGCGCCCGGGCGAAAAGCTGCACAAGCTCGGGCGCGCGATGCGGGGCGCACGCACACTCGACGATCTGTACGAGAACCTTGTCAGCGAATGGCCACGGAATCACACGCTGGCGCTTCAAACCGCTGGTAATCTTACGCACCGGGCGCTGCATTGGCCCGAGCGCGGCGCCGAGACGCCCGGCGCGGCGATGATGTACCGCGATGCCCTTACCTACCTGCCCGACGACATCCTGTGCAAGGTCGACCGCGCCGCGATGGCCGTAAGCCTGGAGACGCGCGTGCCCTTTCTGGATCACCGCGTGGCCGAGCTGGCCTGGCGCTTGCCGATGCACATGAAGATTCGCGACAACGTAGGCAAGTGGGCCTTGCGACAGGTGCTCTACCGCCATGTGCCGCAGGTCTTGATCGAGCGCCCGAAGGCGGGCTTTGCCATTCCCGTCGGGCAATGGCTGCGCGGCCCGTTGCGGGCGTGGGCAGAGGCCTTGCTGGATGAAGACCGGCTGCGGCGCGAGGCTTACCTCGACCCGAAGCCCGTCCGTGCGGCCTGGCGGCAGCACTTGAGTGGGCGTTACGACTGGACCCCGCGGCTGTGGAGCGTATTGATGTTCCAGGCCTGGTTGGAGGAAAACCGCTGAGATGTGGCCTTACTGGCTGTTGTTTCTGGTGCCGGCGCTGTCGGCGCTGAGCGAACCCGTGCGCCGGGCCCACGCCGGCCGCGGCACAGTGTCCGCGACCATCCCGGGCGTGTGGTGGGGGGTGATGCTCGCCCTGACCTTGGTGGTGGGCTGGCGCCATGAGGTGGGCGGCGACTGGGGTAATTACCTGCGTAACTTCTACAACGCGGTGTACAACAGCCATACCGAAGAGTGGTGGTGGAACGACCCGGGGTACCGACTGCTCGAGTGGGTCTCGCTGCAGAATGGCTGGGGGATATATGGCATCAACCTGCTCGCAGCGGCGGTGTTCAGCTACGGGGTGGTGCTGTTCTGCCGGCACTTGCCCAGGCCATGGCTGGCCTTGGCGGTGGCAGTCCCTTACCTCGTGATCATCCTGGGCATGGGCTACAGCCGGCAGGGGGTGGCGCTGGGCTGCATCATGGCGGGCCTGGTGGCGCTGGGAAACGGCCGGGTGGCGCGCTTTGTGGTTTGGGCGGTGCTGGGGGCGACCTTTCACAAGTCTGCCGTGCTGCTGCTGCCGATGGCGGCCCTGGCGGCGAGCCGCAACCGCTGGGTCACCGCGGTGTGGGTGGGGGTGGTGGCTGCCGCAGCCTATGTGGTGCTGCTGGCCGACTCCGTGGAGCAGCTGCAGGCGGGGTATCTGGAGGCAGGTTACCAGTCCGAGGGCGCGCTGGTTCGACTGCTGATGAACGCCCTGCCCGCGGCATTGTTGCTCTACGCCCGCAAGCGCTTCGCGATCACCCTGGGGCAGCAACAGCTTTGGTTCTGGTTTGCGCTGACGGCGATCGCGCTGCTCGGACTGTATTTCGTGAGCCCGTCGAGCACGGCGGTGGACCGCATGGGGCTCTACCTGCTGCCGCTCCAGCTCATGGTCTTTGCGCATCTGCCCGAGGTGCTCGGCAGCCGCAACGGCAACAACGACGGCTGGGTGATGGCAGTCCTGGCTTACTACGCAGCCGTGCAGTTCGTATGGCTGAATTTCGCTGCCCATGCGTACGCATGGATTCCTTACCGCTGGTATCCGCTCGAATGGGTGAGTTCATGATCGCATCCCCGATGACGGTCACGCTGTCGTCGAACACGTCGTGGTACCTGTTCAACTTCCGTGCATCGACGATCCGCGCTCTGGTCGCCGAGGGCTATCGCGTGGTGTGTGTTTCGCCGCCCGACCCTTACAGCGTGCGCCTGTTGGAGCTGGGGGCCGAGTGGCAGGCGCTCCCCATGGACAACGCGGGGACGAACCCGCTGCGCGACCTTGCGTTGCTGGGGCGCTTCTGGCGGATCTATCGTGCGCTGCGGCCGCAGGTGGCTTTCCACTTCACGATCAAGAACAACGTCTATGGCACCTGGGCGGCGCGCGCGCTAGGCATTCGGGTGGTCAATAACATCTCGGGGCTCGGCACCGCCTTCATCCGCCGCGGGCTCGTGCCCGCGGTGGTGCGAATCCTGTACCGGCTGAGCCAGCCGCTGGCGCATCGCGTGTTCTGTCAGAACATCGAGGACCTGAGCCTGTTGCGACAACGTCGTCTGGTGCCGCCGCGGCGTTTGTTTCTTCTGCCTGGCTCGGGGGTCGATCTGCAACGGTTCCACCCGTCGCTGCGCAAGCCGGCGCCCTCCCCGGTCCTGCGCCTGCTCTACGCCGGACGGATGCTGGCGGACAAGGGACTGATCGAGCTGATCGACGCGATTCGCCAGATAAACGTCGATGGGGTGCGCTGCGAGCTGAGCCTGTGTGGCTTTGCCGGGGCCGCCAACGTTTCGGCGTTCGATGAGACCACCCTGCAGGGGTGGGCGCGCTTGCCCGGCGTGCGCTGGCTGGGGCCGAGCGACGACATGCCGGGTGTGTACGCCCAGGCCGATGTGGTGGTGCTGCCGTCGTACCGCGAAGGCATGCCGCGCAGCCTGCTCGAGGCGGGGGCGATGGGGCTGCCGGTGATTGCGACGGATGTACCGGGCTGCCGGCACATCGTTACGGATGGCGTGAATGGTCTGCTTTGCGAGGCACGCTCGGCGGAGTCCCTGCGCGCTGCGATCGAAAGAATGCTGGCGATGAGGCCCGCCCAGCGCGCTCGTATGGGTGCAGCGGGCCGCGCGCGCGTCGAGGGGCAGTTCGACGAGCAGCGGGTGGTCGACGCCGCGCTCGCTGTGGTGCGAAACGGCGCGGGCTCCAGGGCGCTGTAGCCTGCCGGCAGGCGCGATATGGGGCGCGTGTGGGAGTGCCGGGGGCTCAGGCGGCCTTGGTCAGCATGTCGGGCTGGAGCACGACCTCTTTTTCGCGTCCAAGGAGTTGCAACAGCACCGTCACACGCTCAAGCGCCGAGCAGGTGACGATGCCCGTGAGACCGGCGAGCGGACCGCCGGTCACCGAGACCTTGTCTCCGCCCGTGAACGGCGAGGTGCGCAGATCGGGGCGCTGAGCGTGGGCTTCGACCAGGCGCTGCAGATCCGCGAACAGCGCTTCGCCGAGCCGCGCGGGCTCGATGCCGAAGCGCACCAGGGCGCTCACGCCCAGCGTGCTGCGGATCGGCGCGATGCTCTGCCCTTCATGAGACGGACGCACGAAGAGGTAGCGCGGGAAGAAGGGCGATGTCTTCTGAGTCCAGGTGCCTGCGACCTTGCGCCAAGTGGTCAGGCGCGGTAGCCACACCTCGTAGCCCTGGTTCAGGAGTTGGGTGCGGGCCTGATCTTCCGCACGCGGTTTGGTGAGGACGACGTACCAGGCGCGCAACGTGGTCGCGCTCAGTGAGGACGTGTGCTCGTCGGAGCGCGTATCGGTCATTTGCGGTCCGCCTTGTATTCGTAATGGTAATAGCCGTACCCGTAACCATAGCCGTAGCCGTATCGCGATCCGCGACGCAGGATGCCGTTGAGCACAGCGCCCTTGATGAGGATGCCGTTCTGCGTGAAGCGACGCAGGGTCAGCTCGACCTCGCGCAGCGCGTTGACCCCGAACCGGGCGACCAGCAGCGACGTGCCCACATGCCTGCCGACGATGGCGGCATCGGTTACCGCAAGAAGCGGCGGGGTGTCGATGATCACGAGGTCGAAGTGCGCGCTGGCCTGCTGGAGGATGGCGTGAAACTCTGCCCGCATGAGCAACTCTGACGGATTGGGCGGAATCTGGCCGCGCGGAATGAAGTAAAGCCCCGGTACAGCCGTGGAGCGGATTGCATCGTCGAAGCTGCAGTCACCGGCAAGCAGATTGGATAGCCCGCGGTTGCTCCCACCCCCGAGCATCCAGTGCAGATGGCCCTTGCGGAGGTCGGCGTCGATGACGAGCACGCGCTGACCGGCCTGCGCGTGAATGCCCGCCAGGTTGATCGCGACGAACGTCTTGCCGACCCCTGGGCTCGGGCCGGAGATCATGATGCGGTTGTCGGGGGCATCGATCATGGCAAAGTGCAAGCCGGTGCGCAGGCTGCGCAGCGACTCGATGGCGGGATCGGTGCCTGCGGACGCGGCGAGGATCGGTGTAGGGGGACGACCGCTGCGCGCCGCCCGGCGGCTTGCGTCGTCGATCTGGCGCTGCTGAGGACTTTGCGGGACGGTGGCGTACACCGGTATGCCCAGCTTTTCGATTTCGTCCGGGTTCTCGATGTTGCGATTGAGTTGGCGCAGCAGAAGTACAAGGCCGAGCGCCAGCACGACCCCGAGCGCTGCGGCCATGCCGATCAGACGCGATTTCTTCGGCTCTACAGGCCCCCCTGTGCTGATCGCGGAATCGACGACCTGCACGCTGCCCACGATGCCAGCACGGGCGAGCTCGAGCTCTTGCGAGATCTCGATGAGTCGCGTGTAGATGCGCGTGTTCACCTGCGCATCGCGGCTCAAGCGCAGGAGCTTCTGCTGTGTCTCCGGCAGCGAGCGGACGTCGCTGGTCAGCGTGTCGCGCTGGCTGCCCAGTTCCGCAGCCTGAGTGAGCAAGGCCTGGTAGCGCGGATGGTCGGGTTTGAGCTTGCGGTCGAGCTCAGCGCGCTGGAGTTGCAGTTCGGAGAGGCGCGTGTCGATCTGAACCACGCGACTGAGCAGGTTCTCGGCCTCGACCGAGATGTTGAGCGAGTTCGCGCTCGCCTGGAAGGCGTTGAGCATCGCCTCTGCCCGCTCCATCTCTTCGCGCGCTTTTGGTAGCTGGGCGCGCAGGAACTCGAGCCGGCTGGCAGCTTCCGCGGAGCGACGCTCGACGTTCTGCACGACGAATATCCGTGCGATCTCGTCGACCATGCGGATGGCGCGGGCGGGGTCGCTGTCGGCCAAGGACATCTCAAGGACACCGGTTTGCTTGCCACGCTCGGAGATGGAGAGCCGAGCCTGGATGGCACTGATGACTTCCAGCTCTGGTGCGCGTCGCACGATAAAACGCGTGCCTGGGTGCGCACGCACCGAGCGCACCGTCATGGACACGCCGCCGAGGACGATCTCTTCCCCGATGCGTCCCTCGCCGAGAAGCTGCTCGCCCTCGTAAACCTGGAAGCGGTCGTCGGCCTGCGCCTCGACGATGAAGCTGCGCCCGCGCAGTTCGGCCGGCACCTCGAAGCGGTGCAGCTCGAGCCGCTCGCCACCCCAGGCGTAGTTCACCAACCCGAAGAGTGGCGGGGCGAGTTCCCCTGGACTACCCCGTTCGAAGCGACGCGCGAACCACTGCCCCACGATCGGCGCACGTACGGGACGGACCTGCAGGTCCAGATCCAGCCGCGTGACTGCGCGGCTGATGACGGTCCGCGACTTCAGCAGTTCCACTTCAGTGCTGCTCGGAATGGAGGCGAAGTCTGCCATCCCGGGCAACGCGCTCGTCTTGGTCTCGGCGAGCAGAAGCGCGTCGGCACGGTAGATCGGGGTCTGCAACTCGGCATATACCCAGCCACCCATCGTCACCAGGCTGACGATGGTGGCTACGAGCCACTTGCGGTCGACCAGCACCCCAAGGATGCCGAGCAGGTCGACACCCTCGTGCTCGTCTTCTCTCACCCCCCCCGGGGGACTTCCGGGGGGGTCAGGGGTCGCGGGTGTCTTGCGGCTACTGGGATTCATGCGGTAAAGGCCGATGGTTGGGTGGTGAAATCAGCCGTCGCCGGCGCATGTGGGTCAAGGGCCGAGCTCAGGGTCGGAAGATGTTCGAATCGACCCAGTCCAGATCCTGCAGCGTGCCGGTGGTGGTGGGGATCAGCTGGCTGATGAAGCGATTCCAGCGCGTGATGCCGGACGCACCGACGAACACGACGTCGCGCGCCTGCATGTCGAAGTGATCGGCCAGCACATAGGACGTGGGCGAGCGCGCATCGAGCTGGAAGATCTTGGCAGGCTCCTGGTCGAGCGTCCGAACGCCACGGATGACATAGACCGCCTCAGCGCTCGAGGTGAGCTGGCTCAATCCACCCAGCCGGGTGAGGACCTCGGTGAGCGTAAGCCGGTTGTTGCCGAAGGGGACGACGGCCGGGCGCGGGATCTCGCCGGTCACAAAAACCAGCTTCGACGTGCTGTAGGGCAGGTGGAGGTGGTCGCCATCGCGCACAAAGATGTTGCCGGCGCGGAAACCCGTGCGATCGAGTTCGTCGAGGTCGATCGCATATTCGCGGCCATCGCGGCGCAGGATGAGTTCGCTGACGTTGGCGTCGCTCTTCAGGATCTTTGCGCGACCGACGATCTGCAAGAGGGTGCTGGGGGTGGTGGTGAGCACTTGCTCACTCGTGTCTTCGAACGCGCCCGAAAGGGTAACCTTGCGCGCGGCGTGTCGGACGATGCTGACGTCGACCTGGGGGTCGTCGATGAATTGGACCAGGCGCTTCGTCAAGACCGTGCGCAGTTCTTCTACGGTGAGTCCGCCGACCTTCAGTTCGCCCACATAGGGGTAGAACATTGTGCCATCCGGGCGAACCTGGCGTCCCCGCACCTCCGAGCCGCCCTCTGTGCCCGCAGGCGATGTGAGCTCGGGCTGATCCCAGACTGTCACGAACAGCACGTCTCCCGGGCCAATTCGATACGGTTCGGGACGGTAGTCCAGCAGCTCGCGCGGCACCGGTTCGATGTTGCGCCCGCTCTTCTGCACACGCAGCAGCGTGGTGGTGATGGGTACGAGTTCGAAGCGAATGTCGTCGGCGGCGGAGTCCTGCTCGAACTGTGCATGAGAAAGATGCTGTCCGGGCGCAAACATGCAGCCGCTCAGCAACGCGGCAGCGAAGATGGCGATGAGATGTGCAGTGAGTTTCATTGGGCTTCCAGTCACAGGGGAGTGGGACAATGCCGAGCCGTCGGAACGGGTATCGGCTCAGCAGCGTTCATCAGAGCCTGGCGACCCATTCAGAGACCGACTGATCAATGAGCTGCACGACCGCTTTCCAGAACTCGTCCGACCGGCCGTAGGGGTCCGGGATCGCACCGACGCCAAAGTGACCGAGCAGGAAAACCTTGCCGCGAGCGGCAGGATCAAGCCCGGCCACACGACTCCGATGCCCCTCGTCCAGCACAAGGACGAGCTCGGCCCAGCGCAGATCGTCTTGAGTCAGCTGCCGCCCACGGTGTGAGGCCAGGTCTACGCCGAGGCCCGCGCCGAGCCTCTTCGCCATCGGATCTGCCGGTTCGCCGACCAGAGCCCCGGCGCCGGCTGAACGCACCTCGGCATCAATACGGCGCGCCCCGAGCCGCCGCCGAAGCAAGGCTTCAGCGAGCGGGCTCCGGCATATGTTTCCGGTACAAACCACGAGGAATCTGGAAAAGCTGCCCACCATACAAGCTCAAGAATGTAGTCGCGCGCGGGACGCCAAGCCCTCTGAGACCAGGAACATCGGCCTTGAGCACGCATTCGTAATCTTACTTCCATTGGCAAGCCCGAACATCATCGGGTTACTCGGGATGTGAGCTTTGAGAGAAGTATACGGCACCGCAGCGAAAAAGTAACCATACCAACCATACTAAAAGACATCTTCTGCAAGCTTTTGCAAACTTTACTTTTTGATAACTTTACGCGATGATGCTGATGGATCACGACTGCACTAACCAACCAGGATCCGCATGTCCAACCACGCCACGCTCGCGATCGCTTTCTGTGCCACGGTGCTTGCGTTGGCGATCTTGGCAAAGGCTGCGCCAAGTTTGGGTTTGATGGATCATCCGAGGGGGCACAAGACCCACACGGAATCGACACCCGTCGTCGGGGGAGTCGGAATCGTGATGGTGCTCTTCGGTTTTGAGCTGACGGTCGACATCGGGCCGGTGTCGCCGTGGTTGTATGGGGGCATCGCGGCCTCGGCACTGCTCGGTTTGATCGACGATGTCAAGGCACTGGGGGCCAAGTCCAAACTCGCAGTGATGCTCGTCATTTTCGCCGTGACGCTTGAACAGTCGGACACGGTCTTGACTTCGCTCGGTGAGCTCTGGCCCGGCAAGGAGGTCATCCTGGGTGCCTGGGCGCTGCCCTTTACCCTTTTTGCCGCGGTGGGTGTGATCAACGCGTTCAACTTGATCGACGGCATGGACGGCTTGGCGGGCACAGTAGCCTTGTGCACCCTGGTCGGTTATCTGATCCTCGCCACCCTGATCTCCGCCACGGAGTGGGTACCGATCCTGGCCGTGTTGATCGGCGCATCGATGGCCTTTCTTGCCTTCAATCTGCGCGTGTCCGTAAGTCAACCAGCGCGACTCTTCCTGGGCGATGCCGGAAGTTTGGTCATGGGGCTGCTGCTGTTCTGGCTGGCGGTCGACTTGTCGCAGCGCCCCGGGGGCGTATCGCCCATGGTGATGGTGTGGCTGCTGGCGCTGCCGATGCTCGACACGATTGCGACAATGTTGCTGCGGATTCTCGAGGGCAAGTCGATCTTCACGCCTGGACGCGACCACTTCCATCACCTCCTGCTCGCTTGTGGCGCGAGCGTGGAGCGTATCGTGCTGTTAGCCGCGTTGTTCAGTGTCAGCTCTGGCACCACAGGGTTGCTGCTTTGGCTGACCGATGTTCCGGAGTGGCTGTCGATGTCGGCGTTTCTGGTCTTGGCCGTCATTTATGTGCTGCTCCACGTGAGAGCCTGGTCGAAACTCGGGCGAGGGAAACGCAATGCGCAGCTTCAAGAAGCGCGTCCAGAACGCTTCGCCGGTCAGTGAAGACCTCCCCATGCCGGTGGATGCGGCTGCGGCGCGCGCGACCTTCGAGTTGGATCTGAACACTTGCACCGTCCGCCGCAGCGACGGTCGTTCGCTCAGCCTGTTCCGCGAGGAAGCGGCTTTGCTGGCATACATGCTTGACCACCCCCATCGGCCGTTTTCCAGCGACGAGCTGATTCAGGTTCTGGAGCCTATTTCAGAAGGCTGCACCCTCCCCCGCGTTCATTCAAATATTTACCGACTGCGACAGAACCTGATCATGTTCGACGGTCGTCTTCAGGTCTTACCTGCCAGGCGAATGTCGTATCATTACTCCGGCCCTGAGATCCGTCGAGTAACTGTCTCCCTGCTCCCGCAAGCGTGAAGGCACGGGACAGTGAGATTTTCGGTGCGCTTGGGCGGGTACGAGCCGGTCCAGCGCGCGCATTCAGCTTGGCGACCCGTATCGCCACACTATGAACGACAAGCAGATTCCTCTGGAAACGTGCCTCCTCTTCCTGGCGCGGCACTTTGAGCTCCCCGTCTCCGAAGCAACGATCCGCGCCGGCACCGTAGGCGTGAGCGCGGACATGAGCGTGGATCAATTCACCCTGGCCGCCGAACGCGTGGGGCTGGCCTGTGCCCTTGGCGAGCAGCCGCTCGAAGCGCTGAGCCCTGCGCTGCTGCCCCTGGTGCTGCTGCGCACCGATGGCAGCGCGGCGGTGGCGGTGGCGGTGCTGGGCGATGGCCGGGTGTCGGTGTTCGACCCCGCCTTTGGCGGCGAGCCGGTGACGCTGGCCCGCGATGCGCTCGCGCGCGACTACAGCGGGGTGGCTATCGCGGTGCGCGCGCGCACCGGCAGCGGCCGCCTGGCATCGGCGGCCGACCCGATCGGCGCGGGCAGCGCCGGGCAGCACTGGTTCTGGGGTGCGCTCGGGCAGAACCGCTGGTCTTATGTGCAGGTGGCGCTGGCGGCAGTGCTGACCAACATCCTGGCGCTGACCACCTCGATCTTCATCATGGTGGTGTATGACCGCATCCTGCCCGCCCAGGCCATCGATTCGCTGGTGGCGCTGACGATCGGGGTGGTGATCGCGATCGTGGTGGACTTCGTGGTGAAGATGTTGCGCTCGACCTTCATCGACGAGGCCGGGCACAAGGCCGACCTGCAGATGGGGCGGCGCATCTTCGACCACCTGCTCGACATGCAGCTACGCTCGCGCAAGGGCTCGGCCGGCGCGTTTGCGAGCCTGCTGCGCGAGTTCGAGACGCTGCGCGACTTTTTTACCTCGGCCTCGCTGGCGACGCTGATCGACCTGCCCTTCATCCTGCTCTTCCTGGTGGTGATTTACCTGATCTGCGGGCCGTTGGCGATCGTGCCGGCGCTGGCGGTGCCGGCAATCCTGCTTCTGGGGATGCTGGTGCAGCCGCTGCTGGCGAAGTACGCGAAGGAGGCCATGCAGCAGGGCCAGAGCAAGCAGGGTGTGCTGGTGGAGACGATCAGCGGCCTTGAGGCGGTGAAGACCTCGGGTGCGGCGCCCTTGATGCGCGAGCGCTGGGAGGCGTGCATCCGAGACCAGTCCGGCACCGGCATCCGCAGTCGGCGGATCTCGCACCTGGCGGTGAACGCGGCGATGTTCGCGCAGCAGGCAGTGCAGATCGGCATCGTGGTGTACGGGGTCTTCCTGGTGGCGGATGGCGCGGCCACGATGGGCTCGCTGATCGCCGCGGTGATCCTGGCCGGACGCGCGCTGGCGCCACTGGGGCAGCTGGCGCAGATCATGACGCGCATCAACCAGGCGCGCACCTCTTACCAGTCGCTCGATGCGCTGATGAGCGAGACCACCGAGCACGTGGCTGGACGCTACTACGTGAGCCGGCCACGCCTGTCGGGGAAGATCGAGTTTCGCGACGTGAGCTTCCGCTACCCCGACCAGCAGATGGATGCGGTGCAGAACCTGAGCTTCACCATCCAGCCCGGGGAGAAGGTGGCGATCCTGGGCCGCATCGGCTCGGGCAAGAGCACGGTGCTGCGGCTGATGCTGGGGCTGTACGAGCAGGACAAGGGGCTGGTGCTGGCCGACGATACCGACATCCGCCAGATCGACCCGGCGGACCTGCGCGCCAACCTGGGCGTGGTACAGCAGGACGTGTGGCTGTTCTCGGGCACGCTGCGCCAGAACATCGCCGTCGGCGGCCACCGCCCGGACGACGCCGAGGTGCTGAAGGCGGCGCAATTGTCGGGCGTGCATCAGTTTGCCGCGCGCCATCCGCTGGGCTACGACATGCCGCTGGGGGAGAAAGGTGAAGGCCTGTCGGGTGGCCAGCGCCAGGCGATCACGATTGCGCGCGCGACGGTGGGCGACCCGCCGATCCTGGTGCTCGACGAGCCGACCAGCATGATGGACAGCCAGACCGAACAGCAGGTGATCCAGTCGCTTACGGCCTTCGGCAAGGACAAGACGGTGATCGTGATCACCCACCGCACGAGCCTGCTGGCGATGGTGGACCGGGTGATCGTACTCGACGGCGGGCGCATCGTGGCCGACGGACCCAAGAGCATCCTTAGCCAACCTCAACAACAAGCCAATACCCAGGCGCAAGCGGCCCAGGGAGTTCAGCGTGTCGCATAAGCCCAGCATCGACTATCGGGAACTGGTGCGCGAGGCGCGCGGCGACGGCTTCCGCCCCGGCGCAAGCCTGCTGTTCTTCGTGATCCTGGCCTTCTTCGTGGTAATGGTGGCGTGGGCGGCCATCGCCGAGCTCGACGAGGTGGTGCGCGGCGAGGGCCGCATCATCCCGCCGCGCAAGCTGCAGGAGGTGCAGAGCTACGATGGTGGCATCATCGGCAAGGTACATGTGCGCCGCGGCGACAAGGTGGCCGAGGGTGCCCTGCTGATGGAGCTCGACATCACGCGCTCACGCAGCGAATACAACCAGGCCTTACAGCAGCACCACGCGCTAAGCGCCGAGATGGCCCGCCTGACCGCCGAGGTACGCGGCGAGGTCTTCACCCCCGATGCGGCCCTGCGCGAGGCGGCGCCCGCCGTGGTGCTGACTCACCAGCGTCTGTTCGAGGCTCGCCAGCAGGAGCTGCAAGCCGAGCTGCAGGTGATCGAGCAACAGACCAGCCAGCGCCGCGCCGAGTTGGCCGAGATGCGCGCCACGATCGCCAACACAAGCACGAGCCTCGATCTGTCGCAGCGCGAGATGGCGCTGATCGAGCCGCTGGTCAAGCGCGGCATCGAACCCGAGCTGGACCTGCTGCGCCTGCAGCGCGGGCACCAGGAGCTGAAGGCGCAGAAGGAGGCCGCCGAGCTCGCCGTGGTGCGCCTGGAGGCGGCAATCGCCGAGGCGCGCGACCGCCGCCAGGCCGTGCTGGAGCGCTTTCGCAGCGAGGCGTTCAAGCAGCTGTCGGAGGCCACCGCGCGCATCGCCGAGCTGGAGCAGGCCCTGCCCGCCCGCGAGGACCGCGTGACGCGCAGCGAGATCCGCTCGCCGGTGGCCGGGGTGGTGAACCAGGTGCTGGTGACCACCGAAGGCGCCGTCGCCCAGCCCGGCGCCACCCTGGTGGAGATCGTGCCCGCCGACGACACGCTGATGGTCGAGGCGCTGATCCGCCCCGAGGACATCGCCTTCATCAGCGCCGGACAAGGCGCCAAGGTGAAAGTGACCGCCTACGACTTTGCACGCTATGGGTCGATGGACGGCGAGGTGGTCACCGTGGGCGCCGACACCGTGGAGCAGCCCAAGACGGGGCTGCGCCTATACCCGGTGGAGGTGCGCACCACTACGCAGCTCACGACCAAGGACGGCAAGCCGCTGGAGATCTCCACCGGCATGGTGGCCGAGGTGGACATCCTGACCGGGCGGCGCACGATCCTGGAGTACCTGCTGCAGCCGGTGGCGCGGATGCAGCATCGGGCCTTCACCGAGCGCTAACCCGCTACACGCGCCCATCGCGCCTGGCGGCGCGCCTACATGAACCAGAGCGACTGGGACCATGTAGGCGCCGGCAGGCGCGATCTCGGCGGTCAAGCAAAGACCAGGCTGTTGTTCACATCCCCCAACAACACCGCCGTGAAGTTATAGCTGGCGCTGGCTGAGAAGCTGTCGAGCGTCAGCCCGTCCTTGTACCCCGTATTGCGGCTGTTGAGCGCCGACAGATCCGCCTCATCCGACAGGAACACCCACTTCGGCTGGATTGCGTCAGACATGCGCACCGAGGTCTTGAGGATCTCCAGCGCATCTTGCGACGTCACCCGCCCATCCTGGTTGTAGTCGGCTGAGATCAGCCCGTAGGCGTCCGAATAATCCGAAGGGATGCGAACCGCGAGCCGCAGCGCCTCGAGCGCATCCTGCGCGGTGATCGAGCGCCCGATGTTCGAGATGCTGCCCACGAAGGACAGATCGATCTGGCCGTCCTCAAGCCCCAGGAAGGCGAACTGCCCGGCCCCCAGATCCTCGGCGCTCTCGTAGCGCAACACGCCCGATTGGACTGGCGCAGCACCCAGCGCCAGCTCCTCGACCGCGATGCGCAGCGGCCCGGTGTGATCCGCACCCATGCGAACCACCAACTCACCCAGGGCCAACTCGCCGCTGAGGTAACTCGCTGGATCGGGATTCGCAGAGAAGGCGCCCACCAGCAGTTGCTGGGCGCTCAACGAGTTCGGGATGCTGGTCCAGCTTGCGAAAGCGTCGCTCAGCGTCAGCCCGACGATCTCCACCCCCGCCTCGGTCCTCAGCGCCAGATCGAAGGCGCCAAAGGCCTGCTCAGCACTGTCCAAGGTGAGCGCAAAGCGCAGCGTACGGCTGCCGTCGAGCTCGATCGTTTCCTGCACGAGGGCCAGATCGAGTTGATCCAGGGTGCTCAGCGCGAGCTTGGCCTCGAAGTCAGGCAGCGCCTGGCCTTTGCGGGTAAGGACTTGGCCGGTAAGGTTGGACAAGGACGCATCATCGTCGAGGATGAGCGCGCTTGCGCTGCTGGATTCGCCCAACCGAATCCCAGCCGAGGGGTCGGACAGGGTGACGGTAAAGCCTTCGTCCAACTCGCGCACGTCGTCTCCCAGCACCACGATATCGATCTGCTTCTCGATTTCGCCCGTGGCAAAGGTGACAATGCCTTGCGGCAAAACACCGCCCAAAAAGTCCGCCGCGTCCGCAGGGTTCGCACCACTGCCAGACACAGCCCAGTTGAGGCTCTGCGCGACAACGGGGGCTTGGTCGAGCATCAGTTTGAAGCTGAAGGTCGTGCCGGCGCCCTCATTGCCCTCGGAAAGCACGGGGGTGAGCACCGCTATGCTGACCAGCGACACCACCTCAGCTGGCGCGCCAGCCACCGCAGCTGTCGGGGCGCTGCTCACGCTCTCCGGCCAGCCGGAACCGTCGATGTAGCTTGCCGTTACCGTGATGACTTTATCGACCTCATTCCGCGTGAGCGTGAAGGTGGTGCCTGAAGCGCCATCGATGGCAACCCCATCCGCGAACCATTGGTAGGTAATGACGCCCAGCCCCTCAAGATCATCCAGTGTGTTCGACACCGTCAGGGTCTGCCCCTCCACGACGGCCCCGATGATCGAGACCTCACCAACTGGCACGTCATTGGTGCCCGCCACCGTAATGGTGAAGCTCGCCGTGTTGGTGAGGCCGTACTCATCGCTCACGCGGTAGTTGACCACCACGTCGCGCGTCTCGCCCGCGCCCAGGTCCTGGTACGCCTCATCGCTCGGGTCGAACGTCCAGCTGCCGTCGGCATCGATCACCAGACCGGCAACGGCCGCGCCCTCCAGCGCGTAGCTCAGCACCGCGCTGGCGTCCGCATCGGTCGCCGTCAGCTGGCCGCTGATCACCGCAGCATCTTCGGTCGCCGTCTGCGCCGTCGTGAACGTCGCCACCGGTGCGTCGTTCGTGCCCGTCACCGTGATCGTGAAGCTCTCGGTGTCGAACTCGCCCTGCTCGTCGGTTACGCGGTAGGTCACCACCACCTCACGCGTCTCGCCCGCGCCCAGGTCCTGGTACGCCGCATCGCTCGGGTCGAACGTCCAGCTACCGTCGGCATCGATCACCAGACCGGCAATGGCCGCGCCTTCGGGCGCATAGCTCAGCACCGCGTTCAAGTCGGCATCGGTCGCGGTCAACTGACCCCCGATCACCGCACCATCTTCGGTCGCCGTCTGCGCCGTCGTGAACGTCGCCACCGGCGCGTCGTTCGTGCCCGTCACTGTGATGGTGAAGCTCGCCGTGTTGGTGAGGCCGTACTCATCGCTCACGCGGTAGTTGACCACCACGTCGCGCGTCTCGCCCGCGCCCAGATCCTGGTACGCCGCTACGCTCGGGTCGAACGTCCAGCTGCCGTCGGCATCGATCACCAGACCAGCAATGGGCGTACCTTCCAGCGCGTAGCTCAGCACCGCGCTGGCGTCTGCATCGGTCGCGGTCAACTGACCGCCGATCGGCGCAGCGTCCTCATCAACAGCCTGCGCCGTCGTGAACGTCGCCACCGGCGCATCGTTCGTGCCCGTCACCGTGATCGTGAAGCTGGCCGTGTCGAACTCGCCCTGCTCGTCGGTCACGCGGTAGGTCACCACCACCTCACGCGTCTCGCCCGCGCCCAGATCCTGGTACGCCGCTACGCTCGGGTCGAACGTCCAGTTGCCGTCGCTGTTAATCACCAGTCCGGGAACGGCCGCACCTTCCGGCGCATAGCTCAGCACCGCGTTCACGTCGGCATCGGTCGCGGTCAGCCGACCCCCGATCATCGAGCCGTCTTCGATCGCATTTTGACGTTCAATCGGGATGGCGACCGGCGCATCGTTTAGATCGAGCACTCGAACCTCGATCGCCCGACTGGCACTGTTGCCCTCCAGATCCGTCGCCACAACGACCACACTGTAGCTCGCTCGGGCCTCGAAGTCCGGGACGACGGCCATCACCATTGCTCCGGTGACAGGGTCGATCACGAACGCATCGGCATCAGGACCCGACAGACTGAATTGCACTGCACTCGCATCGGTCACCACGGCTTGATAGACCAGGGCACCCACTGGCGCGTGCTCCTCAATGTCCGCCGTCGTGTCCGACACGAACACCGGTGGGTCGATATCCTGCGGCAAGCCAAGCGCCACCGAGAGCTCATAGCCGCCCGTGCTCGAGTCAGCGAAGCCCGCAGCGCCCACGTAGTAGGTGCCACTGACCGACGGGGTGAAGTTCAACAGCGCATCAAGACCCACCCCACTATCGTCGTCTCCCGCAAGCTCGACACCGCTGCCGTCGTAGAGGCGCAGATAGGGATCCGACAGGCTGCCCGCCCCGCTGGCCTGGCCCCTGAGCTCGAAGCGGTAGCTCGTACCGGCAACCAGCTCGACCGCTAACAGGTCACGGTCCCCGCTCGTTTCAATGACGCCCGTCACGCTGCCGCCAACCGACACACTGCCCAGGGGCGACGTCAGATCCGCCAGCGAGTCGGCAAAGTCGTCCGGCTGCGAAACGGACCACGGACTGAAGTTGGCCGCGACCAACGCCGTCGCGCTCACCCCCTGCAGCACCGCGATCGCTACCGCGTCCTGGCCCATCCCCGCCGCGCCATCAGCATCCAGGCGCAGCACCGTGTCCGCGCCGACCTGCTCGAGCA
>QXGG01002220.1_pt1 | contig 18169 bp, 10 predicted proteins | sample 1982491 | NCBI WGS metagenome assembly QXGG01 (sample SAMN09924614, study PRJNA488089) | Wastewater metagenome, whole genome shotgun sequencing project. | isolation source: South African research farm wastewater | place: South Africa: Irene, Agricultural Research Council, Animal Production... | reverse complement strand
TAATATATATATATTATATTAGAGAATAGTCATCTCACTCTAACTAGTAATCAAAAATTCATTTGAATTTGAGGTGACTCTAGTTTGACTGTAACGTATATCTATAATATCATTATTAACGAAGGGAAAATCAAAGAGGCATTTCAACTAATGAAATTATGAGTTTAACGAAGAATAGCCTACAAGATCTAATAGCTACAGGTCCTGATGCCCAGTCTAACCAATATGATGTCCATTACTCCTTTTCTGATGAATCATCCAACGGGATAGCAAAGGACTATCTCTTCAAGGTAAGAGTAGGAGATTTCTCAATACCCAGCCTAGCTAGAAAATCTGTAAGTATTAACTATCAAAATATTCAAGTGCCTATCCAAACAAATTTCGCATCACTAACAAGAACTTCTAAGTTTTCTTTCAGGGTAGACTCTTATTTTGAATTGTACAAGCTATTCGCAAAAAGAATTAAGGATGGAAGAGTATATTTGCCTTTTTATGAAAATGGGGATACCTCTTGCTTAGACACCATCCGAGTCGTATATGAGAGGCAAAATATTTTAAGAATCACCCCAATGAGCGCTAGTGAATTTGCTGCTCAAAGGGCTAGCACAGCTTCGGATTCGGGGGAAATCGACATCCCTGGTGCAGATCGCCTCTCAAACGCAGTAATAACGCGTCTTCTTAACAAATCAAGGGAACTCGGAAGACTAGAAGATGATGAATCTTACAACGAAAAAGGGTATGAGTGGGTTTTTAAAAATGTAATATTGAGACAGATAGAACTGAGTCCTCTTACAAGGGAGTCATGCAGCCCACTTAAAGCCACCGTTACTTTTGACTTCGGATATATAAGCGAAGATGCTGATACTTATATGGAGGATAGCCCCACCCCAGCTGAGGTTGGGGTCCGGGGTAGGTCACCAGTTAGGAGGGGCGCTGGCAATCGACTTCCAACTGTAGGGGAGATTATGTGATTATGCTAAGTCAGGTTAATGAAAATCTTATAAATAATATATATAACTTCAGGCCCGCATTTAATAATTTATTCGAAGTTTTCTTTATAAAATCGGGAGAGCAGCAGCCGATAGACAGTGAATTTTCCAACGTAATGATGTTTTCTTGCTCAGGGGTAAATTTCAATGGAGAGAATCTTGGCATAAAAAGACACGATGTCACAAAGCTTTTTTATATAGATGATTACAAGAGGCAGGATAATCTTAAGCTCACATTTGTAGAGAATAAAGACAGGATAATAAGGAGATATCATGAAAACTGGATGTCTAGCTTCTATGATAGAAAAAAGGATTGTTTTAAAAGTTATAATACTAAGGAAGAGGCTCTTCAGGCCCTGTGCAGAGATATAAAAGTTAAATTCCCTAAAGATGAAGAGAGCGTCTGGGTGCTTTCACTTAATGGGGTTATGATCAAACAAACCCCTGGATTAGACTTTAAGTGGGGGGAGCCTTCTTGTGAGACTCCTACAATAGAATATGCCGTGTCTTCTTGGGACTTGGACGAGGCCCCAGAGAAATTTAATCCTGGATCCGCTCTCAGAGGTGATAATGTATGAGAAAATCGAACACGAAACTATCAGGCGTGCTTCAAAGCACTACTCTAAGTCAAGATTCTTATGACTTTATAAAAGGAATTGATGTTAATTTCCTAGGAAACGAGGGTGGGTTTATTCTAAGCGATTCTGAGGCTCTTAAAAATAAAATATTATTTTGGCTCATGAGTGCAAAGGGAGATTACGTGAGAAAGCCGAGCAAAGGAGGCCCTCTTTATAATATTTTGGGCAAGGCCATAACCCCAGCCAACTTGGCAAATATAAAAATGTCTTTATCCTCAGGTTTTCAGGATATGTTTGGAAGGGAGATGAGGCTAGTATCTCTAGATGTGAATATAGATAAGGTCTCTCAGACAGGCAAGGCAGGTATTATTATCAATATGACAGTAAAAGATCTTTTAAGTTATGATCTCTTTAGAGTGGCAGCAGGAGTGGAACTTTAATATGATTAAATATGATTCAGAATCTCTTTATAACAGAGCCTTGGAAAGACTTCAGCAAAATCCAGACTGGGAGGCTATTTCTAGTGACAGCGTTATAGAATCTTTGTTGAGGACTAACGCAGAAATGAATGCGGAGACAGCCAGGTACGGTGAATATCTTTTTAACGAATCGAAATGGGACTCCGCACAAAATAGATCTTCCATCGTATCCATGGCAGGAATGCTAGGCTATAAGCCTAAAAGAGCGAGATCTGCTACCTGTCCTATTTATATTAGCTCTGATCCTAGAATACATAATGTAGGAAAAACAATATCAAAAGAAAATTTTTTGAACCTAGGCGGAGAAAACGATTTTTTGGGCTCTAGCTGGTCCACGCCATCGTCCTCTATATCTATAGGTCCTTCGTGGTCTGTTGTGGACTCCGAGGGTAATAATTATATTATTGCAAATTCTGATATTTTTAATGCAGGATCTTTTTATAAGAGCAACATTCTTCTCATAGAGGGATCTAGGGAAACTTTTAGACTTACAAAAAACGTAATAAAAAATACAGCAACAAAAACCAAGCTCAAACCTACACTATATGTGCCTTTTACAATCTTAAACATGGAAGAAGGAGATACTTCTCCTACAGAAAAATTTCTCACCATAAAAGAATATAATAAGAGTGGATCTCTTACAAGAGAGTATAGGATAGTAGAAAACTTGCTTCTTTCCTCTAGCAACGACACAGATGTAGAGATACTCCCAGATACAAAAGTAGACAATCTCAGCTACCTCGTATTCAATAATGACCCTCTCTATGGAACAGCTCCCGATTTGTCTGATTCTTCTAGCTTTGGATATATTGAAATCAGTTATATCAAAACTAGAGGCTTAAAAGGAAATAATCCGGCAATTTTTAGAGATTTCACCTTAACCTCCCCTGATGGTAATACGGTCCTCTACGGAACAAATTTTACATCTATGATAGGGGGATCGGATGTTGAGCTAGTAGCAGATATTAAAGAAAATGCCCCAAAATATTATATAAGCAATTACTCTGTAGGGACTCGAGAAGCCTATGAGAATATAATAAAGGGAATTACATTCACATTTGCTGGTGGTTCGTCTAAACCAAAGAGAGTGAGGGTATACCCAGGTGAGCAATATAATGAAAAAACAAACACATATAATAGGGTGACGAATATAACATTCCTTGCGGATCATCTTGAAGATATCGTGACTTCCAGTGATGGCGTTGAAGGAGATAATGAATATAGAGATATAGAAGATACTCTGAATTATTATCTTTATAAAATTAAATCTCCTCAAGATATCATTAAATTTGAAGCCCCTAGGTACGTAGGATTCTCTATAGGAATTAAATGCTCGGCTGATAGAAGTAAAGTAGAATCTCTAAGTGATCTTACAGAAGGAATAAGAAGCCTTATAGATGAAGGCTACGGGCCTAATTCGCCGCAGCTAGATTTTTCACGTAATTTTTACCTAGCAGACGTATTGGCAAACATTAAAACGGCTTATCCTGAAGTGTTATCGGTTAAAGCTGAAATAGAGGCATGTACCAAAATTAACTGGGACAGAGCCGAGAGGGAACTGCCAAGGGCACAAGAGGGGCCTTCGGATGCTGTGGCCATACATACATTGAGAATGCCTTTTGATTTCAGCTCTGTTTTTAAAGGAAACAACTATATCCAAGGATTTAAAGACTATGAGACAGGATCTTCTTACAATTTAAGATTTGATATTTTTTATAAAAAAGCTTTAAATTCTACATCCAGAGACTATCACGTGTCCTTGTTTATACCTGAGGGAGCCTCTTTTACAGAGGGTGGCGTAAGAAATTCTAAAGCTTTCTATGTGGTGAAAGACAATGATGCCTCGGCTAGCAAGACCTGGGAGAACATCAACAGCGATAAACCGTACCCGGCAGACCTGAGAGCCGACGCGAGTGGAGACCCATGTCAGAGGATCACAAAAGCTTACCAGTATTATTTAAAAGAAAAAATTTACACAGATGATGAATTCGAAGAGTTAAGAGTCCTTACCGATAATAACATTGAGTCTCCTATTGAAGATTCCAGCATAAACTTGGGTGCTCTTGATAATTACTTGATTTATTTTTCAGGAAGCTATGATAATAATGATGGGGAAATAGGCTCTGGGTATATTGAAGTCACTGTAGATTCATTTTACAAGGTTCTGACTAAGTTGGCTGAGCAGGATGATGAGCTGGCGTCTCAGCTGGCAGAGTGTCCTCTTGCAAACATTAAATGTAACGCAGCTAATGATGCCTTTGACAAATTCAGAGAAATTTTAGCCTCTAGGGTAGATATTTATGTATCGGCCAGACCTACAGATACAGATATTTTAATAGACGAAGAAGACGAAAATGAGTGCAACGTCGTATTGTATATTGACTCCTCAGATTCCGACTCAGTAGATAATACAGCAAATCTTACTACAGTCAAAAAGCCACGCATGATTTCCGTAGACTGCTCTCTGACTTAATTTGAAACTGCCATGTAATTCCACTTATTGTATAAGGGCTAAGCTCTTTAGAGGAATATACATGGCAGTTAAATCTCTTAATGTAAATGAAAATGAACTGATTATAAGCATCTTAAAAAACTCTTCTTGTTTCCTTCCTGAACTCGCAGGTGTGTCTCAGCAGGCCGTCTCAGACAAGGGAGTCGTATATACCAAGAAAAATATAAGCCCACTTTTTTCCGAAGATGTAATGTTTTCTGAAGATCAGCAGAATATCCTTGAGGTTATATTGAGCAGTGTCCCATATTACTGTCTATCCTCGGAAAACTTTTCTACACGTGACTGCGGGAAGAACGATGTCCCTCGTGCACTGCAGACCCCTTTCTGGTCTTCCTGGCACAGGGATGCAATGGGAGAATTGACCAACTCAGTATTAAACAAGCTGCACAACGAGCTCGGATTTACATTCCTCAGGAATATAGATATTCTTAACAAGAATACCATATATAGATTTGCGAGCCAGTCGCAACATGGAAATCTACGTGTGGACTTTGAGAGAACACAAGACTTTTCGGATTTGATAGAAGGAAAGTTATCCTCCGTGAGTTCTCTCCTTAACTATACCCCTAGATATAATAAATTCCTAGACAAATGGGCGGAGTCTGAGTATAACTCGGGCAAGTATGAGACAAGGCAAGCTCTTACTGAAGAAATGTATGCCTATAGAGCCCAGGACATCCAGTATGAGTTAATAAGAAGAAAGCTTGAAGGATCCTCTGAAATGTACCGCTTGGCTCTCAGAGCAATCAATTGCAAAGGATCTATTTATCAGACTGCGCCTTTTTATATGATTACATATGGATCATGGGAAGGAGCATTTAAAGACGACAGGGAAATTAGAATCCTTAATCTAGGGGGATATACTGTATCTCCTAATAATACACCTTTAGAATCCATAGATCCTCTGTCAGCTTTTAAGGATAAAATTCCTAAGAAGATTTTAACACCTTTATATTACTTTTCTGAAAATCAAGTAACTGGGCTAAAGTATTCAGGAACAAATTCTGAGAATAGGGGATTCTTTGAAAGACCGTTCGAGTATCTAAAATATAATAGCAAAAATACAAGTCTAGATGAGGCAGATGTTATTATAGCAGGAGCCTCTGAATATAAAATATTTACAACGCTGGACAGAAACCCTTTGGAAACATTAGACGGGGACCCTCTATTAACTCTTGACTCCTCATCTAGCAGGTTCGACAGAAATATTTCTTTACATAATGTATTGGATATCGATGCTCAACAAGTCCTGTACCATGAAAATATACTTCAAAAAGAATTAGGAACCAATTACCCGTATGTAACTTATCCTCTGTCTAAAGGAAAATCTCTATCTATTTTAGATCCTTATTGGACAGATTACCTGAGAGATGTTGTCGAACAAAAATCAGCGGTAAATACCACCACGAAATTCGGGGCTCAACTCTCCAAATACTTTGATTTCCAGAAAGAGGGTACTTTTGAATCTTTCTTCTGCATAGATTTCGTAGATAAATATGGGGTCTCTATCAGTTCTTCTGAACTAGAGAGTAAAGACCCCTCGGAGCAAGTCGATTGCGAGTATATAGATATCTACTATACAAAAATATTCTATAATCCATCTACATCAACTTTTAGCGGATCTTCCTCCAAGCTGATAACAAGAATTGATAGGGAGTCCTGCAGGGGCATTCTTCCTTTCACATACGATATCCCATCTTCTTCCGTGGCATATATTATGTCTCCTGAAAATGTGGAGGCCACTCATGACGAGAAGATGGCTAATTATGAAGCGAATGTTGATGCAAATGGATACTCCTTCGCTAACTTTAGATTTTCTGAGTCTGATAATGAAGGTATAATAAATGCATATCAATCTGAGAACGTAGATGAAAGCATTCATTATAGAAATATATGGAAAAAACAGGCAACCCTATTAACAAGATCTGTTATATATGGAATTGTGGGAGATGGCAACTATAGATGGAGTTCTGCTATCAGAGTTCTTCCTTATTATAAATTTAAAGAATATTTCGACAGGGATGACATGAACGCGCTCAGATATCTCCCAGACTGGTCGAAGATGATAGCCTATTATAATCCCTATCTTAATTTTGTAGCAAATTCTGCTTCCCCGGCCAGAGGACATAAGTTAAACAGTAGGGCTCTCAAGCCTTTGCTTAGCATAAAGGACAAGGATGGCATAGCCGTTCAATCTCCTGCAGAAGAGACTTTTACTGAGGCTGCTTTAATAGGCCCTTCCGAAAACGTGGCTTTAAGTAATCTTTCCCGTATGAGAGGCAGGGGTTGGACCTGTAATGACGGGGCTGAAAATACACCAACGGCACCAGGAGCAATCCCTGCACCAGGCAGCGTAGAATACAAGGGCGGCACATATTTAAGAAAATACAGGCCTACGAGGGATGCTATGGTCCACCCCAGCATAGATTTGTGGGGAGACAATAGAAGGACAAATCCCTTTACACCAGACATAGGTACGTATGCGTCCTATATATATGCTAATGATATTAGCGACGCAGGGAACTTGATGAACCCTGACGGCCAGTGGTCTGAAAGTAGCACAAAATCTATTATACATAGAGACAATAATGGTATTCCTTGCCTCAGAATCACTGAAAGCGATAAGATTTTGTTTGGAGGAGAATCTCTCCTTAAAGTCGATAGCTATTGGGATTTAGGCCCTAGTTATGATTCTAGAAATCCTGAAATGTATACGGATGGTAATACATCTCATTCCCTTGAAAATCTTACATGGGAGTGGGATAATTTCAATTACGATTCTTACGAAACAAATTCTAAAAGTTCCTTCAGGGATCTTATAGGAAAAACCATCTGCATGAATTTCTCTATTGAGAAAAGGGATCTAGAGGAAGGAAAACCTTACGAGCCTGAAGTCTATTACATATTAGACAGGCCTGGAGAGTTTAGCCTTCAATATCATCCTTTCAGCAGGGAAATTACATTTGAGTATGGAGACAGCAAGGTATCTCAGACCCTATCAGAAGTGGAGGAAAATATTAACATGCGCGTGGCCTGCTCTGTCAACTTCACGCAAAAGAATATCTCACTTGTTGTCAACAATCATGCCCCTGTTGTGCAGCGAGCATTGGAATTAGAGCCTCTATATCCCAGAAAACCTATAGGTATATTCCATTCAGTAGATGCGGAGGAAAAAGAGATAGGGTATAATCCAGGGGCAACCTTTGGAAACATATATGATATAAGACTATATACAAGAGCCTGTGCTCCTGCGGACCTTTGGATTCTCTCATCAGGCACAAAGAGAGAATTATACTCCTATGCACCATCTATATATCAACTAGCTAGCTCAGTGTATGACAAGGGCGCTCTCAAGAAGGTATGCCACGACTCTGTGGGATTTAGCCCTGCGTATAATAGCCTGAAAAAGATCAGGATGTTTGACAGACCGGTATGGAATTCAATACTAGTAGATTTGAGTCCTATGAGTGAGGACGAGTACACACCGGGAAGAAGATCTTACAATGAGCACTACTACGATTCGAGGACGGATCAGGATATCTTCAAAGAAAGTGATGACGGTCATGGGAATAAGGTTTACGAATATAAAGACTCAGTCCTCGAGCAGATCCTCTTGAGGGACTACGAGGCGTTTTCCAGGCAGAGCCCTCAGGAAGATATAGACCTTAAATGGGCAGGAAACAGCTATCATATAGGAGCTAGTGACCCTTGTAATATTGTATCTACTATTCTCTATCCTCATCGATATAGAAATAAGATATTCAAGTCTGGGGCGGAGTTCTCATACGTAAGTGGTGCTTCTCAGGGCAATAAATTAGCGTTCAACTGCTATGATAAACCTATTCAGATACCTGTGGCAGTATCCCACAACTCTCTTGTATATAAGGCAGAGTTGGGCATTAATTTCTCAATAAAGAATACTTCCTGGGCTTATAGCTATGAAGATAGAGGAACCAACATTCACACTGTATGGGATTCTAGCTTAAATGATTTCGTCGTGAGACATAAAGACGACAAAATAGAAAGAACTGCAAAAAGTAATAAGATCCTGATGCCTCTTTTATTAATACCTCAGCCTAATGCTGACGACCTATCTCCTCAGATGGGAGGATATAGTCTTTCCGGCCTGAGGTTAAAGGGTATTAGGCTGCAGGAAGGAATATCAGCAATGCTGAGAGCCTCCTCTTACTACAATGAGATTAAATTCCCTGTAGCATATTATGATGCTGATGACGATTTCTCCGCTAAATATGTTGACAAGTGGGATGCTATAAGAGTACTTAAAGAAGGGGAATACTACTTTACTTGCAAGTACCCAGTAAGAATAATGTCTTTCCTACAGGAAACAACTGCCAGCAACGAAACAGCCGCGACTCTGTATGCGTCTGTAAGATTTAAAGTAGTGGTTCGCGGAACTCCTGTGTCATTTGATGCGGAAAAATATCCTGTGACTGACACCTCTCGAGCTCGCTATAAGAGCTCCTCAACAGGACTATTCGAAATATATAGGCCTGACGATAACAGGACTTTCCCTCACAGGGAGATCTCTATAGATATCTACAGTATGAATCTTGGATTTGAAGACCTTCTTGAGGGGATCCCCAGTGAGCACTGTACATGGGATCTTATTGCGTCTAACGACCCACAGTATGAGGGAGATGAAAATATAGTATATCTGGATAAGAATGCTGCATCCCATGAAGTAGCTATTAAGAAAGAGATAGTGGCATACTTCTCTACCAGCTACACAGCCCCTCTTATGAAGATGGATGGAAATAAAGAGGTGTTCGATATAGTCCCTGTAAGGATATTAAAAGATAAAGGAACTGGAGCTACTAAGGAGAGGCTTACAATATCAAGCTCCTCAGATTTGAAAGAACTCAGGCTTAACAGCGGTAGGACTTACCAGCTATTGATTGACTATTCAGGAAACCTCGTCGAAGCCTGTTTTAGTGAGAAGGCGCTGGGAAACAAGGCGGACGAATACCAGGGATTGACTCCGGTAGCTGCATCTTACTCAGAAAGAGATGCCTATATGTATACGAGCACTTGCCCTTGGCTAGAGGGAATGTTGCCAGCCAGCGTCAAAAACTTGACAAGCGGATATAGCACCACAAATGGTGCCTGGGATGATATCGATGAAGAAAATGGAATTCTAGGCGATCCTTATAGCCTCAATTCTGAAAGAGATCTCTTGCTAGGATCTCTGCAGGCCAAATTTAAGAGAGAATATCATAACTGTTCTATCATACCCTACAGGGTAGAATCCTCTGAGAAGATACCTGCACTTTGGCTGGGAATTTCTAATGAGTGGAATGTTATAGGAGCAGGAGCTACTCTAGAAAAAGTCAATATTACTGAAAAGACGATACTGGCATCCGAATACGAAAAATTAAGATCTCAGGTGATTTCATCCTTGCAAAATATGAAAAGTGGCTCGTGTGGTATAATTCAGGCTATCTCTGAGATCACACCTAATATGTCCGCTTATGGCGCAGAGGTATCTCTGAGAGATAAATTGCTCCTGAACCAGGGTCTTTACAAAATAAAAATGTATTCTTCAAACAAGAAGAATACTCCGGTGTCTTCTAATATTCCAAATACAATAACATCTCTCTATGGCGAGAATCTCATCAACAACAGAGATTACTTTGGATTAGAGGGATCTTATGTTTGGGAGGCCTCCCGCGGGAAAGAAAGAGTTGGCGGCTATATAGTTTCAGATGACAGGGATGTGTATGCGGCTCACGTTGAATCTCATCCTCTTACATTGCGGTATGGCAGTGAAAAGGGTGGAGTTCTTCTCAGTGGCCTCAGATCCGTATGGGGTGTTAAGTCTAAGCTCGAGTTGCCCTTAAAAATCAAGGGCGACCCCGCTACAGTTAAGGTTTCATGCATAAAATCATCCTCAGGGCAGGAAGTTCCAATTTCTGAAAATATGGTAGTAGGAGAAGAAGAACTCGATAAATGGATTACTCTATCATGCGAATTTTCCGTGCCTCAATTGTGGTCTATAAAAATAACAATCACAAGTGAAGGAGACTCGGAGGTTCTTTTTGGAGAAATCGCCCTCAGAAAGAAAACCGTAGACAAGAGCTATAATGGTCTCTCGGACTCTATATTGTCAGGAACTTCCACGCCTGGATCCTCTCCGCTAGAGATAAATCCTATATTCAGTATCGTGTGGCAAAATCAAAAGAACCCTAAAGAAGTCTACCCTCTTCAGTTCAGGCCTTCGTCTATTACAGACGGAATAAGGAATCTTACCGTAAATGAAAATATAATAAATACTCTATGGTCAGCTTACAAGCTAGAAAGTACATCTTTATCAGGGGAAATTACTCCTGGATTCCATAATATGATCAATCCATGGAGGAGATGTTTCGTATACAGGCAGAAGGAAAACGAGAGAGACCTTCTAAATAAAGAGTCTTGTAGGATATACCCTTATTACATCGAAAGAGATCAGGCTGGGGTTTTTAGGAGAAAGATATCTTCAATGAGCTCGGAAGACCTGTTTGAAATCAGAGAGGTAAATACGGAGTATGATGACTCCTCTTCATCTATTAAGATTAACCCTCTGTATATAAAAGATGGAGGAGAGGCCACTGTGCTGGGGTCTATGGATTCAAGCATGTTCATAGATAAGGAGAATCCCGAGAATATAATTTATATCGGCGAGGAGAATTTCAGCTGCATAAGTAATGCGAGAAATCCTCAAAAATATTATTCAAAGAAGGATTCCTATGTACCTATTACAAACGTACAGATACTTGGCACCAACAGCGGCCTAGGAGTTGAGAATATTATATTCTATGAATATGAGAATCTCCCTCTCATATATAATGAAACAACCCAACACGTAGGAGTCAGTTTCTTCATAAAAGAGACTCAATAGACTCACTAATCTTTAAGAGGATATTTCATGGCAAACGCAAGTACAAATTGGTCGATAACCTATCAATACCAGCAGGATTTAAGTTCAAAGCTATTTAACCAGATAAATACAAAGACTTATAGACCTGGCATATATAATCCTAATATTTTTATCAAGGCATTTGATTCTGTCGCAGGAGAGTCCTCTAGGGGACTCAAACTGCTTGTGAAGAAAGGAACTACCTTTATATTTTCTAATACATACAAAAAAGACCCTGATGGATCATTTATCAGATATCACAGAGACTGGGATGAACTCGATGAAAATGCGTATGTTATTAAATGCACAGCCCTGACAGATATTGAGACAAATATAATAGATCTTACTTCAACAGGGGAATCAGGAAAACGTTTCCTTTCGACAAACTGCCCAGTAATGGCCCTAGTAGCCTCGATATCTTTTGAGGAAGCTACAACGCAGGCTCCCTCGTTTAAACTGTGTGCGCCCTCTATTTTCTATGATTCTGCATATTTTCATGCGGGATCTAGCATTCCATCCAACCTTACTATTCCTATGGAGGGGTGGACAAATGTAGCTGCAGACGAGCAAGGAATAGGCTGTGGATCTAATTTTGGGCATCTGAGCTACCTTGTGGTTGGCATGATCTATGATACAGGAGTTACCAGGAAGGCTGGCTCGAGTATAATATTTAATGGCACGTATATTCAAAGTGCATCCTCCGACACGTGGATTCTTCCCGTAGGAGGAAACGCAGGCGGATGTGATGCTTGGAATGCAAATCATATATTTACAGGCAGGGGCTTGCCTGAATATGATCACGAATGGACCAGAGAATCCAAGTATCTAGATTTCATCAATTCTCCTTATTTTAACAGATATTTCCTGCCACGCAAATATTTCCTTATGCATCAAGGCCTTAGAGAGATTGGGTCATCTGATTGGAAGTCTATTATAGGCCAGTATGATCTAGAATCAGAGAAAGACACTCTCAACGGGGGCGGCTTAGCCGGAAACCATCTTCTCTCTTCGGGTGTAGGATTCAGGGCACCGAGTACGATTGAGCCTAATAAGTGTTATGTCTACGTAGCCCGTCTCGGAAAATCAGGGTCCAGCCCTGGCAGTGTAGAATCAGGATCCGAATCTAGCATTGCAAACGATTCTTCTTTGGAGATAGGATATGTGGCTCTAGATATCAACGGGTTTGAGACTTTCAAGGAAAAATATTCAGAGGATGTTTCTCTCGGAGACTACATCCCTCTAGACGTATCTGATATGAATTTAAGTATTCTAGAAGAATTTATTAGAAATAAAAATTTCTTCGAGCCAGCAATTAATAAAATCAGACTAGACGGCTATATGATGGGCCCTCCATCAGGGGGCACTGAGGATGTAAGATTAGAAAATAATTCCGATGAAAAAACGTGCTACATTCCAATTGCGCTTGCTTTCACAGGAAACGAAGATACAGGCATAACAGGAGTATTTACAGATAGATACTGGTGGGGTCTTATCAAAGGAACAGGATCAGAATCTGCCTCGAGTGAATCCACAACTCTTAATATTTCAGGATTTAGACCTGAGAATGTTTTAAGTTATTCGGACCTCCTGAAAAAATATATTAATTTGGATGGTTTTGCATTAAAACCTTATCAGACACTTGCTTTCTTAGGATAAATTATGAAAAAATCAAACGGACAAATTTGGATAGACAAAAATCCCCCTTACAATCTCATGTATAGGGCGGGAAACTCTAATGAAACGGCGACAGATAGAATAGTCCAGTCTTTATCTAAATATATCACAGCGGTCCCTGAGAGTATTCAGGTGGGCCAGCTAGTCTCCTTAGATAGAGGAACAGGAAATGTAAAAAGTTCCGTATTCCCAGAGGACCTAGACAATATCTTAGGTGTGGCTACAGGGGTAGAAGCTGGAGATAGTGGATCTACCGTGTCTGTGGCTACTACAGGAGAAGTGTATATATCCAAGAATTTGATTAATGACCTGAGCATTAGCAAAAAGAGAATATTATACTGGAATATAGCTAGTGGTGCCACAAAACCATACACTCAGGATCTGCCAAACACCGATGGAACCATAAAATATATCAACCTTCCAGTTATAGGATATATTACTTCCTTTAATGGATATGAGGGAGATAGTTCATATATTACGGTTCAATTAAACATGGGGCCTTTTGATTCAGTTCTTGAATTTAAATGCACCAAAACTGTTTCGACAAAGACCTCTGATGAGGGTGCGCAGGAAATAGAGATAAAACATAATCTAAATCTGGGGAAAAATGGAAAGTTAAGATTAACAGTGTACGATGAAGAAGGGAATATTGTTCCTGTTAATCATACCGACACTTTTGACAGTCAGACTGAGACTTCTAATACCGCTAAAATAAGCATCGATAGGTCATCTGTAGGTTTGTCTCTACATATTTCAGGTGAAACATTATATTGAGGTGAAAAGGAATGCCAAGATTTATTCAAACAATAGATTCGAATGGAAACAAGATAATTAATATACCTGAGATAAATGCGGGTAACCAAAATAGCCTCAATGTTGTGGCAGAAGATACTATAAACTCAAGCTCCGACAAGTTCGAAGTAAATTCTCCTACATCAATTCTTCTCTCCTCTGAAGGCATGGACAGTAATGAAGGTAGGATTTCTATAAATGCGAAACAGACTCTAGATGCCGCAGGAGAGGGAAGCACAACTATAGGGTTAAGTACATCCACCACAAATATAAATGCTTCAACTCTCAATGAAAAGTCTACCGTTCAAAATATAGTAACTCCAGCCCTCAATATTAATAATGGAAAGGCCGCTACGGCGCTTACTTCCAAATCCAACATCACGAATACTGGCACCCTGAAAAACATAGGCAATGTAGATGTGATAGGAAATACATCCTTAGTAGGAGATCATCTCTCAATAAAGGACTCTTCCTCAGATGCAGGCACTGTCGTTACCTCTAGCAGTGTTACTTTCAACAATGCCGAGGAAATTTTTAATAAAAATAAACTTACAATCGCTAGGGGTAAGGATGGATCTGCTTATACAGCCGGAGAGATTGAATCCCACGAAAATATTGCCAACAGCGGAACTATAGAAAATACTGGAGACGTTACCATAAAGAACTCTACTCTTAAAGTAGAGGAGGGGTCTAAATCAATATCTATCACAAAAGATTTGATTGATAGTAACACAGGCGTCACATTATTTAAGAATCAGACTGTCGATAATACAGGTACATCATATACCTACAATAATAAAACAACTGTAAATTTTGAGGGTACTACAAATCTCAAGGGAGCTACAACTGCCACAGCCAACGTCACAATTAAGGGTGCTGACCTTTCAGTAAAAGGCAACACCACACTGACAGGAAACACAACAGCTTCGGGCGGGGCGATCACACTAGGAGACAACTCGCATGTAACTACCATTAAGGGGTCCGGCGTCTTGGTCTCATCTCCTGAATCTCTTAAATTCTCTCCATCCATAGAGGTAAGCTCTGATACGCGCAACACCAACCCTTTAGTTATAGAGCCGAGCAAGATCTCTAGGACGGGAAGTGGAAATGATCTCTCGATAGAGGCTCCCAACACAACTGTAAAATCAGGGACTACATCTCGCGTAGAAGGAGCTACTGTAGAAGTAGTAGACTCTTTAGACAACGGCGGGTTAACTTCCAGCACAGGGACAACTACTTTGTTTGGAAACTCCTCTGTAGGAATTTCTTCTTCTGCTGGCAGCGTAAGCCTTTCTTCTAAAACCACAATGGATCTTGAGGGCGAAGGAAATGTATCTGTAAAGTCCAAAGGTGCAGGTAGTTCACTAAACCTCGGCCAGGCGGGAAATGCCACAAATATAAATGGCAGTAAGATCACGCTAACCCACGATAATAACAACTCAGTGGATGTTATTTCAAAGTTGACTGTAAAGGGTTCTGTCAGCGGTAAGGGCGTCGAAGTTACCGATACTCTTATTAAAGGAGCTAATTCTCAGGGACTGAAGGTGGAGTCCTCAACTGTGACAGTTCAGGGCAACACATCTGTAGGCATAAAGTCCCCTTCAATTACTGCTGGCCCTATTTCAAACAACCCGAGCGACAATCAGGTCACAATCAACACCACAGCTAAATCCCTCATTGTAAATAACAGCACGACAAGCATCACCACAAGTGAAACTACTTCTGTCAATGCTAAGCAGATTACTTTAACTTCAACTGGAACAGGTGACGCAGGGAAGACAGTCGTTAATGGCGGATTTAAGGTAGCGGGAGGGGCAGAAGTAGACACCCTCAGTGCAACCACTAGTCTGACAACTCCCTTAGGAAATATAACCACACTGAACTCCACAATTGGAAATATAACCACGGTCAATTCTGATCAGGCAAATTTCACCAATAGAATCAAGATTGGAGATGTGGTAGTAAGGTACGACGCAGTGGCAAAAGCTATAATATTCGAGACAGATGTGTAATCAAAGAGGTTCCTATGGTAATAGCTAAAAATGCGCCCTATGAATTTAAATGCATGAATCTAGTAGAGGGCTCAAGATCTTCCTTGAGTCCTTTTCCTGATGAATATAAGATATCTGCAGGTTTATTCCTAGAGAGCTCTTCTCTAGGAGATTCAGAAACTAGCCCGACAGAAAAAGGATCTCACCTGTCAAAAAGGTTTTTGCCGGAAGTTGCATCTCCTAACGGAGTATATATTTCAAAAAGCTCCTACATAATCCCTTCAGTGGGTGTATTTAATCAAATGCACTCTAGGTGGGACAACAGGGTAGGATCCTACCTACAAGAATACACAGATTCTTTAGAAGGGTCTATTATAAATAATAATTCGGCCTTTAGAACAGAAACTCCTTTGACTTACGCAGAAATTATGAATTTCAAGTCTTTTATGCCTGAAGACCTCTCATCTAAGTGGGATTATATAAAGGACTTGAAGCCTCAAACAGGCAACACAATTTACCTATCATTCTATTATAGGTCGGACAGAGCCTTTAGTGCCTCTGTTGATTGGAAGATAGATGAGGGGGAGAATGTTAAGGTAAAGAATGTATCATGTGGGCCCACTTGGGAAAAATTTACAGTAGAGACCTCTTTCGGGAAGGCTTCTCAAATAGCTCCTTATCTGAAGTTTAGATACGACATCGCTCAAGGGAACATATATGTGTCGCCTCTATTTCTTTCGTGGTCAGAAAATGAGTTCCCCACCACGAAGTTATTTCTGCTTGAAAAGTGGTCAAATAAATTCAGGCAAAAGGTTCTCGACGAAGTATATTATATTTTTAGAGACCCCAACCCAATGGCCCCTATAGAAAAGGAAATAAAATACAAAGATGCCCCGGAAGGAAGAGACATAGTATCTAGCTATTGCGAGTGGTTCAAATCTTGGGCGCTTTTAGCCCCTGATTATTTTATACCTCTTTATAATTTTGCGCACGATACAAATTACAGCTCTTTTAACGAGATTTTAAATGATTCTCATGTCAGTGGCGATCTGAAAAACTTCTTCCTGGCTAGGAAAGGATTGAAAGGTGACTGGAGGTTGTGGGAGCAGGCTGATATATCATCCGCCGATGATCTTTATATCGTCGACGTCATAGGGCAGAGCACGATCTCTTATGACCCATATAAATACATTACTGTAAATGCTCGCGTTGGAAATCTACTAAATAGTACGATCACATCTGTGTTCAATCAAGGCGTGGATCCAAACACTACTGTGTTAAGATCCTCCCTTCTGAAAGAAGGAGTTTAATCTAAGATGGCTGTTATAAGAGATACTATAATTGACGGGCGTCTTCATGTTGCTGGAGATATAGTGTCTGGCGGCATTGTAACATACCCGGAGGAAAATAAAAAAATTTCCTACCCAAAAACAACCTGTAAAGATTCCTATATTCCGCTCTGCAACATTGATGATTATTCCTCAGATAATAAGCTTGTAACTCTCGAAGGCTCTATTTTATATCAAACAGCAAGCCAGCAAGATGGAGTCACGGGAACACTCTCGGACGAGATGGGCACCGCAGCGGGCGTCACAATATCCGATGAAAACAACAAGCTAGCTGTCTACAAAGACACAGTCAGCTGCATGGGCAATTTAAAGGGTCCCGGCACTTCGATTTCAACCATTAATGGGGCTGCCTATTCCGTAACATCATCTCTGTATGGATTTTCTTATATCAAAGCCGACAATGGTAACGACTTTGCCGACTTCATATATACAGAAAAGCCTCTGAGCTCGAAGAATGCAGGTTTGGCTGTCACCCGCAAGGGCAATAATATCGTGGTGGCCGAAAAGGGCGATTTCGTTCTTGGCATATATTCAGACACTTATGGGATGAGTGTAGGATCTAATGCATACAGTAAAGAACGCCCATGTAATACTGTGCCTGTAGCTGTCGCTGGCTTTGCTCTTGCGTATGTTGATAAAGAATATAAACCAGGTACCGCGTTAGTTGTCAGCTCCGAGGGGAGATTAACAAAAGCAAGCCTCTTCTCAAGGATTTTCAACAGAAAAACTATTGTAGGATATTTTGATAGGAAAGAAACAGAGGATCTGTACTCATTTTCAGTAGTAAATGGGAGATCCTGGGTGAAGGTGATTTAATGGCTCTATCTTATATAAGCAACAAAGAAATTAAATTTGGTAGTGCAAGGCCCCTCAACGGGGTCTACACTCC
>QXGG01117731.1_pt1 | contig 18188 bp, 18 predicted proteins | sample 1982491 | NCBI WGS metagenome assembly QXGG01 (sample SAMN09924614, study PRJNA488089) | Wastewater metagenome, whole genome shotgun sequencing project. | isolation source: South African research farm wastewater | place: South Africa: Irene, Agricultural Research Council, Animal Production... | reverse complement strand
TTCCAGGCCATGCAGGACCAGGCGCGCACGATGCCCGTGCTCGTCGAAACGCTGCAGGCGATGATGGCGCAGATGGAGCGCCAGCACCGCGAGCTGCACGAGCGCATGGCGAGCGAGCAGCAGCGCTTCCACGACGATGCGCGCGGCAGCTATGCGGCGCTGGCGGCCGCGGTCGATGTCTCGCTGAAGGACAGCCTGATCGAGAGCGCACGGCTGGCCGGGCAGACGATCCAGCCGGTGGTCGCCGAGACCATGGCCGGCATCGCGCGCGAGACGACGGCGCTGCAGCAGCGTGTGGGCGATGACGTGCAGGCCCAGCTCGACGGCGTGTCGCAGCGCCTGGATGCGGCCGTGGCCACCGTGTCCGCGAACTGGGCGAGCGCGCTCGCGCAGCACGATGCGCGCAGCACGGCGCTCGGCGACAAGCTCGACGCCTCCTTCACGGCCTGGAGCGGCGGTTTCGAGCAGCGCGCGACGGGCTTGCTGGCCTCGGTGGGCGACGCGCATGCCGAACTGCGCACCGCGCTCGCCGACACCGCGAGCGCGCTCGCCGAGCAGACCGCCACGCTGCACGGCCGGGTCGCCGATTCGGTGCAGGCTCAGCTCGACGGCCTGATTGCACGCTTCGACGCTACCGCCGGCACGGTCGCCGACACCTGGACGCAGGCGCTGGCCAGCCACGAGCGCAGCGGCCAGACGATCGCCGGCGAGCTGCGCGGCGCCTTGCAGGCCTTCGCCGACACCTTCGCGCAGCGCTCCGCGACCCTCGTCGATCAGGTCGGCGACACGGTCGGTGCGCTGCAGGCGGACATCGCCGCGCGCGACGCCGCCCGCCTGGCTGCTCAGTCCGAAGCCTTGCAGGCCATGGCGGCGTCGCTGCGCAGCGAATGGCAGAAGATGGGCGAGGAGGCCGGCAGCCGCGAGCAGGCGATCGTCGATCGGCTGGACGAGACCGCGCGCACGCTCGCTGCCGGCGCCGAGGCGCAGGTCGAGCGCAGCATCGAGGCGGTGGCCAGCGGCCAGCAAGCCATCGTCGATCGCCTCGACGAGACCGCGCGCACGCTCGCCGCCAGCACGCAGGCGCAGGCCAGCCGCACCATCGAGCAGGTCTCTGCGCTGATGCACACCGCCGCCGAGGCGCCGCGGGTGGCGGCCGAGGTCATCGGCGAGCTGCGCGAGGCCTTGTCCGCCAGCATCGCGCGCGACAACGCCGCGCTGGACGAGCGCAACCGCATCATGGAAACCCTGCGCGGCCTGCTGGACGCGATCAACCATGCCTCGACCGAGCAGCGCCAGGCGATCGACGCGCTGGTGGCGTCCTCGGCGTCGGCGCTGCAGCGCGCGGCGGCCGGTTTCGAGCAGCGCATGGATGCCGAGGCCACGCGCCTGGCCGACACTGCAGGCGAGGTCGCCGGCGGCGCGGTCGAGGTCGCCAGCCTGGCCGAAGGCTTCGGGCACGCGGTGCAACTGTTCAGTGAATCGAACGACAAGCTGATGGTTAGCCTGCAGCGCATCGAGGGCGCGCTGGAGAAGGCGATGACGCGCAGCGACGAGCAACTGGCCTACTACGTGGCGCAGGCGCGCGAGCTCATCGACCTGAGCCTGATGTCGCAACAGCAGATCGTCGGCGATCTGCAGCAGATGCCCGCGCGCTCGGCGGCGGGCGCCGGCGAGGGCTGAGCATGGGCGAGATCCACGGCGACGACGGCGCCATCGAGCAGGCCGCGCCGGCCTGGGGCGTGTTCGGCGACCTGATGTCGGGGCTGCTCGGCGCCTTCGTGCTGATCCTGGTCGGCGTGCTCGGCGTGCAGCTCGAGCTGGCGACCACGCTCGAGGCCGAGGTGCACAAGCGGCGTGTTGAACAGCAGCGCCGCGAAGCGCTGGAGAAGGCGCTCGCGGTGCCGCTGGCCAGCGGGCGGGTCACGCTCAACGACGGACGCATCGGCATCAGCGGCAGCGTGCTGTTCGCGCTCAACTCGGCCGAGCTGCAGCCCGAGGGCCGGCAGGTGCTGCAGAGCCTGGCACCGCCGCTCGCCGCCTACCTCGGCACGCGCGCCGAGATGCTGATGGTGAGCGGCTTCACCGACGACCGCCCGGTGCTCGACACCAACCGCCGCTTTGCCGACAACTGGGATCTGTCGGCCCAGCGCGCGCTCACCGTGACCCGCGCCCTGATCGAGGAGGGCGTGCCGTCGTCGTCGATCTTCGCCGCGGCGTTCGGGTCGGAGCAGCCGGTCGCATCCAACGACGACGCCGACGGCCGCTCGCGCAACCGCCGGGTGGAGATGGCGCCGGTGCCAAAGGTCGCAGGCAAGGTCACGCAGAAAGCGACGGCCGGCGATGGCTGAGGCCTCGCCGCGGGCGCAGTCCCCTGCTGACGCCGCGCCGGTTGGCGACCTGCTGGGCCGGATCGAGGCGCTGCGCCCCCGCGGCGCGGCGCGCTTCGATGCGGTGGGCTGGGGCGTGATCGAAGCCATGCTGCGGCGCGTCGATGGTTTCCGCGGCGCCGCGCGGACCGCCCTGCTGCGCAGGATCGAGCGCAGGCTGGCAAACCTCGCTGAGCGCTTCGAGCGCGCCGGCAGTGCGCCGCCTGCCGTGACTGGCTGCGATACGGCGCCCGCCATCGACGCGGCGCCCGCGATTCAGGCGGCCGTCGCGCCCCCGGCGGCCGGCCAGAGCGTCGATCCGCCGGGGGCGGACCGTGCCGGGCCCCCCCCGGCCGTCGCGCTCGCGGACGCGCAAGCGGAGCCCGTGCATTCCGTGCGCGGGGTGCTCGCAGACCTGCTCGACCATGTGGCGCGCCATGCCGATGGCGCAGGCGCTCGCATCGACGCCGCGTCGGGCGCGCTGCCCGCCACCGAGCTCAAGTCGCTGCGCTACTTCCGCAGCACCTGGTCGAGACTCAGCCTGGAGCAGCAACTGGCGCGCGCGCTGGCGCAGGCGCCGGACAATGCCGGGCCGCTCAACTCGCACTTTCTGGTGCTGCAGGCGCTGATCCGCATGCGTGACATCGCGCCGCAGTATCTGGAAGGTTTCATCGCGCATGTCGATGCGCTGTTCTGGCTGGAGCGGGCCGATCCCGGGCGCGGGGCGGTCGGTCGCGGCGCGGCACCGAAGGCGGGCGCGCGCAAGGGCGAAGCGCGCGCGCGGGGTGGCCGAACGCGCAGGCAGTCGCGCGCGGCGGAGGGGTGAGCGGGGCGCTCGTTTCGCGCGCTCGATCCGGTCGATCGACTTGCCCCGATCAGCCATGAACCGACCGAACGCGTGCGGATCGCAGCGCAGCATCTGCGCTAGAATGTTGCAGTTTTGCCTTTCTGGATAACGCTATCCATTAGCGTGTGCTAATATTTTCGCCGGGAGTCCCTGATGAATTTCGAACAAGCGCGCTTCAACATGGTCGAGCAGCAGATCCGCCCCTGGGAGGTGCTGGATCAGGACGTGCTCGACCTCCTGATGACGGTCAAGCGCGAGGAATTCGTTCCCGCCGCGTATCGCGATCTGGCTTTCACCGAGGTGGAGATCCCGATCGGCTGCGGTCAGGTCATGCTCAAGCCGGTGATCGAGGGCAAGGTGCTGCAGGCGCTGCGTCTGGGCAAGGCCGACTCGGTGCTCGAGATCGGTACGGGTTCGGGCTACTTCGCCGCGCTGCTGGCGGCGCGTACCGAGTGGGTGCGCACGATCGAGCTCGAGCCCGAGCTGGTCAAGCTGGCGGGCGCCAACCTGGCACGCAACGGCGTCGAGAACGTCGTGGTGGTGCAGGGCGACGGCATCGCCGGCTGGGCCGAGCGCGCGCCGTACGACGTCATCGTGGTGTCCGGCGGCCTGCCCTTCGTGCCGCAGGCGCTGCTCGAGCAGCTCAAGGTGGGCGGTCGCCTGTTCGCCTTCGTCGGTGAGGCGCCGGTCATGAAGGCACGCCTGATCACCTGCGAGGCCGAAGGCCGTTTCCGCACCGAAGACATCTTCGAGACCGTGGTGCCGATGCTGAAGAACGTACCGCAGCGCGACGGTTTCAGCTTCTGAGTCCGCCATGCGCCAGATCAGTCCCGCCCAGCTCGCCCAGCGCCTGAACGATGCGCAGCAGCCCGCACCGCTGCTGCTCGACGTGCGCGAACCCTGGGAACTGGAAATCTGCCGGATCGAGGGTTCGGTGGCGATGCCGATGGGCAGTGTGCCGGCGCGCTTCCCCGAGCTCGACCGCGATCGCGAGACGGTGGTGATCTGCCATCACGGCGGACGCAGCGCGCAGGTGTGCATGTTCCTCGAACGTCAGGGGTTCTCCAGTGTCATCAACCTGGCCGGCGGTGTCGCCGGCTGGGCGGCGCAGGTCGATCCGAGGATGGCGCAGTACTAGCGCGGCGCACCTCAAGAGCGGAGAACACGATGAAGCGAATCCTGGCGGTCTGCATCGCAGGCATTTTTTCCGGTGGCGCACTGGCCGCCGACCTGATGCAGGTGTATCGCGATGCGCTCGCCAACGACGCGAAGTTCTCCGCTGCGCGTGCACAGTACGAGGCTGGGCAGGAGAAGGTGGTGCAGGGGCGCGCGGGGCTGTTGCCGCAGATCGGGCTGGGGGCGGACACGACCTGGAACGACACCAATCTGAAGCCGAAGGGTGGGGTCAGCAACGACTACACCTACAACAGCAACGGCTACGGCGTTCAGCTCACCCAGCCGCTGTTCCGCTGGCAGAACTGGGTTCAGTTCAAGCAGGGCGAACTGCAGACCGCACTGGCCGACACCCAGTTCGGCATCGCCCGCCAGGATCTGGTGCTGCGCGTGGCCGAGGCCTACTTCAACGTGCTCAACGCGCAGGACGCGCTCGACGCGGTGACGCAGTTGCGCACGGCTGCGGCCGAGCAGCTCGAACTGGCCAAGACCAGCTTCGAGGTCGGCACCGTCACCATCACCGATGTGCATGAGGCGCAGTCGCGCTTCGACCTCGCCTCGGCGCAGGAGATCGCCGCGCAGAACCAGCTCGAGGTGGCGCGCCAGACGCTGGCCCAGGTCATCGGCAAGCAGCCCGAGCCGCTCGCCGGGCTGCGCGAGGGCGTGGCCCTGCAGCGTCCGCAGCCCGAGAACATCGCCGACTGGGTCGCCGCTGCGGAATCCGGCAGCTTCGGCGTGCAGGCCCAGCAACTGGCGCGCGAGATCGCCGCGCGCGAGGTCGAGCGCGCGCGTGCGGGCCACTTGCCCACGGTCGACATCGTCGCCAGCCATGGCGTGAACAACCGCCCGCAGCCGAGCACCGACCGCTCCGAGGCGACGACGATCGGCCTGCAACTGAATCTGCCCTTGTACGCCGGCGGCCGGGTGTCCTCGGTGTCGCGCGAGGCCGCGGCGCTGCGCATGAAGGCCGACGCCGACCTCGAGGATGCGCGCCGCAGCGCGGCGCTCGCCGCGCGCCAGTCGTGGCTGGGCGTCACCAGCGGCATGGCGCAGGTCAAGGCCCTGGAAGCGGCGCGCGTGTCCTCGCTGTCCGCGCTCGAGGCCAACAAGCTCGGCTACGAGGTCGGCGTGCGCATCAACATCGACGTGCTCAACGCCCAGACCCAGCTCGCCGACACCCTGCAGCAACTGTCGCGCGCGCGCTACGACACCCTGCTCGCCCAACTTCGTCTGAAGGCGGCGGCGGGGACGCTGGGCGAGGATGACGTCGCGGCGATCAACGCCCTGCTGACGGAGTGAGCCATACGCACCGGGCCCGATCCGGCCGGGTGACGAAGCGATCGACGCAGTTTCCGCTTTTGATGGCGCCCGGGTGCAGTGGACTGAAGGGCGTGATCAGCCGCCGTTAGCCTGCGCCTGATGCAAGTTTTCCAGGATGGCGATGCTGCGCGCCGTCGCGCCCTGATGGGTGGTGGCGAACGCGCGCCCTGCAGCGGAAAAACGGGTTCGCGCGTCATCGTCGGCGACCAGCGCCAGCGCGGCCTGCATGCCGGCATCGGCGTCCTCGGCGCGTAGCGCCGCGCCTGCGCGCACGGCATCCTGCGCGACCGCCTGAAAATTGAAGGTGTGCGGACCGACCACCACCGGGGTGCCGACCGCGCACGCCTCGATCAGATTCTGGCCACCGAACGGCAGCCAACTGCCACCGATCAGCGCGACGTCGGCCGCTGCGTAGTAGGCGAACATCTCTCCCATCGAATCGCCGAGCAGCACCCGCGTGTGCGCGGCGATCGTTTCGTCCGCGCTGCGGCGTTGCGTGGCCAGCCTGCGTGCCGCGAGCTCGGCTGCGACCGCGTCGAAACGCTGGGGGTGGCGCGGTACCAGCAGCAGCAGCGCATCGCTTGGCGCATTGCGCACGAAGGCGTCCACCAGCACGGCTTCCTCGCCCTCGCGCGTGCTCGCGGCGAGCACCACCGGGCGCTCGCCGATGCGCGCGCGCAGGGTCTGTCCCAGGGCGAGCATTTCGGCGGGCGGGGTGATGTCGAACTTGATGTTGCCGGTCACCGTCACCCGGCGCGCGCCGAGCTGACCAAGGCGCGCGGCGTCGGCTGCGGTCTGCGCGCCGATCGCGGCGAGCGCCTTCATGGTCAGCGCGGTCAGCGCCGGCAGCCGCGCGTAGCGGCGGGCGGAGCGATCGGACAGGCGCGCGTTGGCCAGCATCACCGGGATGCGGCGGCGGCGGCAGGCGGCGAGCAGGTTGGGCCACAGCTCGGTCTCCATGATCACGCCGAACATCGGCCGGAAGTGACGCAGGAAGGCGTGGGCGAAGCAGCCGACGTCATAGGGCAGATAGGCGCGCAGCACGCGCGGCTCGTCCGTGAACAGCGTGCGCGCGGTGTCGCGGCCGGTGGGGGTCATGTGGGTGAGCAGCACGCTGTGCTCGGGCCAGCGCGCGAGCAGGGCGCGCACCAGCGGTTCGGCGGCGCGCGTCTCGCCCACCGAAACGGCATGCACCCAGATCACCGCCAGCGGCGCACGCACGCGGTAGCGCCCGAAGCGCTCGCCGACGTGCCGCAGGTAGGCGGGCTGGCGGCGCGCGCGCCACAGCAGGCGCAGCAGCACCAGGGGAAGGGCGAGAATCCACAGCAGGGTGTAGGGCAGGCGGGTCAGCATCTAGACGGGGCGAGTCGCGACCGTGCAAGTATAAGCAAGGATGTCGGCCGTACGCTGCGCGCCCGCAGCGGCGGCGCTGCAAGAAACCCGTCACACGCCTGATGCCGGTGTGCATGCGATAATCCCGAACGGTTTCCTTACGGTTCGCCCCTCCATGAAAATCCTCGTCACTGGCGCTGCCGGCTTCATCGGCATGCACACCTCCCTGCGCCTGCTCGCCCGCGGCGATGAAGTCGTCGGGCTCGACAATCTCAATGACTATTACGACCCCACGCTCAAGGAAGCGCGACTGGCGCGCCTCACGCCGCATGCGGCTTTTCGCTTCGTGAAGATGGACGTGGCCGATCGTGCCGGCATGGAGGCGCTGTTCGCGGCCGAGAAGTTCGACCGCGTGATCCACCTCGCCGCGCAGGCCGGTGTGCGTTACTCGCTGCAGAACCCGCACGCCTACATCGACAGCAACGTGGTCGGCTTCATGAACATCCTCGAGGGCTGCCGGCATTCGAAGGTGCAGCACCTGGTGTATGCGTCGAGCTCGAGCGTGTACGGTGGCAACACCAAGATGCCGTTCTCCGAGGCCGATAGCGTCGATCACCCGGTGAGCATCTACGCGGCGACCAAGAAGGCCAACGAGCTGATGGCGCACACCTACAGCCATCTCTATGGCCTGCCGACCACCGGGCTGCGCTTCTTCACCGTGTATGGCCCGTGGGGGCGGCCGGACATGGCGCTGTTCCTGTTCACCAAGGCCATCCTCGAAGGGCGGCCGATCGACGTCTTCAACCACGGCCGCATGAAGCGCGACTTCACCTACGTGGACGACATCGTCGAGGGCGTGATCCGCACGCTCGACCGCGTCGCCGAGCCCGACTTCGCCTTCGATGCGCTGCAGCCGAACCCGGGCACGAGCAACGCGCCCTACCGCGTGTTCAACATCGGCAACCACGATCCGGTCGAGCTGATGAGCTTCGTCGGCGCGATCGAGGATGCGCTCGGCATGGCCGCCGAGAAGAACTTCCTGCCGCTGCAGGATGGCGACGTGCCCGCGACCTATGCCGACACCGCCGCGCTCAACGCGTGGACCGGCTTCGCGCCGGCGACCAGTGTGCGCGATGGCGTGGGGCGGTTTGTCGCGTGGTATCGCGACTACTACAAGGTCTGACCCGGCCGGGGCAGCAGGGATCCGATGGCCACCTACGCAATCGGCGACATCCAGGGCTGCTATGCCCCGCTCGCCCGGATGCTCGACCGGATCGCATTCGACCCGGCGGCAGACCGGTTGTGGATCGTCGGCGACCTGGTCAATCGCGGGCCGGAGTCCTTGCAAGTGTTGCGCTTCCTGCGCGACCTGGGCGATGCGGCGAGCATCGTGCTGGGCAACCACGACCTCTATCTGTTGATGGTGGCGGCCGGCTTCAAGCGCCGCGACAGCGACGACACGCTGTTCCAGGTGCTCGAGGCGCCGGATCGCGACGAGCTGATCGACTGGCTCGCCTGCCTGCCCTTGATCAAGGTGCATGGCGAGCACGTGCTGGTGCACGCCGGGCTGCTGCCGGGATGGACGGTGACGCGGGCGCAGGCGCTGGCCACCGAGGTGAGCACGGTGCTGGGGGGCGCGCGGGCGCGCGACTTCCTGCTCAACCTGGCGGGCAATCGGCCCGAGCGCTGGTCGGATGGCCTCAAGGGCTGGGATCGCCTGCGCGTGATCGTGAACGCGCTGACCCGCTTGCGTTTCTGCACCGCCGACGGCCGCATGGACCTGCGCGCGAAGGGCGCGCCGCACAAGGCGCCGCCCGGCATGCTGCCGTGGTTCCGCGTACCGGACCGCTTCAGCCGCACGCATACGGTGGTGTGCGGGCACTGGTCGGCGCTCGGCTTCTATCGCGAGCCGGGCCTGATCGCGCTCGACTCGGGCTGCGTGTGGGGCGGCAAGCTCACCGCGATCCGCATCGAGGACGATGCGGTGTTCCAGGTGCCGGGTTAGGCGCCGGACGCGGTCCCGGAGCGGCGTTCATCTGCGCGTTGAACCCTTTCGGGGGGCGTCATGCCCGGGCGGTGATCGGTTCTGCCGCCTGCCCGTTGCGCGCTGCGATATCCTCCACCCCGATCGCGCAGGCGATCTCCGCGTGCGCCCGCGCAGCCAGGGCGCGGCGGTCGAGCCCGTCCGCGGTGGCGATCGGCGCGGCCACGGTGACGCGGGCGATGGTGCGGCGTGCCGCGATGATGTTGGCGATGCACTGACCGAGGCTGAGGTCGCCGTCGTAGGCGGGCGCGCGGGTGAAGTGGCCTGCGGGCGTGAGGTATTGCAGGGCCAGGGTCTGTACCGGATGGCCGCAGGCGATCGCGGGTTGCAGCAGCGCGGCGTGGAAGTGCAGCAACTGGCTGCCGTCGGTGGTCGTGCCTTCCGGGAAGATCGCCACATTCCGGCCGGCGTCGAGCGCAGCCGCGGTTTCTTCATTGATGATTCGCGCGTGGCCGCGGCTGCCGCGGCGCAGGAAGATGGTGTCGTTCCGTGCGGCGAGCCAGCCGATCACCGGCCAGTTGCGCACCTCGGCCTTGGACACGAATGCCGCTGGCGCCATGGCGTTGATGACGAAGATGTCCACCCAGGAGATGTGGTTGGCGACCAGCATGCAGCCTGGTTCGACCGGCGTGCCGCGGGGTTCGAGCTCGATGCCGAGCACCCGCAACAGCCCCTGCGACCAGCGTCGGCGCAGGGTCAGGTGCGTAGATTGGCGGGTGACGGGATGAATCAGCGCGATCGTCAGCACGCCGAGCACGAGGTGCGTCGCCAGCCGCAGGTAGCGCCAGGCGCGCAAGGCGCGGGGCGTGACGTCGTGCTGCAGCGCGCTCGCCGTGGCGGTGGCATGGAAGGCGGCGCTCGCGCCGTGCGCCGTCCGGTCGGCGGCGCGGGGCGCGGCGATATCGACTGCGGGCATGTCGGGGGCGTTCGGGCGCGTGGGGCGGGCGTCGTCGTTCAGTCCTGGCGTCCCATGAAGTGGCGGGCGTAGCGATCATCGACCTTGTTGATCGGCATCAGGATGGGCAGGTCCGCAGTGTTGAAATCGGGATCCCAGGCGGGTTCGCCGCAGATCCACGCGCCGGCGCGAAGATAGCCCTTGATCAGCGGCGGCGCCTCGGCCTCGAGGTCGCCGCGCAGGCTGCCGAGCGGCAGCGGATAGCGCGGGAAGACATGGTATTCCAGCGGCGCAAGGTGTTTTTCGCGCAGGCGATTATACAGACTGGCCGCGTTGTGCCCGCCGTCGGCCATGCTCACCGAGGCGCAGCCGATCAGGTAGTCGTAGCCGTTCTCCTGCATGTAGCGCGCCAGTCCCGACCACAACAGCGCGATCACCGCGCCGCTGCGATAGTCGGCGTCGATGCACGAGCGCCCGATCTCGACCAGGCGGCTGCGCAGGTTCTGCAGCCGGGTGAGGTCGAATTCGTTCTCGGAGTAGTAGCCGCCAACCTTGCGCGCGGCCGCCGGGGAGAGGATGCGATAGGTGCCGACGATGCGGCCGGCGTCCTCGTCGCGCACGATGAGGTGCTCGCAGAAGGGGTCGTAGATGTCTCGATCCACGCCGGGCGTGCGGGTGGCGAGGCGGGCGCCCATCTCGTCGGCGAAGACGCGATAGCGCAGCTTCTGGGCCTCGAGGATCTCGGTCTCGCAGGTGGCGAGACCGACATGCAGGTTGCGGGACTTGCGCGCGGCGCGGTCCTGGCGCGGCTGGATGTGCTGGAGCATGGCGTTCTTCCGTCCTGTTCTGGGTCGGGCCATTCTCGAAACCTGGCGTTGCGACGCGGTGACGCGCTGGTTACGATCGGGTGACGGACCGTTGGCAGGCAACAGACGATCCACCCTGACCCATTCGAGGAGCCCGACCCCATGACCGATACCCACAGCGCCGACAACTGCGTGTTCTGCCGCATCGCCCGCGGCGAGCTGCCCGCATCGAAGGTCTTCGAGGACGAGCACACGCTGGCGATCATGGACATCCAGTCCGTGAATCCGGGGCACATGCTGGTGCTGGTCAAGCCGCACAGGGCCAACATCTACGCGCTGGAAGACGAGCTCGCCGGCGCGGTCTTCCGCACCGCGGCGCGCATGGCGCGTGCGGCCAAGAAGGCCGTCGGCTGCGAGGGCGTGACGCTGCTCCAGGCCAACGAGAAGGCCGGCGCGCAGACCGTGTTCCATTTCCACATCCACGTGCTGCCGCGCTGGGAAGGTGACGGCATGGAACTGGCCTGGCCGGTGAAGAACCCGCCGCGCGAGGCCCTGGAGGAGATGGCGACGAAGCTGCGCGGCGCGCTCGCGGCGGAGGCTTGAAGTGGGCGGAGGGGGCCGCGGGGCGCCGCCGGCGGGTGCGTTGCGCTGCGTATAATCCGAGGCTCGATCACTTCCCGATGACGCGCCCCCATGTCCATCCTCGTCTGCGGATCGGTCGCCTACGACTCGATCATGGTCTTCCAAGACCGCTTCAAGAACCACATCCTGCCCGAGCAGATCCACATCCTGAACGTGTCCTTCCTGGTGCCCGACATGCGCCGGGAGTTCGGCGGCTGTGCCGGCAACATCGCCTACAGCCTCAAGCTGCTCGGCAGCGATCCGACCATCGTCGCCACCGTGGGCGAGGATGCCGCGCCCTATCGCGCGCGCATGCGGGCGCTGGGTTTGCGCGAGGATTTCGTGCGCGAGGTGCCGGGCACCTTCACCGCGCAGGCCTTCATCACCACCGACCTCGACGACAACCAGATCACCGCCTTCCATCCGGGGGCGATGTTCCATTCCCACCTCAACGACGTGCGCACGGCGTCGGGCGCGAAGCTGGGCATCGTCTCGCCAGACGGCGCCGACGGCATGCTGAGGCATGCGGCGGGTTTTGCCGAGGCGGGGGTGCCGTTCGTGTTCGATCCGGGCCAGGCGCTGCCCATCCTCGGTAGCGAAGCGTTACTGAATTGCCTGCAACAGGCGCGCTACTGTACGGTCAATGATTACGAAGCCCGTCTGATGAGCGACAAGACCGGGCGCAGCGAGGCCGAACTCGCGCGCGAAGTCGAGGCGCTGGTGGTGACGCTGGGTGCAGAGGGTTCGCGCGTGCATTGGCGCGGCGAGGTGTTCGAGGTGCCGGCGGTGAAGGCGGACGCGATCGTCGATCCGACCGGCTGCGGCGACGCCTATCGGGCCGGACTGTTGCACGGCATCGTCAATGGCTGGGACATGCGCAGGAGTGCGCAACTGGCCGCGGTGATGGGGGCGATCAAGATCGCCCATCGCGGCGGGCAGAACCATCAACCCTCGCGGGCGGACATTGCATCTCGCTACCGCGAGGCTTTCGGGGAGGAACTGTGGTGATCGACAAGGGGATGAAGTCGCGGCGCATCAAGCTGCGCGCGGTGGCGGCTGCGGCCGTTGCCGTGCTGGTGCTGGGCGGCTGCGCGCAGGGGCTGGGCGGCGGTACCTATTCGCGCACCGAGGCGCGGCGGGCGATGACGGTGCAGTTCGGCACCATCGAATCGGTGCGCGGGGTGCAGCTCGAAGGCACCAAGACGCCGATCGGCTCGGTTGCGGGCGCGGCCGTGGGCGGCATCGCGGGCAGCACGATCGGCGGCGGTCGCGGTCAGGCGGTGGCGACGGTGATCGGCGCAGTGGCAGGGGGTCTGGCGGGTTCGGCGGTGGAAGAGGGGGCAACCCGCACGCCCGGGGTCGAAGTGACCGTGCGCCTCGACAACGGCCAGTTTCTGGCCGTGGTGCAGGCCGATGAAGGCGAAGGCTTCCGCCCCGGAGAGCGCGTGAGGATCTTGCGTGACGGCGGCACGACGCGCGTGACGCGCTGAGTGGTTTCGTTGTAGCGGGTGACTTTCGGCGGGGCCCATGCGGGTCCCGCTGGCGTTCACGGATAGAAGGCGTAGATCCGATAGCCGGTCGGCGCCAGGCCCGGCACCTCGAAGGGAAGCCGCAGTTCGATGGCGTTTCGCGGCGGGAAGGCCTCGGCGGTCTCGGCCGGGTTCATCCACTCTGCCGGTGCCAGCACGCGCCGCGACATCGGGTTGTCGCCTGCATCGGTGAGCGTCAGCTCGAGGTGCGGCCAGCGCTGCGGGTATTCGGCGCGGTTGTTCAGCGTGGCATGCAGCAGGTAGCGGCCGGGCTTGCCCGGCTCGGCCTGCAGGTCGGAGGCTTCGATTGCGATGCGTTCGGCGTCCTGCGGATAGGGAATCGTGCACCCGGCGCGCGCGCAGGCTTCGGTGAGCAATGGGCGCAGGCCCGGCAGGTCGCGGGCAATCTCCATCCGGTAGAGGTAGGCCGTCTGCAGGCCAAGGAGCGCGGTCAGCACCACGACCAGCATCCCGCCGAGGGCGCGTAGTGCCGGGTGGGTCTTGCGCGGTGGCCGGCCGTAGGTGGCGTCGAGGCGGGCGAGGTCGGGCTCGTCGCTTGCCGCGTCGGGTGTTTCCGGCGCAGCGTCTTCCGTCACCTCCCGCGGTGCCCGCTCTTGTGGCACATCGGACGCCGCCCACGCGGACTCCGGCGCCGAGGGGGGCGACGTGATGTCGGTGCTCGCGTCGGGCGAGGCGACCGCATCGTCCGGCGCTGCCGCCTGCGCTTCGGTGGGCGGCGGCGGGCGTCGTCCGCTGCGCAACACGCCAGGGAAGACTTTCGGCAGCGCGGTCTCTGCAGGCTCGTGCGTCGCGGGCTCGTAGGGGGCGGATGGGGCCGGGCGCGGATGCGGTGTGGGTTCGAAGGCCGGCGCCGATGCGTTCGCGAGCGTATCGTCCGCAGCCGCTGGCGGGGCCGCGCGCAGTTGCGGCGCGGCTTCCTGGTCGCCTTCCCATGCAAAGGGGCCGGGCTTCTCTGTGCGTGCCGGTTCGCGTTGCGGTTCTGGTGCGAACACTGGTTCGGGCTCTGGTTCCGGAATGCCGAAATCGAGCATGGACGCCGGCGACGATCCGGCGAGCGTGGGCGCAGGCTTGTCCTCGAGGACGAAGAAGTCGGGTGCGGGTGGCGGCGTGGCGGGCGCTTCGTCCACCGGCGGCTCGAGTGCGTGCTCGAGCGCATTGAAGGGGTGGAAGCAGTGCCCGCAGCGGACCTCGCCCCGCCGGGCGTGAAGCTGCTCGGGCCGCAGCCGGAATACGGTCTGGCAGGCGGGGCAGCGGGTGAGCATCATGGTCCGGGGCGGCGGCCTTCCAGGCGGATCCAGCCGTCGAGGCTCGCGCCGACTTCGAGCGCGATGAAGGGGGCCCAGGCTTCGATCACCAGTCCGGCCTGGCTTTCGAGCACGCCCGACAGCGCCACGCGCCCGCCGGGCGCGACGCGCGCGGCGATCGCCGGCGCCAGCACGCACAGCGGATTGGTCAGGATGTTGGCGACGACGATCGCGAAGGTGTCGCCCACCGGCACCGCCGAATGCTGCAGGCGCATGGCCGCGTGGTTGCGCATGGCATTGTCGCGGGCGGCCTCGACCGCCTTGTCGTCGATGTCGACGCCGAGCACGTCACCGGCGCCGAGCTTGGCCGCGGCAATGCCGAGGATGCCCGAGCCGCAGCCGTAGTCGAGCACGCTGCAGCCCGGCGTGACGGCGTCGCACAGCCACTCCAGGCACAGCCGCGTGGTCGGATGCGAGCCGGTGCCGAAAGCCATGCCCGGATCGAGCTCGATGTTGATCGCGTTTGCGTCGGGCGCCTGGTGCCAGGACGGCACGATCCACAGCCGGTCGGTGATGCGGATCGGGTCGAACTGGCTCTGCGTGAGCTGCACCCAGTTCTGCTCGGCCACCTCGGCGGTGGAAAAGGCCGGCACGGCCTCGAGCCCCGCGGCGTGGCTCGCTTCGGTGAGTGCGGCCCCGAGCTCGGCGCGGCCGGTCTCGCCGTCGAACAGCGCGATCACGCGGCTGTGGTCCCACAGGCTCGTCGGCAGGTGGCCGGGCTCACCGAACTGGGGTTTCTCCGCATCGGTGCCGGCGTCGGCGTCCTCGATCGATACCGACAGTGCACCGGCTTCCATCAAGGCGTCGGAGAGCGCCTCTGCCTTGTCGGCGTCGGCATGCAGGGTCACCGAGATCCACATGGTGCGCTCAACCCTGGACTTCGCTGCGGTCGGCGAGCTTGTGCTCCAGATAATGGATGCTGGTGCCGCCCTCGTTGAAGCGCGGGTCCAGCATCAGGGTCTGGTGCAGCGGGATGTTGGTCTTGATGCCCTCGACCATCATCTCGGACAAGGCGATGCGCATGCGGCGGATCGCCTGCTCGCGCGTGTCGCCATAGGCGATCAGCTTGCCGATCATCGAGTCGTAGTGCGGCGGCACGGTGTAGCCGTTGTAGACGTGCGAGTCGACGCGGATGCCGGGGCCGCCCGGGGTGTGCCAGTTGGTGATCCGCCCCGGCGAAGGGGTGAACTTGAACGGGTCCTCGGCGTTGATCCGGCACTCGATGGCGTGGCCGCGGAACTCGATGTCGCGCTGGCGGAACCACAGCTTCTCGCCGGCGGCGACGCGGATCTGCGCCTGCACGAGGTCGATGCCGGTGATGAACTCGGTCACCGGGTGCTCGACCTGCAGTCGGGTGTTCATCTCGATGAAGTAGAACTCGCCGTTCTCGAACAGGAACTCGAAGGTGCCTGCGCCGCGGTAACCGATCTTGCGGCAGGCCTCGGCGCAGCGCTCGCCGACCTTGGCGATGGCCTTGCGGTCGATGCCGGGGGCCGGCGCTTCCTCGATCACCTTCTGGTGGCGGCGCTGCATGGAGCAGTCGCGCTCGCCCAGATAGACCGCGTTGCCGTGCTGGTCGGCCAGCACCTGGATCTCGACATGGCGCGGGTTCTCGAGGAACTTCTCCATGTACACCACGGGGTTGCTGAAGGCGGCCTGGGCCTCGGCGCGGGTGGTGGTCACGGCGTTGAGCAGCGCGGCCTCGGTGTGCACCACGCGCATGCCGCGCCCGCCACCGCCGCCGGCAGCCTTGATGATCACCGGGTAGCCGACCGCGCGCGCGATCTTGACGATCTCCTTTGGGTCGTCGGGCAGGGCGCCTTCCGAGCCGGGTACGCAGGGCACGCCGGCGGCCTTCATCGCGTCCTTGGCCGAGACCTTGTCGCCCATCAGGCGGATGGTGTCGGGGCGCGGGCCGATGAAGACGAAGCCGGACTGCTCGACGCGCTCGCCGAAGTCGGCGTTCTCGGACAGGAAGCCGTAGCCGGGGTGGATGGCCTCGGCGTCGGTGACCTCGGCCGCCGAGATGATGGCGGGCACGTTGAGGTAGCTCTGCGCCGACGGCGGCGGACCGATGCAGACCGACTCGTCGGCGAGGCGGACGTACTTGGCCTCGGTGTCGGCGGTGGAATGCACGGCGACGGTCTTGATGCCGAGCTCCCGGCAGGCGCGCAGGATGCGCAGGGCGATTTCCCCGCGATTCGCGATCAGGATCTTCTCGAACATGGGGGCGCTCAGTCGATGACGAAGAGGGGCTGGCCGTATTCGACCGGCTCGCCGTTCTCGACCAGGATGGCCTTGATCACGCCGCTGGCGTCGGCCTCGATCTCGTTCATCAGCTTCATCGCTTCGATGATGCACAGGCGGTCGCCTTCGGAAACGGATTGGCCGACCTCGACCAGCGGCTTGGCCCCCGGCGCGCCGGCGCGATAGAAGGTGCCGACCATCGGCGACTTGACGATGTGTCCGTCGGGCAGTGCGCCTGCGCTTTCGGCAGCGGGCGCGACGACCGCCGGTGCCGCGGCGGCCGCGGGCGCGCTTGCCGGGAGCTGGGCGTAATACGCGGCCGGCGCGGCCGGTGAGTGCTTGGCGATCCGGACCTTCTCCTCGCCTTCGGTGACTTCCAGCTCGGAGATGCCCGATTCCTGAACGAGGTCGATGAGTTTCTTGAGCTTGCGCAGATCCATGTTTTTCTCCGGACGTGACCGCGGTATCGAATCGATGCGGGCGGTCGAGGGTGATCAGTGTGCGTTGGTCTTGCCGTCATGCGCGGACAGGTCTGGCTGGCCGCGCTCACAGGCACTCATCGCGGCTGCGGCAGCATGTCCGCCGCGGGCCGTCGATGTGTGGTGTTGAAGGGGAGTCAGGTGCGGGAGCGACCGATTCACAGCGCGGCAAAAGAACGCCCCATGTGCCCTTGGGCGTGGCTCGCGGAGCCCGATGGCCGCGTGCGCGGACATTTCGAGTGCGGGTCGAGACATGCCTTTTGAGCGCTTCATCTCGACAAGTTTGCCGTACTTGGCTGCATTTTGTCCACTTATGGCGCCATGATGGGCTGATCGATGCTCGCCGCGCTGCAATCGCACTGCGCGGATTCTGCGCCCGACGTCCGCAGGCTGCAAGCAGCGGAAAATCTGCCGAAGGGGTGCGCGCGCAGCACCCTGAGCCCGCCATGGGGTCGCTGCGTAAGGTGCTGGCCGGACCAGGCGCCGCCCCGTGGTGTCGTACCCGGCCGGGCTGCGGTCAGGCTGGCTGCGGTCAGGCTGGCTGATCGGGCATGCCGGTCATCGATGACCCTGCCAGCAGCGCCTCGACCTGCGCCAGTCGTGCGCGATCCTGCCCGCGACGCGGCACTCGCTCTGCGGCCGAAGGGTAGACCGAAATCCTCACCGGCACGTCCTCCCAGTCGAAGCTCAGGATGGCCTCGGGCGCATGTGGCGCCGGGCGGCGCGGCTCACGGTGCTCGTAGGGGAAATCCTGGTTGAGGAAGAAGATCTCCACGTCCTTGGTGCTGTCGGGGAAGATCTCGATCTCGAGTTCCGAGTAGCGTCCCGCGGTGCCGTCGAGCGCGCCGCCGATGAGGTAGGGGCGGAAGGTCTCGAGCATGCGCATGACCTCCACCGCTGCGGTGCGCATCTCGAACAGGCGCTCGGGCTGCTCGTCGTCCTGATACAGCGCCTGCCAGGCACGCAGCTCGGCTTCGATCTCGGTGTTGTTCGGCAGCGAGTCGGCGTCGGTGGCGCCGAGCTGCTTGGCGGCCTTGCGCTTGGCGAAGCCGAAGTCGCTGATGCCATCCTCGGCCATCATGCGCGCCGCCAGTGCGGCGATCTCGCGCCGAAGGCCGCCGCTGCGGGAAACGTGAGCGTGTGAGGGCATGATGAGGCTCGGGTAGAATGCCGGTCCATTCTACACGGGCCGGTTTCATGCGGA
>QXGG01054761.1_pt1 | contig 18213 bp, 18 predicted proteins | sample 1982491 | NCBI WGS metagenome assembly QXGG01 (sample SAMN09924614, study PRJNA488089) | Wastewater metagenome, whole genome shotgun sequencing project. | isolation source: South African research farm wastewater | place: South Africa: Irene, Agricultural Research Council, Animal Production... | reverse complement strand
TAGCCCACCATCTGTCCGGGCAAGCGCCTGCGGTCGTGCCACTCGAGCCGGTCGCACTTGTCCGGCTCGAGGATTTGCGGCTCACCCGCGAAGGCCTGCGCGCGCACGAAGAAATCGATCCGATTGGTATCCGACAGCCGATGCACGACCCCCAGGAACTGCAGGGCCGACACCGCCACCTCGAGCCCCGTCTCTTCGTGCAATTCCCGCTGCGCAGCCATGCGCACCGACTCGCCGGGCTCGATGTGGCCGCCCGGCAGGCTGTAGAGCCCGTCGAAGAAGCCCGTGCCCGCACGCCGCATCAGCAGCACGCAGCCGTCGCGCTCGCACAACACATGCACGCCAGAGGGAATGCCCGCATGCATCAATGCTTGCCCGTGCTGCCAAAGCCGTCCGCTCCGCGCGCACTGGCATCGAAGCTGTCGACCAGGTTGAACCCCACCTGCAGCACCGGCACCACCACCAGCTGCGCGATCCGCTCCATGGGCTGGATGGTGAAGCTCGCCCGCCCGCGGTTCCAGACCGAGACGAAGATCTGCCCCTGGTAGTCCGAATCGATCAGGCCGACGAGGTTGCCCAGCACGATCCCGTGCTTGTGCCCCAGACCCGAGCGGGGCAGCACCATCGCGGCCAGCCCGGGATCAGCGAGATGGATCGCCAGACCGCTCGGCACCAGCGTGGTCTCGCCCGGATGGAGCGTGACGGGTCCGGCCAGACAGGCGCGCAGATCCAGTCCCGCCGCACCTTCCGTCGCGTAGGCTGGGGGATGTGCTTTCAGGCGCTCATCGAGCAACCTGACGTCGATTCGATGCATCTTGGTTCTCCCTGCCTGCCCGCCGCCATGCCGCCGCGGGCAAGATCATTGCGTCTCGTCTGCCTGGTGCGGGCCTAAGCCCGCGCCTGTTCAGTCCGCGATCAACCGCGCCAGATGGGCGACAATGGCGCGCGCGACCTCGGCCTTTGGCGCCCGCGACAAGGGGTGGCGGCCGGCGTCGTCGTAGAGGATCACGGTATTGTCGTCGCCGCCCATGCCGTCGCTGACGAGATTGCCCACCAGCATCGGCAGGCGCTTGCTACGCCGCTTGCCCTCGGCATAAGCGTCGAGGTCGCGACTTTCGGCCGCAAAGCCGACGCAGAATGGCGCATCCTCACGCGCGGCGACCTCGGCAAGGATGTCCGGGTTGGGCGTCAACTCCACGCTGAATGTAGCGGATGTTTTTTTCAGCTTGTGTTCGGCCGTCGCCAGCGGCCGATAGTCAGCCACGGCAGCCACGCCGATGAACACATGGGCGCCAGGCAGCGCATCGAGCACCGCCGCACGCATCTGCAGCGCACTGGCCACCGCCACGCAGCGCACGTCCGCCGGTACCGCCAGGCTCACCGGACCGCTCACCAGCACCACCTCCGCCCCGGCCTGCGCACAGGCCCGCGCCAGCGCATAGCCCATCTTGCCCGAGCTGATGTTGGTGATGCCACGTACCGGATCGATCGCCTCGAAGGTCGGCCCCGCCGTCATCACCACCTTGCGCCCCGCGAGCAATTTGGGCTCGAAAAAGCCCGCCAGGCGCTCCACCAGTTCCTCTGGCTCGAGCATGCGCCCCATGCCAACCTCGCCACAGGCCTGGTCACCAGTGTCCGGACCGAACACGCTGACGCCGTCTTCACGGATCAGGGCAAGGTTGCGCCGAGTCGGCGGCGACTCCCACATCTGTCGATTCATCGCCGGCGCCACGATCAGCGGCACGTCACGCGCCAGACACAAGGTACTGAGCAGGTCGTCGGCCCGCCCCTGCGCCAGGCGCGCGATGAGGTCCGCCGTCGCTGGCGCGACCAGGATGGCATCGGCGTCACGCCCGAGATCGATGTGCGCCATGTTGTTCGGCATGCGCGCGTCCCACAGGTCGGTCCACACCCTGTTGCCAGACAGCGCCTGGAAGGTCACCGCGGTCACGAAACGCGAACCGCCCTCGCTCAACACCACATGTACATCGACGCCCGCCTTGACCAGCAGACGAACGAGCTCAGCCGCCTTGTAGGCGGCGATGCCGCCGCTGACCCCGAGAACAATCCTGCGACCCTTCAACACACTCATGACATTCACTTATACTCGGCAATCATGCCATTCAATTAAAACGCGCTTGCGCTGGGAGAATCCGACACATCATGGCGATCACCGACTGGCCTGCGGACGAACGTCCGCGCGAGAAACTGCTGGCACGCGGCGCGGCCGCCCTCTCTGATGCCGAATTACTCGCAATCTTCCTGCGTGTCGGGATTCGCGGACAGAGTGCCGTCGACCTCGCGCGTACCCTCCTGTCCCGGTTCGGCAGTCTGACCCAGATGTGCAGCGCCGGAGCACAGGACTTTGCTGCGGTTCCCGGCATGGGACTGGCAAAGTATGCCCAACTGCAGGCGGTCATGGAACTGTCACGACGCGCGCTGCGCGAGACCCTGCGCGAACGCCCGCTGTTCGACGCCCCCCAGGTCGTGCGCGACTGGCTGCGCCTGCATCTCGGGCACTTGCCGCACGAGACCTTCTGCGTGCTGATGCTTGACGCACGTCATTGCCTGATCGAGGCCGTCGACCTCTTTCGCGGCACGCTGACCCAGACTTCCGTCTATCCGCGGGAGGTGGTCAAGCTCGCCCTCGCGCACAACGCTGCCGCGGTGATCTTCGCCCACAACCACCCGTCGGGTGCCGCCGAACCCAGCATGGCCGACGAGATGCTGACCCGCGCGCTCAAGGACGCGCTCAACCTGGTCGACATCCGCGTCCTCGACCACTTCGTGGTGCCGTCGCACGGATCTCCACTCTCCTTCGCCGAGCGCGGCTTGCTGTAACGCGAACCTGTTCGGGCCGCGCCCGGCCTGCAGCGCTGCAAGCCTTGATCCGACGTGCAAATCTGGCGCGCAGGGCTTGCCTTGAGCGCGCCTGTTGCATTATCCTTCACCGTTTTCCGCAATCAGAATTCCCTGGAGCATCGTATGGCTCGCGTCTGCCAAGTGACCGGTAAAGCACCGATGGTGGGAAATAACGTTTCCCACGCAAACAACAAAACCAAGCGCCGTTTCCTGCCCAACCTGCAGAGCCGTCGCTTCTGGAGCGAAGGTGAGAACCGCTGGATTCGCCTACGCGTGTCCAACGCCGGCCTTCGCACGATCGACAAGAAAGGCATTGACGTTGTCCTTGCCGAGCTTCGCGCCCGCGGCGAGAAGCTGTAAGCAACCGAACTGAACGGAGAACGCCATGGCAAAGGGCATTCGCGAAAAGATCAAGCTGGAGTCGACCGCAGGCACCGGTCACTTCTACACCACCTCGAAGAACAAGCGCACCACGCCCGGAAAGCTTGAGTTCAATAAGTACGACCCCGTTGCGCGTAAGCACGTGCCGTACAAGGAAGTGAAGCTGAAGTGATGTGAGTGCCGCCAGGGCAATCCTGGCGCCGCCGTTATAGACGGCCAGCATATAAACAAATTAGCGACAGCCAGAGCAGCCCGGGCAGAGCGCGAGGGTATGTTCCGGCAGACAGTAAATATTTATGGCGAAGTAAGCATTAACTGTCGTTTCAAACCCAGTTTTACAGATACGGTCGGCTTCGCAGCGATACCGCCCCAGAAAGCATGAAGGCCATCGGCAACGTTGCTGATGGCCTTCATGCTTTCTGGGGCTCTTGAAACACTGCCTGGGTATCACCCAGTGGTGTCCCCACCCACCGCATCGCAGCCCCTACCGGCGCCGCGACAGCAGACGGTGGCAGGCTTCAGGTGCGCTGGATGTTCGACGCCTGCTTGCCCTTGGGACCCTGGGTCACCTCGAAGGACACCTTGTCGCCCTCCTTCAGGCTCTTGAAGCCGCTCATGTTGATCGCGGAAAAGTGTGCGAACAGGTCCTCGCTTCCGTCGTCGGGCGTGATGAAACCGAAACCCTTGGAATCGTTGAACCACTTCACGGTACCAGTTGCCATATTGCTTGAATCCTTCAAGGTTGCTTGTTACGCCGCGGCGGTACCGCGGGGATATGGGCGCCGACATGGAGATTCACTCCCCCTTGAAGCCCGCTCGCAAGCGTGCTCTGGCCAGCGCACACCCTAGCTTTTACGCATTCCTCCCGGCAGCGTCAACGCCCTTTTTATCCACAATTTTGGCGCACTGCAGCACCCAAAACCCATCTTAAGCCCCTTTTTTTGCGAAAACTCCGTCTGGCGCCTGGATTTCACTCTTTTCTGCAGCGCACGAAGCGCGAGAAAACTTTGCGCGCGAGCCTCCCCCCGGCAAGTGCAAGGACCGACCGCCGTCCGACGTCAAGCTGCGTATTGCACTCTGTCTGGACTTCATTAGAATCAATTTTTATGGGCACCCGAAAACAAGCTGATCTCGTTCTGGAACCACACCGGACGCGCACGCGTCCTCCACCGCTTTATAAGGTGCTGCTGCTGAACGACGATTACACGCCGATGGATTTCGTCATCATCGTCCTGCAGAAATATTTCGGCATGGATCGCGAACGTGCCACGCGAGTCATGCTCCAAGTTCACAGAGAGGGCATGGGGGTTTGCGGTGTCTTCCCCAGAGACATCGCCACGACCAAGGTTGAGCAGGTCACCTCGTTTGCTCGTCAGCATCAACATCCGCTGGCATGCGTGATGGAGGAAAATTGAATGATCGCGCAAGAGCTTGAAGTCAGCCTGCACATGGCTTTCGTTGAGGCACGGCAGAAGCGCCACGAGTTCATCACCGTGGAGCACCTTCTGCTAGCCCTTCTGGACAATCCTTCCGCCGCCCAGGTGCTGAAGGCTTGCGCCGCAAACATCGACGAATTGCGCCGTGAACTGGGCAATTTCATCGACGAACACACACCGCGAATCGAAGGGTCCGGCGAGATCGACACCCAGCCCACGCTGGGTTTCCAGCGCGTGATCCAGCGCGCGATCCTGCACGTGCAGTCCTCCGGCAAAAAGGAAGTCACCGGCGCCAACGTGCTGGTGGCAATCTTCGGCGAGAAAGACTCGCACGCGGTTTATTTCCTGCAGAAGCAGAACATCTCGCGCCTGGACGTGGTGAACTTCATCTCGCATGGCATCGCCAAGGCGCCCCCGCAAGGCGCCGCGCCCCAGGGTCGCAGCGAATCCGAGCCGGGCGAGCAGGAGCAGGATGAGAAGCAGGCCGGGGGGGCGCTCGAGAGCTACACCCAGAACCTCAACCAGCAGGCTCTGGTCGGCAAGATCGACCCGCTGATCGGCCGCGAGAAAGAGGTCGAGCGTGTCATCCAGACCCTGTGCCGCCGACGCAAGAACAACCCGCTGCTGGTCGGCGAAGCCGGCGTCGGCAAGACCGCGATCGCCGAAGGCCTGGCGCGCCGGATCATCGAGGGCCGCGTCCCCGAGATCCTCGAAAACGCACAGGTGTTCGCACTTGACATGGGCGCGCTGCTGGCCGGCACCAAGTACCGCGGCGACTTTGAGCAGCGCCTGAAGGCGGTGCTCAAGCAGCTGACCGAGAACCCGAACGCGATCCTCTTCATTGACGAGATCCATACCCTGATCGGTGCCGGCGCGGCCTCGGGCGGCACGCTCGATGCGTCCAACCTGCTCAAGCCGGCGTTGTCCTCCGGCCAGCTGAAATGCATCGGTGCAACCACCTACAACGAGTTCCGCCAGATCTTCGAGAAGGACCACGCGCTGTCGCGGCGCTTCCAGAAGATCGACGTGGTCGAGCCCTCGGTGGCCGAGACGGTCGAGATCCTCAAGGGACTCAAGAGCCGCTTCGAGGAACACCACGGCATCAAGTACAGCAACTCCGCGCTCTCGAGTGCGGCGGAGCTGTCGGCGAAGTACATCAACGACCGCCACCTGCCCGACAAGGCGATCGACGTGATCGACGAAGCGGGTGCTGCGCAGCGCATCCTGCCCAAGTCGCGGCAGAAGAAGACCATCGGCAAGAACGAGATCGAGGAGATCGTCGCCAAGATCGCCCGCATCCCGCCGCGCAGCGTGTCCAACGACGACAAGGCCGCGCTGAAGACGCTCGAGCGCGACCTCAAGAACGTGGTCTTCGGCCAGAACGCCGCGATCGAAGCGCTGGCCAAGGCGATCAAGATGTCGCGCTCCGGCCTCGGCAATCCGCAAAAGCCGATCGGCTCCTTCCTGTTCTCCGGCCCCACCGGCGTGGGCAAGACCGAGGTCGCCCGCCAGCTTGCCTACACGCTGGGCATTGAGCTGGTGCGCTTTGACATGTCCGAGTACATGGAACGCCACGCGGTGAGCCGCCTGATCGGCGCGCCACCGGGCTATGTCGGCTTCGACCAGGGCGGCCTGCTCACCGAGCAGATCACCAAGAAGCCGCACTGTGTGTTGCTGCTCGATGAAATCGAAAAGGCGCATCCGGACATCTACAACATCCTGCTGCAGGTCATGGACCACGGCACGCTGACCGACAACAACGGCCGCCAGGCGGACTTCCGCAATGTGATCATCATCATGACCACCAACGCGGGCGCCGAATCCATGCAAAAGGCGGTGATCGGCTTCTCGGCCAAGCGCGAGGCGGGTGACGAGATGGCCGACATCAAGCGGCTGTTTACACCGGAGTTCCGCAACCGCCTGGATGCGATGATCTCGTTCAAGGCCCTGGACAACGAGATCATCCTGCGTGTGGTCGACAAGTTCCTGATGCAGCTCGAGGCTCAATTGCACGAGAAGAAGGTCGAAGCTCATTTCAGCGACGGGCTCAAGGCCTGGCTGGCCGAGAAAGGCTTCGATCCGCTGATGGGTGCGCGTCCGATGGCGCGCCTGATCCAGGACACGATCCGTGCGGCGCTTGCCGACGAGCTGCTGTTCGGGCGTCTGGTCAATGGGGGCCGGGTGACCATCGACCTCGACGAGGCCGACAAGGTGAAGCTGGTGTTCGAGGAGACCGAAGCGGCTACCGCATGATCGATCGGGGGTTGAGCCCACCCCGCGTACCCGGAAAACGGCATGTCCTGCGCTGCAGACATGCCGTTCTTTTAACTTATCATGCCGGCTCCCGCGCCCCCGACCGGCGCATTACCTCACCGAGGAGCCGCCATGAACTTCCAGACCGCCGATCTCTGCGACAGCCATGAAGACAAGCTGGCTGTCGTCACCCCCCTGTTTGCCAGCTACGGCGGACGTCCATCCTTTGGCGGGCCTATTGCGACGCTGAAGATCTTTGAGGACAACTCCTTCGTGCGTAAGGCGCTCGAGGGCGCCGGCAACGGCCGTGTGCTGGTGATCGACGGCGGCGCTTCGATGCGCTGCGCGCTGGTCGGCGACCAGCTCGCCGAGCTCGCGGTAAAGAACGGCTGGGCCGGCATCATCGTGTATGGCTGCATCCGCGACTCGAAAGCCATCGGCCAGATGGATCTTGGTGTTTTCGCACTCGGCACCCACCCGAAGAAGACGGTGAAGCGCAACGTCGGCGAGGTGGATGTCCCGCTCAGCTTCGGTGGCGTCACCTTCCACCCCGGACACTACATCTATGCGGACGAAGACGGGGTCGTGGTGAGCGCCACGCCGCTCGTCTGAACCCCACCGCAAACCGTCCGGCGCCCGCGACGACGTGGCGCCTGCACGGGCTACTGCAGGGCAAATTTGATTGCAATGCAGCACAAACGGAAGGCAGCATCGTTTCACAGGGCTCGTTCTTTTTTCACTTCGCGAAATAAAGATACTAAGACCTTGTTTTAATTCACCAATATTTTTTCTTATGTCTTATATAAGACATATTGCTGCTGCGCGGAATGCCTCCTATACTCTCGTTCCATCTGCAGCGCTTTTCTCCCTCAAAACCGCTGCAGCCGGAACACCGCGACGGCGCCTGAACCCGCCGCGATGCCTGACCCTCTTCTGCACTGATAAGGACGCATCATGACCCTGACCCGCGAACAGCAAATCGCCGCTCTGGAAAAAGACTGGGCCGAGAACCCCCGTTGGAAAGGCATCAAGCGCGGCTACGCCGCCGCCGACGTCGTCCGCCTGCGCGGCAGCCTGCAGCCCGAGTACACCCTTGCCCAGCGCGGCGCGAAGCTGCTGTGGGAGCGCGTCAACGGCGCCGCCAAGAAGGGCTATGTGAACGCTTTCGGCGCGATCACCGCCGGTCAGGCGATGCAGCAGGCCAAGGCCGGCCTTGAGGCCGTGTATCTGTCCGGCTGGCAGGTCGCTGCCGACGGCAACACCTCCGAGACCATGTACCCCGACCAGTCGCTGTACGCCTACGACTCGGTCCCGACCATGGTCCGCCGCATCAACAACACCTTCAAGCGCGCCGACGAGATCCAGTGGTCGCGTGGCATCAACCCGGGCGACAAGGAATTCGTCGACTACTTCCTGCCGATCGTCGCTGACGCCGAGGCCGGTTTCGGTGGCGTGCTCAACGCCTTCGAACTGATGAAGAACATGATCGCCGCCGGTGCCGCCGGTGTGCACTTCGAGGACCAGCTCGCGGCCGTGAAGAAGTGCGGCCACATGGGTGGCAAGGTGCTGGTGCCGACCCAGGAAGCGATCGAGAAGCTGATCGCCGCCCGCTTCGCTGCCGACGTCATGGGCGTGCCGACCATCATCCTGGCCCGTACCGACGCCGAGGCGGCCAACCTGATCACCTCCGACCACGACGCCAACGACAAGCCCTTCCTCACGGGTGAGCGCACCCAGGAAGGCTTCTACCGCGTCAAGAACGGCCTCGAGCAGGCGATCAGCCGCGGCGTCGCCTACGCCCCCTACGCCGATCTGGTGTGGTGCGAGACAGGCACCCCGGACCTGGGCTTCGCCCGCGAGTTCGCGCAGGCCGTCCATGCCGCCTGCCCGGGCAAGCTGCTGTCGTACAACTGCTCGCCGTCCTTCAACTGGAAGAAGAACCTGGACGACGCGACCATCGCCAAGTTCCAGGACGAGCTGTCGGCGCTGGGCTACAAGTATCAGTTCATCACCCTGGCGGGCATCCACATCAACTGGTTCAACACCTTCCAGTTCGCCCACGCCTACGCCCGTGGCGAAGGCATGAAGCACTACACCGAGATGGTACAGGAGCCGGAATTCGCCGCGCGCGAGAAGGGCTACACCTTCGTGTCGCACCAGCAGGAAGTGGGCGCCGGCTACTTCGACGACGTCACCACCGTGATCCAGGGTGGTTCGTCCTCGGTGAAGGCGCTGACCGGCTCGACCGAAGAAGAGCAGTTCCACTAAGAGACGGCTTCCCCGGTGACGGGGGAGAGACAAAAGGCCATCCCGCGGGATGGCCTTTTTTCGATCGAACGCCGGTCAGGGCGGGACGACGACTCGGTGCGCGGCGCTCAGCCGCGTCCCGCTCCCATGCCGCTGCCGTCACGCGTCCCCTGACCCATGTCACGCTTCATGGCGCGCTCCCCCGCGCGCCCCAGGTACTGGAACTCGGCATCGAATACGGTCCTCTGCACATCGCTCAACGTGGCGTAGAAGGTCTCGACCGACTTGCGCGTCTCGGCCAGTTCGCCCTGACGCAGCTTGCTCATCTCCTCCATGCGCTGCATGCGCTCGATCGCGGTCTTGGGCGCATCCGCTCCGCGCCCTTCAGCCATGTGGGCCGCCATGCGTTCGGCGCGTGCCTTCATGTCGGCCTTGAAGGTTTCGAACGCGGGCTTCTGCTCGGGGCTCAACGCGAGCGTCAGTTCCAGCCGCGCCAGATGCAGCTCGGCGCGCTCGGTCATCTTCGCCTTCACCTGCTCGGGCGCCAGCTGCGCCCAGCCAGCCTTGCCCCCGCGCGGGCCATCGCAGTGACCACCCCAAGCCAGCGCAGCCGTGCTGCCGATGGCTCCGGTGGTGATGAAGGCGGCGGCGATCGAAGTCTTGATCCAGTTCTTCATGATGATTCTCCTGTCGGTTGGCGCTTTGCCTGCCCGTTCGTTCGGGCGACGGAGTCATTACAGCACCGCGATGTAAGCCGGGTTTGTCTGCCAGGCCGGGTTTTGCAGCTTCATGTCTCGGCACGGCCTGCAGATACGCTAGGATACAAAGGGCTCCTGGCCTGCGCTTAAGATGCCGGTCATGGAGAGCTCCGCATGAACCCTTCCGCCGACCACATCCTGATCGTCGACGACGATCGCGACATCCGCCAACTCCTCGCCGACTACCTCGAGAAGCAGGGTCTGCGCTGCACCACCGCTGCCGACGGGCGCGAGATGAAGGCCGCGCTCGAGCACCACCGCATCGATCTGATCGTGCTCGATGTGATGATGCCAGGCGAGGATGGCCTGACCCTGTGCCGCACGCTGCGCGCGAGCGCGAGCGCCCACGCCAACACGCCGATCCTGATGCTGACCGCGCGCGGCGAGGATCTGGATCGCATCATCGGTCTCGAGATGGGCGCCGATGACTACCTGGCCAAGCCCTTCGTGCCGCGCGAGCTCTTTGCCCGCGTGCGCGCCGTGCTGCGCCGCACCCGCGCGCTGCCGCCCAACCTTGATGCCACACCGCCTGGCAAGGCGCGCACGCTGCGCTTCGCTCAGTGGCGGCTCGACACCATCAACCGTCACCTCGTCGCCGAGGACGGCAGCATCGTCGCCCTGTCCGGCGCCGAGTACCGTCTGCTGAGCGTGTTCCTTGCCCATCCGCAGAAGGTCTTGTCGCGCGACCAGCTGATGGAGCTCACCCGGGGGCGGGAGGCCGATGTGTTCGACCGCTCGATCGATCTGCTGGTGAGCCGGCTGCGCCAGCGCCTCGGCGACAACGCGCGCGAATCGATGATCATCAAGACCGTGCGCAACGAGGGCTATGTGCTCGCCGCCGAGGTCAGCGTGGTCGTAGCAGACGCGGGCACGGCCTCATGACGCCGTCGGTGCCGCATCGCCTGATGCCGCAAAGCCTGTTCGCGCGCCTGATGCTGATCTGGTTGCTCGGCATGGCGCTGGTACTGGCGGTGAGCCTGGCGCTGTTCCTGGGCGAACGCGAACGCATCGGGCGCAGCGCCCTGTTCGAAGGCGTTGCCCAGGAGATCGCCGCCGCCGCCGATCTGCTCGACCGCATGTCGGCGCCCGAGCGCGCGCGCTGGATCGACGAGATCGGCCGGCGGCGGCTGCGCCTCAGCCTGCACCGGCCACGCGAACACCTGCGCCCACTTGCCGACGACCATCCGCTGTACACGGCGCTGCGCGAAACCCTGCCGCAGCACCCAGCCACGCTGTACGCTCACCCGCGCGACGACCGTCTGCACCCGGGACTGGTGGTGGTGCTGGCGCTCAGCGATGGCACGCCCCTACAGGTGCGCCTGCCGGGCATCCCGCCGCTGCCGCATCGGATGCCGCACCAGCCCGGCCCCTTCTTCGCGGCCCTCGCAGCGCTGGTGCTCGGCGTCGGCCTGCTCACCTGGATCGCGGTCCGGATCGCGACCCGGCCACTGTCGCGCATGGCTGCCGCGGCGCGTGCGCTGGGCGAGGACCCCGGGCGCGCACCGATGGACACGGCTGGCCCCATCGAAGTCGCAGAGGCCGCCGCCGCCTTCAACCAGATGCAGCGCCGCATCGGCGAGCACGTCACCGAACGCACCCGCATCCTCGCGGCAATCTCGCATGACCTGCAGACGCCGATCACCCGCCTGCGCCTGCGCGCCGAGCTGGTCGACGACGAGGCCTTGCGCGCCCGCATCCAGTCCGACCTCGACGCGATGCAGGCACTGGTCAGGGAGGGCCTGGCCTACGCCCGCAGCCTGGACGAGCGCAGCCCGTCGCAGACCATCGAACTCTGCGCGCTGCTGCAGGCGCTGGCCCAGGATGCGCAGGACATGGGCTGGGCGGTGCGCGTGCCCGAGACGGCCCAGGGCCGTGTCGTCGGCAGGCCGTCCGCGCTGCGCCGGGCGCTGTGGAACCTGATCGAGAACGGGGTGAAGTTCGGCGGCGAGGTCGAGGTCGCGCTCGCGACGACGAGCGAGGGCTACGAGATCCGCATCCGTGATCACGGCCCGGGCCTGGCAGATGACGAACTGGAGAAGGTCTTCGAGCCCTTCTACCGCACCGAGTCCTCACGCAACCGCGCGACCGGGGGCACTGGCCTTGGCCTGGCGATCACGCGCAACCTGCTGCGCAGCCAGAACGGCGCGGTCAGCCTGCACAATCACCCCGAAGGCGGGCTGGAAGCGAGGGTATCGCTGCACGGCCGATAGCGCCGCGCCAGAGCGACGAATGCAGCGGACTCGGCCGCCTCGCGCGCGCGCGTCCAGCCAAGCTCGTGCGCAAGCAGGGACGCCACCGCCGGCGCCGCCGCTGCGGCCAGCGCGGCATCGAGAAAGAGTGCGCGGCTACGACGCGCGAGCACATCCTCCACGCTCAGCGCAAACGCCGTGCGCACGGCCTGGCGTACCTCACCCGCGGAGGGCAACAGGCCGTCGCCGAGCCGATCGGGCAGGAGCGCCTCATCTTCATCCCCGATGGCATCCGGCGGCAAGTCGGCTTCGAGCGTCATCGTCGCCGTGGATGAGGGCCGCCGCGTCAGGCCCGCCACCGACTGGGCGGCATCGATCGCCTCCTCCGCCATGATGCGGTACGTGGTCCATTTTCCGCCCATCACGCTCACCAGCCCCTGCGCCGAGACCTCTACCCGATGCCCGCGCGAGAGCTGACCGGTGGCGCCCTCACCTGCCAGCAGGGGGCGCAGCCCGACGAACATGCTGCGCACGTCGGCAAGCGCGGGCGGCCTGTGCAGCCATTGCGCCGCCGTGCCGAGCAGAAAGTCCACCTCGCCGGCGAGCGGCTCGGGTTCCACGGGGACGTCCGCGCGCGGGGTATCGGTCGTGCCGATCAGCAGCTTGCCCAACCAGGGAATCATGAACAGCACCCGGCCGTCGGCGGTGCGCGGCACCAGCAGCGCATTGCGCCCTGGCAGGAAATCACCATCGACGACCAGATGCACGCCCTGGCTCGGGCGTAAATGCGGGGCGGCGGCGGGCTCGGCGAGCCGGCGCACCGCGTCCCCCCAGACGCCCGCGGCATTGACCACGCAGCGGGCGCCGAGCGTCCACTCGCGACCGGACTGGACATCGCGCACGCGGACACCACGTACCCGGCCTGCCTCGACGATCAGCCCGCTCGCCGCACAGTGATTGAGCACCAGCGCACCGAGCCCGCTTGCGGTCCGGGCCAAGGCCAGCGCGAGGCCCGCATCGTCGAACTGTGCATCCCAGTAGGCCACCCCGCCTGCAAGCCCGTCATCGCGCAGCCCGGGCAGCGCCGCATGCAGCCGGGCCGGATCGAGCGTGGCACAGCGGCCAATCCCGCCCGCCCCGGCCAGCCAGTCGTAGACGCGAAGCCCCAGGCCCAGCCGCACACGCCCGCGCCAGGAGCGCGCCGGGACCACGAAGCGCAGCGGATGCACCAGCGCGGGCGCGTTGCGCAGCAGGTGCGCACGCTCGCTCAAAGCCTCACGCACCAGCCCGAGCCGACCCTGCTCGAGGTAGCGCACGCCACCGTGAATGAGCTTGGTCGAACGCGAACTGGTGCCGGCCGCGAAGTCACGGCCCTCGAGCAGAAGCACCGAATGGCCGCGCGCCGCCGCGTCGACCGCACAGCCCAGTCCGGTCGCGCCGCCACCGATGATCACGATGTCCCACGCGGGCGTCGCCGACAGGCGTGCAAGCAGGGCATCACGGCTGCGCAGGGGCACGGTTGCGGTTCTCCCTCCTCAGTTCTGCGCCCAGTCCCGCGCACGTTCCACCGCGCGGGCCCAGCGCGCAAGCGCTTCGGCACGCCGCGCCGCCGGCCACTGCGGCTCGAAACGGCGATCGAGTTGCCAATGCCTGGCGATCTCGCCCGCGGACTGCCATAGCCCACAGCCGAGCGCGGCCAAACAGGCCGCGCCAAATGCGGTGCTCTCGAGCAGGCGCGGACGCAGCACCGGCACGCCGAGCACGTCGGCCTGCGTCTGCATCAGCAGGTCGTTGGCCGCCGCGCCACCATCGACGCGCAGCTCGTGCAGGGGCGCGGCGCCGTCGCGCACCATGGCCTCGACCAGATCCGCGCTCTGCAGCGCGATCGCTTCGAGGGCGGCGCGCGCGATATGGGCGCCGGTGCTTCCGCGGCTCAGGCCAAGCAGGGTGCCACGCGCGTTCGCATCCCAATAAGGCGCCCCCAGCCCGGTGAAGGCCGGCACCAGCACCACGCCGCCGCTGTCGGGCACGCTGGCCGCGAGCGCCTCGACCTCCGCTGCCCTGCGCACCAGGCCCAGCGCGTCGCGCAACCAGTGCACCACCGCCCCCCCCATGAACACGCTGCCTTCGAGCGCATAGGTTGCACGTCCATGCCCCGCCTCCTCCCGCTTCATCTGGCCGCTGCCCTGCCCGACGCCCGCCTCCACCCCCGACCATGCGACCGTGCTCAGCAGCCGGCTGGCCGACGCTACCGGGGCTGCGCCCGTGTTCATGAGCAGGAAACAGCCGGTCCCATAGGTGTTCTTGGCCATCCCGGGGGCGAGGCAGCCCTGGCCAAAGGTGGCAGCCTGCTGGTCGCCACCGATGCCGGCAATCGGGATCGCGGCGCCAAACAGCCCGGGCTCGGTTTCGCCGCACACGCCGCTGCTCGGCACCACCCGCGGCAGGAGCGCGCAGGGGATGCGAAAGCGCGCGAGCAGCACCGGATCCCAGTCCAGCGTGTGCAGGTTGAACAGCAGCGTGCGCGATGCATTGCCCGGGTCGGTGAGGTGCAGGCGGCCGCCGCTCAGGTGCCAGATCAGCCAGCTGTCGATGGTGCCGAAGGCCAACTCGCCGCGCTCGGCGCGTTCGCGCGCGCCCGGCACATGGTCGAGCAGCCAGGCGAGCTTGGTGGCCGAGAAGTAGGGGTCGAGCTCCAGGCCGGTGCGGGCGCGCACGTCCTCCGCCCATCCCTCGGCACGCAGCCGCGCACATTCGGCGGCGGTGCGGCGGTCCTGCCACACGATCGCTGGCGCCAGCGCCCGGCCGCTGGCCCGCTCCCACAGCACAGTGGTCTCGCGCTGGTTGGCGATGCCGATCGCTGCCACCTCGCGCGCGCCGATACCGGCATTGGCGAGGGCCTCACGCGCGCAATCGAACTGGGTGCGCAGGATTTCCTGCGGATCATGCTCGACCCGGTCCGATGCCGGAAAGTGCTGCGCAAACGTTGCCTGCGCCCGCCCGCGCAAGTGGCCTGCGGCATCGAAGACGATGGCGCGCGAACTGGTCGTGCCCTGATCGAGAGCGAGCAGGTAAGCCATGTGGCCTCCACGGAGCCGGGGGACAGGCATTACAGACTAGCGCCAATTCCACCGCCGGCCCAGCCCGCCCAGCCAGGATAGGCAGCCCCGAACCGCGGCAACCCGCGCGCGCCGCGATATGGTTCAATGCGTATCCGTATCGTTGCATTGCAGCAATCGCCATGCCCGCCTTCTGGATGATCGTCTCCTGCTTGCTGTTCGCCTGCATGGGCGTGTGCGTGAAGCTGGCCTCGAGCGAGTTCTCGACTGGCGAGATCGTGTTCTGGCGAGGCTTCGTCAGCATGCTGATGATGGTCGGGCTGGCGCTGAGCCGGGGCGTTGCGCTGCGTACGCCGCACTGGCGCATGCATCTGTCGCGCAGCCTCGCGGGCTCAACCGCGCTGGGATGCTACTTCTTCGCGATCGGCGTGCTGCCGCTGGCGACCGCGGTGACACTCAACTACACCTCGCCGCTCTTCGTGGCCTTGCTGCTCGGGCTCTTGTTCCACGAGCGCCTGAATGCAATCACCTCGTGCGCGGTGCTGGTGGGTTTTGCCGGCGTCGTGGTGCTGCTCCGCCCGACGTTGCAGCCGGAACAGTGGCTGGGCGCCCTCGCGGGGCTGGGCTCCGGCGCGATGGCGAGCCTGGCGTACATCAGCCTGCGCGAGCTCGGCCGCAAGGGCGAATCTGAGGTGCGCACCGTGTTCTGGTTCTCGCTGATGACCACCGCGATCGGCCTGGCCTGGAGCCTGTTCGGCGAGCTCCACACACCAACCCCCCGGCAGCTGGCACCCCTGCTCGGGGTTGGCCTGTTCGGCGGCCTCGCCCAACTCGCGATGACGCGTTCCTACCGTTACGGCCGCACTGTGGTGTCAGCCAACCTCAGTTACGCCACCGTGGTGTTTGCCAGCCTGTTCGGCATGCTGCTGTGGGACGAGCACATGCCGGCGAGCTCGTGGCTGGCAATCGCCCTGATCGTCACCGGCGCCGTCGTGGTCTCGCTGAGCACGCGCAAGCCCGCGTGAGCCGGCCCGCAGCGCACAGGCACCGCTTCGGCGCAATTGAGCCCGATCAGCGTCCGGACTATAGTTGAGCCATTCCGGGCCACTCCATGGAGGCTGCAATGATCAGCACCGAGAACACCGCGAGGATGGTTGCGGTCGCCGTCTTCGGCGAATTCACCCTGGCCGACTACAAGGAATTCGAGGAGGTGGTCAATTACCACATCCAGTTCGAAGGCCCGCTTGACCTACTCTTCGACCTGCGCCAGATGGCAGGCTTCACGCTCGACGTCGCCTGGGAAGAGATCAAGTTCTCGCGCCAGCATGCCGGCGATTTTCGCCGCATCGCCGTACTCACCGAAGACCAGTGGCTGACCTGGAGCGCCTGGGTGTCGCAGCTCTTCGTGACGGCCGACGTCCGGGTGTTCGACGACGAGGACGAGGCCCGCGCCTGGCTCGCCGCGGACGAAGCTGCGCAGACGGCCCAGTGAGCACCAAGTGATGTTCGAGCCGGCATGAATTGTTCGCCATGAGCGCCTGTTACTCGACGCTGATCGGAGCGAGTGAGCTCGCGCCGCGCCTTAACGACCCGGACTGGATCGTGTTCGATTGCCGCTTCGACCTCGTCGATCCCGCCTTTGGTCGTCAGGCCTATGCGGCCAGTCACCTGCCCGGGGCCTTCTTCCTCGACCTCGACGCAGACCTCTCGGGCAATAAGACCGGCACCAACGGCCGTCACCCCCTGCCCGATCCGGCCCGGCTCGCGGCACAGCTGGCGGCCTGCGGCGTCGGCAACGACACCCAGGTGGTGGCCTATGACGACGCAGACGGCATGTTCGCGGCCCGCCTGTGGTGGTTGCTGCGCTGGCTCGGCCACCATCGTGTCGCCGTGCTCGACGGCGGCCTGCAGGCCTGGCTGGCGGCAGGACAGGCGCTAGCCGCGGCACTGCCGCAAGCCCGCCCCACGAGCTACGCGCTGGCGCTGCGCCCGGACCGCGTGGACGTGCACTACGTGCGTCAGCACCTCGGCCAAGCCGACATGGTGCTGATCGACGCCCGCAGCCCGGACCGCTTCCGTGGCGAGAACGAGGTGCTGGACCCGGTCGGAGGCCACATCCCGGGCGCCCTCAACCGCTTCTTTCGCGACAACCTCGACACCCGCGGCTGCTTCAAGCAGACCACGCTGTTGCGTGAGGAGTTCAGCGCGCTGATCGGCGGACATTCGCCTCAACAGGTGGTGCACCAGTGCGGTTCGGGCGTCACCGCCTGCGTGAACCTGCTGGCGATGGAGGCTGCAGGGCTGACCGGCTCACGGCTCTATGCCGGCTCATGGAGCGAATGGTGTGCCGACCCGGCGCGCCCGGTGGCTCGCGGGCCGGCCTGAGCGTTCCGCACTGCGGCGGCGCAAGCCCACTGCGGCGGCGCAAGCCACTACTGACCGGGGCCCCGCCGCGGTGACAGCCCCCGGCAGGCGGTCGCTGCCCCTCACCGGGCGCATCTCACCAATCCACTTTTTCCACCGCACCGAGCGAGCGCCCGAGAAAGCGCTCACCGATGGTCTGGAAGCGCAGAGGGACGTCGCTGACCACGAAGCGGTAGTCCGCCGGCCCGCCGTCGGTGCGCGCGAGGCCTGCCTGCTGCAGGCGCGCGGCAGCAAACTCGGCCGTGGTCACCGCCGAGTCGATCAGGCGCACGTCCGGTCCTGCAACATCGCGCAGCAGCGGCTTGAGCAGCGGGTAATGGGTGCAACCCAACACGAGGCTGTCGACCTCCTCGGCGAGCACCGGGCGCAGGTACTCTTGCGCGGTGAGCCGGGTAACTTCGTGCTCGAGCCAGCCTTCCTCCACCAGCGGCACAAACAGGGGGCAGGCCTGGGAATACACGCGCACCGCGGGATCGAGCGCGTGCATGCGGCGCGCGTAGGCGTTGCTGTTGATCGTGGTCGGCGTGCCGATCACGCCGATGCGCCGGCCCGGCGAGGCGGCCACCGCGGCACGCGCGCCGGCCTCGATGACATCGAGCACCGG
>QXGG01396913.1_pt1 | contig 18228 bp, 15 predicted proteins | sample 1982491 | NCBI WGS metagenome assembly QXGG01 (sample SAMN09924614, study PRJNA488089) | Wastewater metagenome, whole genome shotgun sequencing project. | isolation source: South African research farm wastewater | place: South Africa: Irene, Agricultural Research Council, Animal Production... | reverse complement strand
CGCCTCCCTGCACCGAGTTGCGTCCCCATCATCCGGTCCAGCCTCCGAGCACGATCGAAAGGTCGAATGCGTTGACGGTGCCGTCGCCGTTGAGGTCAGCGCTCGCCTGCGACGATCCCCACGCGCTCAGCACTGCGGCGAGGTCGAGCCCGTCGACCCGGTTGTCGCCGTTGACGTCGCCCGGCCGCGCTGGCGCGCTGCATCCGCCAAGGGTCTGCGTGAGGGGCTCCGGCGGAGGGCACGTGCCCGGAGGATCCGGGATCCCGTCGCCCGTGCAGTCCGCAAGCGGGCACGGCGTCCACACGTTCGGTGCGCCGAAGGTGCTGTCGGTCGACGTGTCGTCGTATGCCGAGCATGGCGTCACGGTGCCATCGACGTTGGCCTTGAGCCGGCACACGTTCGAGCCACTGACCCGGCCGTGGTTGTAGTAGATGCTGCCCTCGCCGGCCCAGTCGGCCACCACATCGCCGGCCGAATTGCGCACGCGCATGCGCCAGTCGTCGTTGCTGGTGCTGAACTCGCCGCTGACGTGACCCGGATCGCTTCCCGTCGTGAAGGCGACCACCGACGTGTCGAAGGAGTTGAGGTTGATCCAGAGGTAGCCCGTCGCCGGGTCGTAGGTCAGGTCGGTGTCGAGCCCGCCCTCCGCCGTGGTGTCCTCGATGATCGTGATGATGGTGCCGGCCTCAAGGCCGGCGAGCGCCGCGCTGTTCGCAAGGCGAATCGAGCCCGACGTGCCGTCGCTCACCTCCTGCCACTCGATCGTCCATCCGCGGAGATCGGCGCCATCCTGCTGCACCACAAGCTCGATCCAGTTGCCGCCGTTGCCCTGCACGCGGCCGAAGAACGAGTCCGATGCGGTGCCGCCGTCCTCGTCAGCGCCGGCCGTGCCCCCGTTGAGCCATCCGGCCCCCGAGACTGCGTTGTACTCGTTGAGCACGAGCGGGATGCACGAGGCGCAGAGCTCCGCGCGCACCGCCGCGCGCAGCGGCTCGAAGTCCTGGTAGGTGCGGCAACCGGTGAAGTCGTCGTTCCAGCTGTTGGGCTGGCCGAACGTCGAGTTGTTCGCGTCCTGGTAGTTGGAGCTTGGGGTGATCGAGGGGCTTGGGTTCTCCTCGAGCTTCGCAACCTCCTTGCTGTTGATGCCACTGCCTGCCCACCCTGGCGCGTTCTCGCCGACGAGCCCGATCACGATCGCTCCTGTCTCGTCGATGATGCGGGCGCGCCAGTTGTCGTTGCCGACATCAAGCGGGTCGTCGTACCCGGGGGTGGTGGGGTCGAAGACGTTCGCGTTGCAGGTGACGAGCGACGCATCGAAGCAGTTCACGTTGATCCACCAGTCGCCGCCGCAAGGATTGAACGACGTGTCCGTGTCGAGGCCGCCGCCTGCCGTAGGCCGCTCGGTGATCGTGATGATGGTGCCGGCGCGAAGGTCCGCCCAGATGGGCGACTGCGAGAAGGTGATCTCGCCCTGCGGCACGTTGCCGTTGCCCCACCAGATGTTGGTGCCGTCGGAGTCCGATGCGCCGAGCTCGATCCACTGGATCTTCCAGCCGCGGATGTCCGCATGGTCGGCGGTGACCACCAGCTCGATCCAGTCACCGCCGTTGCCGAGCACGCGGCCGAAGAACGAGTCATCGTCGTCCGCGCAGCTCACGCCCTCGGGACCCTCGGGGTTGGCGCACGTCGGCGTGGCTGCATCGGGGTTGTTCAGCCACTTGTTGCTGCCAACGCAGTTCCACTCGTTCAGGATGAGGTCGGCCGCGGCGGCGTTGGCGCCCAGCGCGGCAATCGCCGCAGCGCATGCGGTGGCCAGGATCGGGAACGTCTGATGGGTGGATCGGCGCATGGCGTGGGACCTCGTGTGGACAGCGGAAGCGAGCCGGGCGAACGCGCCGGCTTTACGCAAACGCAACATGATTCGTATGGCAACGAACCCCTCACAAGGTCGCGTTCACGTTGTGCAAAGATTGTGTAAAGACGGCCCTGCGGGCTAGCCTCGACCGCGTCATGCCGGACGTCTCAGCGACCTTCCTGTTCGTGCTGTGCCTCGCCACGGAGACGCCACCGGTCGCGGGCGCACGCTCCAGCGACCCGATCCAGCTGCGCCTCGTGGGCACGTGCCGCACCGGACCCTTCGATGCGTCTGCATGCGAGATCGCAGCGTGGCATCCGGCGTCGTCGCGCCTGCTTGTGACGAGCGCAGAAGCGGGCCTGGTGCCGGTCGCGGTCGGCACCGACCTGAGTCTCTCGCCATCTGATGCACGTGCGATACGCGGCATCAGCAGCGTCGCGGTGCACAGCGACACGGTGGCCATCTGCGGGAGCGGAGCCGACGCGTCCTCGGTGGGCGAGGTCATGATCCTCGACCCCCTCATGAAGGAGCTCGCGACCATTCCGGTGGGCCATGGCCCTGACATGCTGGCCTTCACGCCTGATGGCCGCACGCTGATCGTCGCCAACGAGGCAGAGCCAAGCGAGGACGGGTCGGTCGACCACCCGGGCACGCTGTCGATCATCGACCTCTCGAAGGGCGTCGCCCAACCCTCCGTGCGGCACGTGACCTTCGAGTCCTTCGAGCCTCAGGCCGATGCGCTCCGCGCGCGCGGGCTGCATGCGCCGATGCCGGGGCGATCCCTGTGCCAGCAGCTCGAGCCTGAGTACATCGCGGTGAGCCCCGACGGACGGTGGGCGTTCGTCTCCATGCAGGAGGCCAACGCGATCGCCATCGTGGACATCGCCAACGCGCGCTGCATTGCGCTCGAGCCGCTCGGACTGAAGGACTTCGGTGCCGCTGGCGTCGGGCTCGACCCGTCGGACAAGGATGGGGGCCCGACGATCGCACGATGGCCCATCCACGGCCTGTACCAGCCAGACACGCTGGCGTGCTTCATGCACGGCAAGGAGCTGTACGTCGCCTCCGCCAACGAGGGCGAGCCGCGCGAGCACCCCTTCTGGAGCGAGGTGCGGCGCGTGTCGGAACTGACGCATCGCGATGGGGGCAGCACGCCTGCGCTGGATCCAACTGCGTTCCCGGCGGACGTGCCGGATGGCGCCGGTCCGGAGCAGTCGCTTCGCACGCCCAAGAGGCTCGTTGCAGCCGATGGCGCAGGCCGCCTGCAGGTGTCGCGCGCGGCAGGCGATGTCGACGGCGACGGCGACTACGACAGGCTCATCGCGTTCGGCGGCCGCAGCGCAAGCCTCTGGCGCGTGCGCTGCGACGATGCGGGAGCGCCGCAGGGACTCGAGCTCGCATGGGATTCGGGCAGCGCCATCGAGCGCACGATCCTCGATCGGATGCCGAAGGCCTTCAACGCCAACCACGACAAGGGCAACTCAGCGGACGCTCGCAGCGATGTGCGCGGACCTGAGCCTGAGGGACTCGCGGTGGCCGACATCGGCGGTCGCCGCATCCTGTTCGTCGGGCTTGAGCGCCCGGGCGGCGTCATCGCATGGGACATCTCGGATCCCCGCGCTCCCGCGCTGGCGACCTACGCGAATCGGCGGGACCCGCAGGCCGACGCACCCGATGCCGCAGGAGACCTCGGTCCCGAGGGCCTCCTTGTCATCCCAGCGGCGACGAGCCCCACGGGCAAGCCCCTGCTCGTCGTCTGCAGTGAGGTGAGCGGCACGCTGACGGTGCTCGAGATTCTCGGCCCACACGCAGACTGACCAATAGGCTGACCTGCCGCGCACATGCGCTGAACCGATCCTGAACACGCCGATCCGATCAATGTCCGCAAGGACATTCGCATGCGGACCCGCTTCAGGACAGTCTGGATCAGCGACACCCACCTTGGCACGCGCGGCGCGCAGGCGCAGGAGCTTGCGTGGTTCCTGCAGCACGTCCAGTGCGACTACCTGTACCTCGTCGGCGACATCATCGACATGTGGCGGCTCAAGCAGCGGTGGCTGTGGCCGGAGTCGCACAACACGGTGGTCCGCCGCATCCTCAAGCACGCCACACGCGGCGCGAAGGTCACGCTGATCCCTGGCAACCACGACGATGCGCTTCGCCCCTACGCAGGACTCGACATCGGCGGCATCCGCATCGAGCTCAATGCGGCGCACCGCACTGCAGACGGCCGCAGCCTGCTCATCAGCCACGGCGACCAGTACGACCTCGTCGTGCAGCACCACCGCGCGCTGAGCATGCTCGGCGGGTGGGCATACGACGGGCTTCTGCGCGTCAACCGCGGATGGAACATCGCGCGCTCCGCGCTGGGCCTGCCCTACCACTCGCTGTCGGGCGCGATCAAGTCCAAGGTGAAGGGCGCATGCCAGTTCATCAGCCGGTTCGAGGACGAGCTCGTCGCGGAGGCGCTCCGCGGCGGGTTCGACGGCGTCGTGTGCGGCCACATCCACAAGGCCGAGTCGCGAAGCCTCGGAGTCGCCTACTACAACTGCGGCGACTGGGTCGAGAGCTGCACGGCGCTCGTCGAGGACGACACCGGCGCGATCCGCGTGCTCGACGGGCTCGCATTCAATGCCGCGCACCGCAGCGGGGCGCACGCAGCTCCGGCGGTCACCGCGCCGATCCATGAGTCGCCGCACGACGACGGCGACGAGTGGGTCGCACCCACGCTCCCGTTCCCGCTTCCTGCGGTGCCGGCGCGCGCGAGGGCCGTCGGCGAATGATCTCCTCACACAGGCCGCGCATCGCGCTGCTGACCGCCAGCGTCGGCAGCGGCCACACCCGTGCCGCGCAGGCTGCGGCCGCTGCGCTTCGGGAACAGGCGCACGCTGACCGCACCACCCGCGCGCACGACATGCGCATCCAGGTGTTTGATGCGCTCGAGGACTCGAACGCGGCGTTCCGCACGCTCTACCGCGACGGGTACCTCGCGCTCGTGAAGCACGCACCACGGCTCGTGGGGATGCTCTACGACGGCACCGACAGCGCACGCAGCGGACCCACCGACCCTGTGCGGCGCGCGATCCAGCGGCGTGCGCTGCGCAGGTTCTCCGACAGGCTTGCGGCATTCGCGCCCGACCTTGTGGTGAGCACGCACTTCCTCACCTCGGAGTGGTTCGCGTGGATGCGGCGCCGACAGGTCATCGACTGCCCGATGGTCACGGTCGTCACCGACCTCCACCCGCACGCGATCTGGCTGCACGGACCCTGCGAGGCTGTGTGCGTGTCGTCAGAGAGCGCTGCCGGCATCGTGCGCGCCGCTGCGCGAGCCGAGCACGCCGAGGTCACCGGCATCCCCATCGACCCAGCCTTTGCGCAGCCGATGTCGCGCGAGGAGGCTGCGCGCATGCTCGGCGATGCAGGTCGCGGGCATGTTGGCGGGCCAGTCGATCCTGCACGGCCGCGCGTGATCTTCTCCACTGGCGGCTGCTGCGTCGGTCCGGTGCGGCAGATGTGGGAGTCGCTGCTCGAGCTGCCTCGCGACATCGAGCTCGTCGCGATCTGCGGCCACAGCGCCAAGGCGAAGGAGAACCTCCAGGCGCTTGCGCGCCAGCGCGGCGCCGAGGACCGCGTTCGCGTGCTCGGGTTCACCGACCGCATGCATGCATGGATGGCCGCATCCGATGCGCTCGTCGGCAAGCCGGGCGGACTCACCAGCGCGGAGTGCCGCGCGCGTGGCCTTCCGATGGTGATCGCGTGCGCGGTCCCCGGACAGGAGGACCGCAACGCGCACTGCATGGAGCGGTGGGGATGCGCGCTGCGGTGCACGGCACCGGCCGATGCGGGATCCGTCGTGAGGAGCCTGATGTTGGACCGCGGGCGCCTGAAGGCGATGTCGGAGGCCGCTCTCGCGCACGCCCAGCCCAACTCTGCGCGTGCCGTTGCCTCCGTCGTGCAGCGAGTGGGCGGCACGATCCGGGCGCCACAGCCACACCACCGCGACGTGGTCGCGGCCTGACGTGTGCCGCGCGTCCTGTGTGAGCCGCGTCCCGTCGCGGCACTCTCGCCGCCTGAGTGACCTACCTTCCCGCCCGTGCACGACGACGGACACGCGCCGGCGCAGCAGCTCTCCTCCCGACTCGCGCGCGTCGGTGAGGTGATTGGCACGTTCGCCAGCCTCGGCATGACGTCGTTCGGTGGCCCGATTGCGCACCTCTCGCACTTCCGCGAGCGGTGCGTGCGCCAGCTCCGCTGGATTGACGATGCCCAGTATGCGCAGCTCGTCGCCTACTGCCACGCGCTGCCCGGACCCACGAGTTCGCAGGTGGGCTTCCTGCTTGGGTGGGGCCGCGCAGGACCCGCGGGTGCCGTCGCCGCGTGGCTCGCGTTCACTGCACCCAGCGCGGCAGTGATGATCACGCTCGCCGTCGCGCTCGGCGCAAGCGCGGACCTCTCCACCTCGGGCTGGATTGCGGGCATGAAGGCGATCGTGCCTGCAATCGTGCTGCACGCTGTGGCAGGGATGGCGCGCACGCTGTGTCGCGGGCTGCCGAGGATCGGCATCGCAATGGCCGCCGGCGGGATCGCGCTCGCGTGGGACCACCCGCTTGACCAGATTGCGGCAATCGCGGCAGGTGCAGCGGTCGGCGCAGCGATCCTCCGGCGCGCAGAGCCCCGCGACCCGATGCCCGATGCGCATCCGCTCCGCATCAGCCGCGCCTGGGCGATCGCATGCATGGCGCTGCTGGCGATCACGCTCACGGCAGCGCTCGTCGCGCACAGCGACCGCATCGCACCATACGTCAGCGCTGGCGCGCTGGTGTTCGGTGGCGGGCACGTCGTGCTTCCGCTGCTCGAGGCTGACCTTGTGCCGGAAATCGTGGACCAGTCGCGCTTCCTTGCGGGATACGGCGCGGCGCAGGCGGTCCCCGGCCCGCTGTTCACGGTCGCCTCGTACCTGGGCGCGTCGTCGGCGTTGCGTGGCGGCGACTCCGCGGCCACCGCGGCACTGTGGGGCACTGCGGCCACGATCGCCATCTTCGCGCCGGGCCTGCTGCTGGCGGCGTCCGCATGGCCAGCGTGGGCGTCGCTCTCGCGCGCCTCCGGCGCGATGCGCGCACTCGCCGGAGTCCAGGCCGCTGTCACCGGGCTGCTCGCTGCTGCGCTCATTGAGATCGTGGTGCCCGCATCGGTTGCACCTTCGGGCAAGCCTGACCTGTGGCTGTGCGCGATCGCGGCGACCGCGTTCGTCGCACTGCGCTGGGGGACGCCCGCATGGATCGTGACGGCGGGCGGATCGCTCCTGGGATCCGCCATCGCCGCGCTACGCTGATTTCATGCGCTGCAACATCCCGGCAACCATCGCACTGCTGGCAACTCTCGCCCTCGCACCCGCCATCGGATGCACCACCGTCTCCGGCAGCGGCCGCTCGCAGCTGAACATGCTCTCGGCGTCGGATGAGCGCAGCCTTGGCGAGCAGGCATATGCCGAGGAAGTCTCCGGCGCCACGCTGATCACCTCGGGTGCCGACTACGACCGCGTGCAGCGCGTCTCGCGCCGCATCTTCGAGAGCGCCAACCGCAACCATGCGATCGCGCGCACCTTCAGGTGGGAAGTCGTGCTGATCGACGACCCCAAGATGGTGAACGCCTGGGCGCTGCCGGGCGGCAAGTGCGCGGTCTACTCGGGACTGCTGAAGGTCGCGGACACCGACGACATGCTCGCCGTGGTGATGGGCCACGAGTGCGCGCACGCCACGTCGCGGCACTCGGGCGAGCGCATCACACAGCAGCTCCTCGGCGAGACGCTCATGAACACCGCATTCGTGCTCGCCGACATGCCGCCCGCGGGACAGCAGGCGGTGATGGCCGGCATGGGACTCGGCGGGCTCGCGTTCAGCAGAAGCCACGAGACCGAGGCAGACGAGATCGGGCTGATGATCTCCGCCGACGCAGGCTTCGATCCTCGCGCCGCGATCACCCTCTGGCAGCGCATGGACGCCGCATCGCCCGGAACGGTCGAGTTCCTCTCCACGCACCCGAAGGAAAGCACGCGGATCGCGCGCCTGCAGCGCATGATGCCCGAGGCGATGGCGATCTACGAGGCCCGCACCGCAGCTCCCACACCGACCGGCGTGAACTGACCGCTAGGCGTGGGCGATCGCCTGCCCCTGCGAATGATCCGACCGACGCGCGCCACATGTGCCACATGCAGGGCGCGGGCGATCGCCTGCCCCTGCGAGTTGCCCGACTGCCGAGTGCCATTGCACGAGGCAGGAGGGAGTGTCTGAGCAGGGGCAGGTTGTCGCCCGCGCCTTGGAGCGGGATACGAATGGGCCCGGTGGGAATCGAACCCACACGCCGGTGTCACCCGGCCGCGGATTTTAAGTCCGCTGCGTCTGCCAGTTTCGCCACAGGCCCAACGCGCGCAATCTAGGTGAGGCGCCAAGTAGGCTCGACTGCCCATGAGCGACTCCTCCCCACCGCTGGCCGGCGTCACCATTGTCGATCTGGGCCGAGTGCTCGCCGCGCCCTTCTGCACGAGCGTGCTCGCGCACATGGGCGCGCGCGTCATCAAGGTCGAGCGGCCCGGCACCGGCGACGACTCGCGCGCCTACGGGCCCTTCAAGGGCGGCACCAGCATCTACTTCGCGTGCGTCAACTGCGACAAGGAGTCGATCGCACTCGACCTCAAGCGCCCCGAGGACCGCACCATCTTCGAGTCGATGCTCGACCGCGCCGATGTGCTCGTCGAGAACTTCTCGCCGGGAGTGATGGAGCGCCTGGGATACGGATGGGAGACGCTGCACGCGCGCTGGCCGCAGCTCATCCTGGGCGCGCTGTCGGGCTTCGGCCAGCACGGCCCGATGTCGAACAAGCCTGCGTACGACATCATCGTGCAGGCGCTCGGCGGCCTCATGAGCCTCACCGGGCATCCAGGCGGGCCTCCGACGCGCGTGGGCGCCTCCGTAGGCGACCTTGTCGCAGGCCTCTACCTGGCGCTTGGCATCTCGAACGCGCTCTACCGCCGCACGCGCACCGGAGAGGGGTGCATGATCGATGTTGCGATGCTCGACTGCCAGATCGCATTCCTCGAGGCCGCCATCGCATCATGCAGCGCGACCGGTGTGGTGCCCGGACCTGTCGGCACGCGCCATCCATCGATCGCGCCATTCCAGGCCTTCGACACCGCAGACCACCCAATCGTGATCGGCGCCGGAAACGACACGCTGTTCCGCACGCTGTGCGGCGCGATCGGCCGCGACGATCTCGCTGCCGACCCGCGCTTCACCGACAACTCGAGCCGCTTCGCGCACGTGGACGACCTGCAGCGCGAGATCGAGCGCACGCTTCGCACCAAGCCCGCCGCCCACTGGCTCGCTGTGCTTGACGCCAACGCAGTGCCCTCTGCGCCGATCCAGAATGTCGCACAGGCGATGTCGATGCCGCAGGCTCAGTCGCGCGCGATGGTGCTTCCGGTCGAGTGCCCCTCGATCGGCACCTTCAAGGTGCCCGGAAACCCGGTGAAGATCAGCGATGTGCCCGAGCGCGGCATGCGCAAGCCGCCGCCGGCGCTCGACGCGGACCGCGACCGCATCCTTGCCGAGCTCGTGACCTCGCCTCGGATGCACCCAAGTCACTGAGCGCCAGCCGCGCCCGGATAGTGGAGGAACCCAAGGTGCAGCTGGCAGTGGCCGCACTGCATGCGCACCCATTCGTCGTGCGACATGGCCCCGAAGATGGGGTTGGGCCTCGTCATCCGCTCGCCTGCTGCGATGCGCGCAAGGCACTTGCGCATCCGCGCCATCGACTGCTCGAGAGCGATGCCGGGAGTCGGCAGCATGTATGCCGCATCCTTGGGAAGCCGGAACCCCGCAGGTGCAGTGCGGCCTGACGTGGCCCTCCTGCGGAGGAACAGGCTCGCCACCGCCCGCACGAACCACGGCGCGCTCGAGGGAAACCCGTCGAGCGCGAACTCGAAGAGCTTGGTGCAGTGGTCGATGTTCTCGCCGGGCGTCCAGTTGCCGGTCGTCGTGAGCGTGCCGGCGGAGTGCGCCGCCTCGATGCGGTCGAGCTCGGCAGCAACGCAGTTGAGGCAGTGGAAGTGGAGCGCCCTGCGGCTCGCATGCCGGGTGCTCACGGGACCGGCCACCCCGCGGTTGTGGCCGCCGCGCACCTCCGCTGGCGCTCGCTCGGGAACGGCACGTGGTGGCATCGACCGCATCTGGCGCGAAGGCTAGGAGACGCGGCCCGCGATCGCGACTTCCATCCGGATGCGCTGCCGCGTCCTCACCGTCGACAGCACCACAAAGGCCAGCGTGACCGCAACGAAGCCCACGATCGGCCACCACGGCATCGTGGTCATGGTGCCCTTGGCCACCGCCGCCGTGCACGCCAACATCGCCCCAAACAGGCAGTTAACGCCAACCCCGACCCACGCCAGCAGCGCACGCACCGATGCCAGCGAGCGCACCCGCGCGTCCGCGGAGAGCGACAGCCACAGCGCCTTGTCGGGCACATTCACGATGCCCGGCATGTGACGGGCGAGCGCCCCAACGCACAGCGCGCCTCCACCCATCATGAGCGACATCACGCTGCTGATGATCGGCATCCCGAGCCAGTTCGCCACGCTCGGCGAGCCCCACCGGTCGGGCACCCCATGGAAGTCAAAGTGCAGCGGGATCCGGTCGGGCAATCCATCCCACATCATGAGGGCGATCACCCAGACGCTCGCGTTTGCGACCAGCACTGGGATGGCGCGCCACACGAATTGATGGTATGCGCGATCGCTAGACTTCCATGCAGGAGGTGGCGCCATGGAAGGCGAAGCACGGCCTGAGGTCCAGCTTTCGATCGACTACATCGGGGACGGCCACTACGCGCTGTTCCGCACGCGCGAGGAGCACCGCACCGTGGAGCGCGTCGCGCGCCGTGTGCAGGACCTCTTCCGAACCGTCGCGCTGCGCTGGGGCACAGAGACCCCCATCGAGATGAGCTTCGCGGCGCATCTCGCGTTCCAGCTCGAGACGGGACTGCCGCTTGACGCTGGCCTCGACGAGCATGGCCAGCCCACGGCGTCCGCGCATGAGGGCGCCGTGTTCGAGCTGCCCGAGCAGGAGTCCGGCGGCGGTGACGCAACCGAGGCCGAGGCCGACGCCGCACCGGCCGCCGAGTCCGACGACACGCCTCGCGACGACGGCGAAGGCATGGATCGCCCGCGCCGACCCCGCCGGCCACGCCAGTCCTAGCGCTGCGCGCGCGCGGCCACGAGCCGCTCGCCAACCTTGAGCGCATCCGCCGCCGTCGGCGCGAAGCCATCGGCGCCCACCACCTGCCACAGGTCGGGCACGATCCTGAACGGAGTGCCGCCGACGATGATCGGCACGTGCGCAGTTGCCGCATGCGACCGGATGGCCGTCACGAGGTCCGCCATCGCGCGCACCGCGAGCGTGGTGCTTGCGCTCGCGGCGACAAGGTCCGTCGCATGGCCGCCACGGTCGGGATCGATCGCATCCACAAGGTCGGCCGTCGGCATGTTCGCGCCGAGGAACTCCACATCCCATCCATCGGCATCGAAGAGGTCCGCGACCATGCGGATGCCGACCTCATGCAGGTCGCCGCCCACTGCAGTTGCCACCACGCGCTTGCCGCGCGAGGCCCTTGTCGGCACGGCCGCGCGAAGCCTCGCCATGATCATCTGCGTCGCACCTGTGCAGTAGTGCTCGTCGGCGATCGTCGCCTCCTGCAGGTGCCACATGCGCCCCACCTCGGCAAGCGCGGGCATCAGGATTCGCTCGTACACGCGGTCGAGCGTCGCGCCTCCGGCAAGGGCCGCGCCCGCGATCTCCGCCGCACCTTCGCGGTCGCGCTGCAGCAGCCGAAGGAGGTAGAGCCGCGCGTCGCGGGCCTCCGGCGCCTCGAGGCCGCTCGCGAGCGCATCACCCGAGGCGCCCGACGAGCTCACGGACTGGATCCTCTGCGACGCAAGCGCGAGCATCGGCTCGGCGCGCGTCCACACCGCACCGGGCACCTGCTCCTGGAGCGTGCGGCCAAGTGCGTCGATGCTCGCGCGCAGGTCCGCCTCGGCCATCTCGCGCGCGATGAACGCGGTGCGCGACCAGGCTGCGTTCGACGCGAAGAGCTCCGCGCGTCCGGCAGCGATCGCCTCCACAAGGTGGTTCAGCCGCGACTGCATCTCCGAGCGCCAGAGGCGGCGTCCCGAGGATCCGTAGCGCTGATCCATCGACGCATCGGCATCGAAGAGCGCGTCGGTCGCCCACGCGGCGACGGCGCGCGAGACAGCCTCGAGCGCATCCGCTGCTGCACGGTCGTGCGGATCCATCATGAGAACCAGTTCGGCGGCGCTGAAGGGACGGATTCAGCGCCCGGAATCGGGGCCGAACCCGTGCCGAAAGCAGGCGGAAACCGCCCTCAGAGCGGCCGCATCAGCGGCGGTCGCCGAAGATGAGGGCCAGCCGGAAGACCAGCTGCAGCGCCTCCCAGTAGATCCAGATGAGCGTCGCCATCAGCCCGAAGGCCAGGTACCACTCCATGTCCGCCGGGACGCCCGCGCTCACCGCCTCGTCCACCTGCCTGAAGTCGACGATCAGCCACAGCGACGCGACCAGCATGATGAACACGTTGAGCCCGAGGCCAACGAGAGCCGGCGTGCCGCCCTGCAGCGCGCTGCCGATGCCGATGAAGGGCAGCGTCACTCCGAAGAGGCTCAGCGCGAACGATGCGATGTAGGTGATCATGATGCCGATCGTCAGCACCGTGAGGCCTCGCTGGAACGTCGCACCGCCCTTGAGCAGCCCGGTCTTGTAGGCGAGCAGCATCGCAGCCACCATCGCCATCACGATGATGAAGGCCTGCAGCGCCAGACCGACGCCAACCTGGATGCCCTGCGCGCGAAGCACGGCCTCGAGCATCACCGCCACGCTGCCCATCGCCACACCCTGCGCGGCCGAGTAGATGACCAGCAGCGTCGCCGCCACCTTCGGCGACGAGCGCACCGCGAACATCGACACGATCACCACCAGGAACGACACGATCATCGCGATCATGGTGATCGCGGGGAACTGCGCGCACACTGCGGCGCCGATGCCGCCTGCGACCGCCGTCACGAGGGTGCATCCGGCGACCTTGTTGATGACGCCGTTGACGCTCGCCGTGCGCTGCGCCGTGAAGACGCCCGCGTTGGCCGCGTTGTTGAGGGAACTGTCCGCGAGGATCGGGTTGCTTGACTGAAGAAGGCTCATGGGTGTGCTCCGTGTAGCCGGAATGATATGCAGGCGGCCCTCCGCCGCGCCGCGCGCGCGGACCCCGATGCGCCCGCGCCGGTCCCCGGCGTCAGCGCGACTGCGCAGCCTGCATGCACCGCTGCACCTGCGCGATGACTGTCGCCTGGTGCTGCGGGTTGTGGATGAAGTCGAAGGCCATGCCCGCGTAGGTGCGCTGGGCGCTGTCGAGGTGCGTGTGCGCCAAAGTGGCAGACGCGACGATCGGCACCGGCTGTCCCCCGCCGAGCGGGATCCGCAGGAAGAAGGTGCGGTGCCTGCCAAGAGACGACGAGTCCTTCGGCTCGACGCGCAGTCCGACACCGCCACCGCCGAGGTTCATGAGCGTCGCCGGAAACGAGGGGCCGACCTGCGGCATCGGCGCATCCGATGCGGGAACCGCGGGCGTGCCGCCGGCTGCGTCGGCCAGCGCCACGGCCGCAAACGCCGCCTCGTTGGCGCGCTCCATCGCCACAACGGACTTGGGGTCAAGCAGCGGCCACACCTCAACCTCGGGAAGCGCAAGTCCTGCCGTCTCGAAACGCGTGTGCCGCCGCATGCAGCGCTCCACCGAGTCGGGCAGCTCGAGCCGGATGCGCGCCGTGCGGGCACCCGCCGAGTCCACGTCCGCAACCTTCACTGAGCTGAACTTCCACCGGTTCTGGCCAACCGTGATTGCGCCCACAACTGGCGTCCCGTCGGCGATCGACATCACCGTGCCGAGCGCCACGGGCGCCTCGACCACCACGTGCTCATCCTCGAGATCGGTGACGCGGAGGCGCCACACAAGGTCCGCGGCGCCGGCGGACTCGACAGGGTCGTGAAGGCCAGGTCGCGCAACAGCCACCTCGATGGTGCCGCCGCGCTCGAAGACCTGCTGCATGCTGCGGCGCCATTCGGCCGTGCGTGAACGTGATGCGGGCATGGATTGATGCTAGCCGTCGCGACTTCGGGAAGCGGCGCGAATCAGCTCACGCGCAAGCTCGCCGTCGGAGCGGCGTGCCTGGACATCCGGCTGCTGCCCGCCGAAGCGGATCTCGTAGAGGCGGCGCGCAACCCGCTCGAGCGCCTGCGCAACCTCCGGACGCGAGTCGCGCAGCGTGCCTGCCCATGCAAGAGGCGTGAGCGGCGCGGGCCGCCTGATGCCCGCGCGGCGCAGCGCCTCGACAGAGTCGACCCAGAACCGCGCGTCGCGGCGCATGCGCCTGCGCTCGTCCGCCGAAAGGGGCCCAAGCGCAAGCAGCGACCGCTCGAGGCGCCGCGCGCGGGCCACGCTCACTGCAGTCCAGACGCCAAGCACGGCCACGGCACCGAGGCTTCCCAGCCAGATGTAGCCGGAGGGCCCGAGCAGGAATGCGTTGTTCACGCGCTGCGCCCACTCCCAGACGCGCCGCGCGACACCGCCAAGCGCATCCGACAGCTCGCGCGCCGTGGTGTCCATCAGTCGCGCCTGCCGCGCGCCGTCAAAGGCCACGACGGACCTCGTCCACGCGAAGTCGATCGGGTCGTAGAGCCAGCGGAACGCATCGGCCCATGTCCTCCCCGACTCATGGAGCGCGATCAGCTCCGCCGCAGGAGTCGGGTCATACATCGACCACTGCGCAGGCCCAGTGAGCACCTCGACCCACGCGTGCGCGTTCGACTCGCGCACGACATAGACGCCCGCAAGCTCGTCGTACTCGAGCGCCACGTAACCGACGACGACACGCGCATCGACTCCCACCGACCGGCACAGCGCGGCCATCGCGCTCGCGTACAGCTCGCAGTGCCCGAAGCGGTAGTCGCGCAGGAAGAGGTCGATCGGGTCGCGCCCCCCGCGCGCGATGAACCGCGAGAGGTCCGTCGTGTAGCTGAACCGCGGAGGCTGCATCCACGCATCGAACGCGTTGGCGATGCGGCGCGCGCGCGCCCACCGGGCATCGCCCGCCGCCGGCGCATCCTGCGCATCGCCCGACAGTCCCGACTCGGTCAGGATCCGCACCGCCTCGGCGCGCACCTCGGGCACGGGAAAGTCCTCCGGCTGCAGCGCCGGCTGCTGTCCCCACGAGAGGCTCTCGATGACCGAGGCGCTCGGGAAGGGCTTCACCTTGACCTGGTACGTCGAGTAGCGGCCTGCGTCATCCGCGCCAAGGTCGCGCAGCGTGCCCGTCGCCGGCTCGAGCACCACAGTGCGCGGCGCCGTCGCAGACACCGCAACAGGCGCCCATGCCGTGAACATCGTGTCGGTGACGAGCGCGCGCATCTCCACCACCTGGGTCCATGTGTCGACTCGCGTGTCGATGGGCGGGTTGCCGAGGTTCGAGAATGCGCCAGGCTCCGCACGGAAGGTGACCTGCACGGGATTCGAGCTCGACGCGCGCCAGCGCGCATCGAAGGGCTGGTACGAGTCAAGGACGGCGCCGCGCAGGTACGGCGTGCCCGCGAATCGCACGGCCTGGCCCGCCGAGTCCAGCCAACGCACCACGAACACCTCGCGCCTGCTTGTGGAGATGCGGTCGCCGGTGCGGAGGCGGATCTCGGGCGCGAATCCGGTGGTGCCGGGCCCTGCCCTTCGGAAGAGGCCAGGCGGGTCGCGCCACAGGCGCGGGAACACGAGGAACACCACGAGCGCAACGCCAAGCACAAGCGCACTCGACACCGCCGTCACACCGCGCAGCGAGATGCTGCTGCGCAGCGGAAGCTCCGGCGGCGGCGCCGGCGAGAGCGCATGCGATGGCATCTTGCGCGCACTGGCCGCCCCCTCCGACCCGGTCGCGAGCCTGTACGCGGTCACCGACATCACCGCCGCGACTGTCGCCGCGGCGACAGCCACGCCCACGAGCAGCGCGGTGCTCAGCATGCATGAGGCCACGAGCACGCCAGCGGAGAGCGCGATGACGGACCGCTCATCCACCGTGCCGCGCCGCGAGAAGAGCATGATGACGAGCACCGCGCCGAGCGCACGGCCTGTGACCGAAATGAGGTCCGCGATGCCACGCGTGTCAACGCCGACGATCACCGCACCCGCCACCACCGCGGTGGAGAGCACGCCCGCGACCCACTTCGGCAGCGGCCGGCCGCGCGGACCCTCAAGCGCGTACCAGCTCGCGGCGCACAGAAGCAGGCCGCCCGCAAGCATCGGGGTGCTGCGCTCCGCGAGCGAGAGCGCCGCCAGCGAAAGCGCTGCCAGCGCGAGGGACCTCAACCTGCAGCGGCGAAGCAGGCTCATGACTGCCTCATCTCCGCAAGGTGCAGTGCGGTCAGGTGCATCGCGCCCGGACCGCCAACCGCCAGCTCGGCACGCGCAGGATGCACGACGATCGTCACGGCCCCACGCACGCTGTCAGGCTCCGCATGCGCAGGTGGGCGCCGAACTGCCTCGCCCTGCACACCTGCCGGGCGCTCGCGCGGACTGTCGAGGTCGACCGCCGCAAGCATGCTGAAGAGCCGCTCGAGGTGCCACGCGCCGCGGCGGAACGCCGAGCTCGCGGGACCTGACACGGCCTCAGGCGGCATCCCGGCGATGCGCAGCGACACCTCCCATCCCTCGCGTTCCGCATGCGAGAGCAGGCTCGCGCCCAGCGTGATCGCATCCTCCTCGCGCTGGCGCGCATCTGCGCCCACCTCGATCATCCTCGCGACCTCGCCTGTCGGCGCGACAAGGTCGACGATGACCAGCAGCCGGCGCGGCGCCGGCGTCGACCGCTCGACGACGACCGGATCCTGGAGCATCGCGCTCCTCTTCCACGCGACATGCCGCTGCGGGTCGCCTGGCACGTACGGCCGCAGGCCGCGGAAGTCGTCGCCGCCGCCGCGCCCATCGGCAACGCGCTGGCCCTGGCCAAGTCCCGCACGCACGAGCCGCGAGAACGCGATCGGCTTCAGCGGCACCGTCTGCGGGTGCACCAGGATCTCGCGCGGCTGCGATGTCGTCACCGACTTCTCCATCAGCCCGAACGGGAACTGGCTCGATGCCACCGTGGCCTCAAGCCTGATGCGGCCGCGCCGCACCGGCCACAGCACTCCCTCGGCATGCGCAGACTGTCCAGCGCCGCAGCGCGCGAGCCATGCGTGCGACTGCGTGGCGCGCGCAGGATCCACGCGCGAGTCCTCGATGCGCAGGTCCACGATCGGCCACATCCAGTTGGCGTTGGTCACCTCGTACCGGATCACCAGCGGACGGCCGACCGATCCGGGACCGGGCTCGAGCCTCCGCACGCGCACACCCATCAGCATCGCGCCGGACACCACACCCGACACGAGGATCCACGCGACCATCGCGCTGAAGACCCACACAAGGAGGTTGCCTGCGCGGCTTCCTGCGGCCACGCCCACCACGATGACAAGCGCGAGGAACAGGACACCGGGCATCCCGATGCGGTAGCGCCTTCGCACGTGCATCGGCGGCCGGGTCGGCATGCCGTGTCAGCGCGGGAACGCGCCGGGCCCGCTGAAGCTGTCAGCCTGGCGGCGCAGCGAGCTGCCCGACTCCGGCTCGCTGAAGGGCACCGCGCGTCCCCGCGTCAGCGTGCCCACCATCCGCCATCCGTCAGGGGAGCCAGGAAGCTCGATCGACTGCTCTGCGCCCTTGTACCCGTTGCGCCGGATGCGCACGAGCCAGCGCTCCTCCATCCATCCGGCGCCGAAGTCCTGCAGCACCATCGTGAACTCGCCGCGGTCATCGGTGCGCGCGGTGCCCACGAGCTTGCGCTTGGGCGTCTGCGGGTCGCGGTAGAGCTCGATCATGGCGCCCCCCACAGGCGCGCCACCGACACCTTCCGCCTGGCTCCGGGGCAGCATGTCGACGCTGTCGAAGCCGCCCTCCACCACACGGCCTGAGAGGTGGTACCCGCAGCCGGAAAGCACCGCGACGAGCGCGATCGCGCCAGCCCCCTTGACGAGCGCCGCGCGGATCGCACCAACGAGCGGAAGCAGGATCCCCGCAAGCACGAGCGCAACAGCGCACCAGAGACCGATGCGCGCGATCGGCTTCATTGCCGATGAGCCCGCGACGCCGCGAGCCGCGTGGCGCACCTCAGCGTCGTCCTCGGGCCCGATGTCGACGCTGTCCCAGTCGACCGAAGCGCCCTCCTCCCGCGCGGATGCGAGCGCCTG
>QXGG01057294.1_pt1 | contig 18254 bp, 16 predicted proteins | sample 1982491 | NCBI WGS metagenome assembly QXGG01 (sample SAMN09924614, study PRJNA488089) | Wastewater metagenome, whole genome shotgun sequencing project. | isolation source: South African research farm wastewater | place: South Africa: Irene, Agricultural Research Council, Animal Production... | reverse complement strand
GCTCCGAGTTCTTCGCGATCGCGCACGGCGTGCAGGTCGCGCTCAAACGTGGTTTCGCGGCTCATGCTGACGGGTTCGCTCTCGGTCTCGACCGGGCGGTCGTCGCGGCCCCAGGCGGCCTCGTGCAGCCAGGCACCGTAGCTTTTGCCAAAGTTATCCACCAGCCAAGGCAGCTCGCGTGCGGCCAGATCGCCGATGGTGTGGATGCCAAAGCCCTTGAGCTTTTCATCGGCTTTGGGGCCCACGCCGTTGATCTTGCGGCAGGCCAGCGGCCAGATCAGGGTTTGCAGGTCGGCCTCGTGCACGATGGAGATGCCGTTGGGTTTGTTGAACTCGCTGGCCATCTTAGCGATCAGTTTGTTGGGGGCCACGCCGATCGAGCAGGTCAGGCCCGTGGCGTCAAAAATGCTTTTCTGGATCAGCCGGGCCAGCACGCGCCCGCCTTCACGCTGACCGCCGGGTACCTCGGTGAAGTCGATGTAGACCTCGTCCACGCCCCGGTCCTGCATGACGGGCGCGATGTCGGTGATGATGCTTTTGAAGGTGCGCGAGTAATGCCGGTAACGGTCAAAGTCCACAGGCAGCAGGATGGCTTGCGGGCAGAGCTTGGCGGCTTTCATCAGCCCCATGGCCGAGCCGATGCCAAACTGCCTGGCCGCATAGGTGGCGGTGGTGATCACGCCGCGCCCGGTGTAGCCTTCGATGCGCGGGAAAAAGTCGACCGGGATGCGGTCCAGCCGCTCGGCAAAGGTGTCTTCGGTCCATTCGCCCTCGGGGTAGGCCGTCCGCAGCTTGCCCAACAGGTCATCTTCTTTTCGGCGGCCACCGCCAATGACGACCGGTAAGCCCTTGAGCTGCGGGTAGCGCAGCAACTCGCATGACGCGTAAAACGCGTCCATGTCGAGGTGGGCAATGCGGCGCACGGGTGGGGCGCTGGTGTTTGAGGAGGGCGAAGAAGTCACCCTTCAAGCATAGCGCGACCCCAAGAGGTTTTGTCCTATGGGGCCGCTTGCATTGGGCTTGAGCCGGGCTGGAGAGGACGCAGGCCCCGATCAGACCCCGGTGGGAAAGGTGCCGGGCAGCAGGATGCTCTTGTCCACCGTGTCCATTTGGGTGCGACCGCAAAAGGCCATGGTCAGGTCGAGTTCCTTGTGAATGATTTCCAGCGCTTTGGTCACGCCCGCTTCGCCCATGGCGCCCAAGCCATAAAGCATGGAGCGGCCGATATAGACACCCCGGGCGCCCAGTGCACGGGCCTTGACCACGTCCTGACCGCTGCGGATGCCGCCGTCCATGTGCACCTCGATGTGCTGACCCACGGCGTCCACGATGCCGGGCAGGGCCTCGATGCTCGACTGCGCGCCATCGAGCTGGCGGCCGCCGTGGTTGCTGACGATCAGGGCGTCTGCACCCGATTGCACCGCCAGGCGGGCGTCTTCCACATCCTGAATGCCTTTGAGGATCAGCTTGCCGCCCCAGCGCTTTTTGATCCACTCCACATCGCCCCAGTTCAGGGCGGGGTCAAACTGCGAGGCGGTCCAGGACGACAGGCTGCTCATGTCGGCCACGCCCGTGACGTGGCCCACGATGTTGCCGAACTGGCGACGCGGTGTGCCCAGCATGCCCAGAGCCCAGCGGGGCTTGGTGGCGATGTTGATCATGTTTTTGATGGTCAGCTTGGGCGGCGCGGACAGGCCGTTTTTCAGGTCCTTGTGGCGCTGGCCGAGGATCTGCAAATCGAGCGTGAGCACCAGGGCGCCGCAGTTGGCCGCCTTGGCGCGGTCGATCAGGCGCTCGATGAAGCCCTTGTCTTTCATCACGTACAGCTGAAACCAGAAGCCTTGCCCCGCATGCTCGGCCACGTCTTCGATGGAGCAGATGCTCATGGTCGATAAGGTGAAGGGCACGCCAAACTTTTGGGCAGCGCGGGCGGCCAGAATTTCACCGTCGGCGTGCTGCATGCCGGTCAGGCCTGTGGGCGCAATGGCCACCGGCATGGCGACTTTCTGGCCCACCATGGTGCTGGCGGTGCTGCGATTTTCCATGTTCACGGCCACGCGCTGGCGCAGCTTGATCTTCTGGAAATCGCTTTCGTTGGCCCGGTAGGTGCTTTCGGTCCAGGAGCCGCTGTCCGCATAGTCGTAGAACATGCGCGGCACGCGCTTTTCGGCCAGAACGCGCAGGTCTTCGATGGTGGTGATCACGGGCATGGGTTGTCTCCTGAGAGGGCAAATGAGCAATGTCCGCGATGGTAGCCGCTGGGTGGTCTGGAAGCTGTGAAACTTGGGACAGCGCGTTTGAAATTTCTTGAGATGCCTGTTCGTGCGCCCTGCAGCGCTCAGCCCGGCCTCATCGCTTGCAGGCCAGCGCCCTCAAGGAAATCTCAGCCGTTGGGTGCGACTTTCACAAAACCGCCGCCTTGGTAAATGGCCGCCGGGTCCTGGCTGTCGATCACGGGCTGGCGGGCTTCGACCGCCTGGCGAAACACGTCAGAAGTGTCCTGTGGTCGGTAGCCGATGTGCCGGGCATGGGTGTTGTCCCACCAGGTGGTCTGGTTGTCCGACATGCCATAGATGATGCTGTGGCCCACGATGGGGGCGGTGAGCGCGGCGACCACCAAGCGCTCCAGGTCGTCGTGGCTCAGCCAGGTGGCCAGCATGCGGCGGTCTTTGGGCTCGGGGGTGGAGGAGCCGATGCGGATGCTCACCGTCTCGATGCCCCAACGGTCCCAGTACATCTGCGCCACGTCTTCGCCAAAGGCTTTGGACAGGCCATAAAACCCATCAGGTTTGGGCGGCATGCGGGTGTTGACCACTTCGTCCTGCCGGTAAAAGCCGGTGACATGGTTGGAGCTGGCGAACACGATGCGCCGCACGCCCTGCAGGCGTGCCGCTTCGTACAGGTTGACCATGCCCGAGATGTTGCCCGCCAGGATGGTGTCCCAGGGCTGTTCGGTGGACACGCCGCCCAGATGCACGACAGCGCTCACGCCTGACAGCAGGGCCAGAACCCGGTCCTTGTCTTCGAGCGGCGTGACCTGGACTTCTTCGCCTTCAGCGGCAGGGCCTGGATCGGCGCGGTCGCTCAGGCGCAGCACGTCGCAGTAGGTTTTGAGGCGCGGGCGCAGTTCGCGCCCCAGATAACCGGCAGCGCCGGTCAGCAGCAGACGAGGAAAACGCAAGGGCGATGCAGGTGTGGACAACATGGTGGGCTTTCAAGCCTTGAAGCGACCCGCCAAGGCGGTGGCACTGTCGCGCAACACGTTCTGGTCGGCACCCACCGCCACAAACAGGCAGCCTTGCTCGACATAGTGCCGGGCCAGGGCTTCATCGCCGGTCAAGATGCCGGCTGCTTTGCCGCAAGCCCGGATGCGGGCAATGGACTCGTCAATGACCTTGAGCACTTCGGGGTGCTTGGGATTGCCCAAGTGGCCTAGGGCCGCCGACAAATCACCGGGGCCGATGAACACGCCGTCCACCCCGTCCACGTTGGCAATGGCTTCGATGTTTTGCAGGCCCAACACGGTTTCGACCTGCAGCAACACGCAAATTTCTTCGCTGCTGTGTTGGGCATAACCCTTCACCCGTCCATAGTGGCTGGCGCGGGGTGCACCTGCATAACCGCGCACGCCGTTCGGTGGGTAACGGGTGTAAGACACCGCTTGCTGGGCTTCTTCTTCGGTCTGGATGTAGGGCACCAACAGGGTTTGCACGCCGACATCGAGCAAGCGTTTGAAGGTCACCATGTCGTTCCACGGTGGGCGCACGATGGGCGTGGTCGGGCTGCCTTTCATGGCTTGCAGTTGCGCCAGGATTTCGCTCAAGTCGTTGGGGGAGTGCTCCATGTCCAGCAGCAGCCAGTCAAAGCCGCAATGCGCCAGGATCTCGGTGCTGATGTTGCTGCACAGGTGCGACCACAGGCCAATCTGCTTTTGGCCCGATTGGATCGCGTGTTTGAAATGGTTGATGGGCATGTCCATGGGCTTGTCTCTTTACAGGAATGGAGGAATGTTCAGTTGCCTGCAATCTGGAAATTGGCGGCGATCTCCAGTGCGCGCACGATGCCGGAGTGGTCCCAAGCAGCGCCGCCGTTGGCCACGCAGCTGCTCATCAGTTGCTGGGTGCTTGCGGTGTTGGGCAGGCTCAGGCCCATGGCCTTGGCACCTTCCAGGGCCAGGTTCAGGTCTTTTTGGTGCAGCTCGATGCGAAAGCCCGGGTTGAAGGTGCGCTTGATCATCCGCTCGCCATGCAACTCCAGAATGCGGCTGGTGGCGAGGCCCCCCATCAGCGCCTGGCGAACCTTGGCCGGGTCTGCACCCGCTTTGGCGGCAAACAGCAGGGCTTCGCCCACCGCTTCGATGTTGAGTGCCACGATGATCTGGTTGGCCACCTTGCAGGTCTGGCCGCTGCCGTTGTCGCCGATCAGGGTGATGTTCTTGCCCATCAGCGCAAACAGAGGTTGCACTTTGTTAAAGGTGGCTTCGCTACCGCCCACCATGATGGTCAGGCTGGCGGCTTTGGCACCGACTTCGCCGCCGGACACTGGAGCGTCCAGATACTCGCAACCCAAGGCGTTGATCCTGGCGGCGAAGGCCTTGGTGGCGATGGGCGAGATGGAACTCATGTCCACCACGGTCTTGCCCGCCTTCAAGCCTTTGGCCACACCCTGCTCGCCAAACAGTACGTCTTCTACATGCGGTGTGTCGGGCACCATGGTGAAGATGATGTCGGCTTGCTGTGCCACTTCGGCCGGGCTGGCGCAGGCTTTGGCACCTTGTTCGAGCACGCCCGCCGGCACGCCGCTGCGTGAAAAAGCAAAGACTTCGTGACCGCCAGCGAGCAGGTGTCCGGCCATGGGTGCGCCCATGATGCCCAAGCCTATGAATCCGAGTTTCATGCTGTTTCCTTCTTCGGTGTGAATTGCCTGCGTGCTCAGCTCAGCGCACCATGCAAGGCATTTTGTTGTTGAATTTCCAGCCGGGAATCAGGTACTGCATCGCGATGGCGTCATCACGTGCTCCCAGACCGTGTTGTTGGTAAAGCTGGTGCGCTTGCATCACGGCGTCCATGTCCACCTCGATGCCCAAGCCGGGTTTGGCGGGCACGTCGACGTAGCCGTCCTTGATTTGCAGTGGGTCTTTGGTCAGGAACTGGCCGTCCTGCCAAATCCAGTGCGTGTCGATCGCGGTGACTTTGCCGGGTGCGGCGGCGGCGCATTGGGTGAACATGGCCAGAGAAATGTCGAAGTGGTTGTTGGAGTGTGAGCCCCAGGTCAGGTCGACCATCTGGCACAGCTGCGCCACGCGCACCGAGCCTTGCAGCGTCCAGAAATGAGGGTCGGCCAGTGGAATGTCCACCGACTGCAGCTGGATGCTGTGCGCCATCTCGCGCCAGTCGGTGGCCACCATGTTGGTGGCGGTGGGCAAGCCGGTGGCACGGCGGAACTCGGCCATGACTTCGCGGCCCGAAAACACCCCTTCTGCGCCGCAGGGGTCTTCGGCGTAGGCCATGGTGTTGCGGTGGTCGCGCAAGAGGCGAATGGCGTCTTTGAGCAGCCAGCCGCCATTGGGGTCAAGCGTGATGCGCGCCTGCGGGAAACGCTCGTGCAAGGCCACGATGGCTTCGACCTCTTCTTCGCCGCGCAGCACGCCGCCCTTGAGTTTGAAGTCCTGAAAGCCATAACGCGCTTGCGCCGCTTCGGCCAAGCGCACCACGGCTTCGGCGGTCATGGCTTTTTCGTGGCGCAGGCGCAACCAGTCGTCGGCTTGCTCGGGCTCACTCCGATAAGCCAAGTCAGTCTGTAGCCGGTCGCCCACATAAAACAGATAGCCCAGCATTTGCACCCGGCTGCGTTGCTGGCCATCGCCCAGCAAGGCGCAAACCGGCACGTTCAGGTGCTGGCCTAGCAGGTCGAGCAGGGCGCTTTCGACGGCGGTGACTGCGTGGATGGTCGTGCGCAGGTCAAAGGTCTGGTTGCCTCTGCCCCCGCTGTCGCGGTCGGCAAACTGCTGGCGCATCGCGTTGAGCACGCGGTTGTAATGGCCAATCGGCTGGCCTTCGACCAAGGGGCGTGCGTCTTCCAGCGTCTGGCGGATTTTTTCTCCGCCGGGCACTTCACCCAAGCCGGTGTGGCCTGCCGAGTCGGTCAGGATGACGATGTTGCGGGTGAAAAACGGGCCGTGAGCGCCGCTCAAATTGAGCAGCATGCCGTCGTGGCCGGCCACAGGGATCACCTGCAGGCGCGTGACGACAGGGGTAGAGAAGGTCTGGGGCATGGCGAAAATGCTGGTTGATTTGACAGACATCGTACAACTTGGAGTGCCATGGTGTGATGCGTGTTAACCCTTGGCGCGAGCGTCAGTGGTGACTCGATGCGCCTTTTTTGTGCCGGTCACGGCTGTTGGACAGGTGGGTGCGCATGGCAGCACGGGCCGACTCGGCATCTTGTGCGGCAATGGCGTTCAAGATGTTTTCGTGCTCATGGTGCACACGCCGCAAATAGGCCAGTCTTGTCGCTTCAATGACGGGGTTTGTCTCCAGCCTGGCTCGGGGGATCGACTGCGCACCCAGTGAGTTCATCATGTCGGCAAAGTGGTTGTTTTGTGTGGCGCGTGCAATCTCATGGTGAAGCTGGAAGTCGGCAGCAACCGCATCGCGGCCTTCTTCGATGGCCGCCGAAAACGCGTTCATGGCTTCCTGCATGACACGCAAATTCCCCTCTGTCCGACGCACGGCGGCCAAAGCCGCAGCTTCTGTCTCGATGCTGATGCGCAATTCGAGCAGGGCGATCACATCGTGCAGGGTGCTCAGCTGGCCAGGGTTCACGCGAAATGAGGGTGACTCCGATTGCGCCAGTACAAAGGTGCCAATGCCGTGACGGGTCTCCACCAGGCTGGCGGCTTGCAGCTTGGAGATGGCCTCGCGAACCACGGTGCGGCTCACACCAAAGCGTTCCATGATGGCCGCTTCGGTGGGTAATTTCTGGCCACTTTGTAAGCTGCCGTTTTGTATGTCTGCGCTCAGCTGATCGACCAGCTCGTAGGTCAGGCTGCGCGATTTGCGCTTTTCGGGGGCGACTTCCGGGGTGTTCATCGGGTAAATACGCATTCCTGTTTGAAGAACGGCTCACATAATCATCTTGTACGACAACTGATCACATGGCGCGTTTGATTGCAATGTATCAGAACATCGCAGATCACCATCACTTTTTTGGATGAAACAGGACCCGTTTTTTTGTGATGCCCTTAGCCATACGCCACGTTCGCATCACGCCCATCGCGTTCCGTGATCCGCCGCTGCTCAATGCGGCGGGCATCCACGAGCCTTGGGCTTTGCGCTCGATCATCGAGATCGAAACCGCTTGCGGGCGCGTGGGCATCAACGAGACCTATGGTGACCAGTCCATGCTCGATGTGCTGGCCAAAGCCGCACCGGCTTTGCAGGGCCTCTCGCCCTGGGACCTCAACACCATGGAGACCCGAGTGGCCGCGTTGGTGGCGCCTGGCCAAAACAGTTCGGAGTTTTTGGGCGAACACATTTCCTTGGCACCCGGCACCCATGTGTCCAAGAACGTGGCCAAGGTCATCAGCGCTTTTGAGGTGGCCATGCTCGATTTGCAAGGCCAACTGGCTGGCGCCCCGATCGTGGATTTGCTGGGCGGCGCTGCGCGAGATACGGTGCCCTTCAGCGCTTACCTGTTTTTCAAATACGCCGAACACATTGACAAGCCTTACAGCGCTGATGCCTATGGCGAAGGCCTGAGCCCCGAACAAATGGTGGCCCAGGCTCGGCACATGATCGCCCACTATGGCTTCAAGAGCATCAAGCTCAAAGCGGGCACTTTGCCGCCTGAGCAGGAGGTGGCGGCACTGCTGGCGCTGGCCCAAGCTTTTCCGGGGGCACCCCTGCGCATCGACCCCAACGCCAACTGGACCGTGGCCACCAGCCTCAAGGTGGTCGAGCAGCTGCGCGGCGTGTTGGAGTATTACGAAGACCCTGCGCCCGGGCTGGACGGCATGGCCGCGATTGCCCAGCAATCTGATGTGCCCTTGGCCACCAACATGGTGGTAACGGACTACAAAGAGTTTGCCGAGAACGTGCGCCTGGGTTGCCCAGTGCGCATTGTGCTGTCTGACCACCACTATTGGGGTGGCCTGCGCACCACGCAGCAGCTCTCACGCCTTTGCCAGACCTTTGACATGGGCCTGTCCATGCACTCCAACTCGCACCTGGGGATCAGCCTGACGGCGATGACACATCTGGCCGTTTCGGTGCCGCATTTGGCCTACGCCTGTGACACCCATTACCCCTGGCAAGACGACGAGGTGGTTCAGGGTGGTCGCCTGCAGTTTGAAAACGGCAGCCTGCGTGTGCCACGCACACCGGGCTTGGGCGTCACCATCGACCCAGAAGCGCTGGCCCGTTTGCACAACAACTACGTGCATTGCGGCATTCGTAACCGCGATGATTTGGGCCAAATGCGCAAATACGACCCCAGTTTCACGGGCAAACAGCCCCGCTTTTGAGCCCTTTATGGTCATGAACACACCCATTCGCCCTCTGGCCATCCGCATGCACCCGGATGACAACGTGGCCATCATTGCCAATGATGGCGGCTTGCCTGCTGGCACGGTCATGCCCGAAGGTCCTGCAACCGGTCTGGTGTTGCGTGACAAAGTCCCGCAAGGCCACAAGGTGGCCTTGACCGACATCGCTGCGGGTCAAGCCGTGCTGCGCTACAACGTGCCCGTGGGTTATGCCCGTGAGGCCATCGCAGCGGGTCATTGGGTGCATGAGCGTTTGCTCGACATTCCGGCTGCACGCGAGCTGCAAGGTTTGCCCATGGCCACCCGGCCAGCACCTGCCTGGCCGCCGCTCGAGGGCCATACCTTTGAAGGCTATGTGAATGCCGATGGCTCGGTCGGCACGCGCAATTTGCTGGCCATCACCACCACGGTGCAATGTGTGGCGGGTGTGGTCAAGATTGCAGTGGAGCGCATTGTGCGCGAGTTGCTGCCGCTTTACCCGAATGTGGACGGCGTGGTGGGTCTGGAGCACAGTTACGGTTGTGGTGTGGCCATTGACGCGCCAGGCGCTGAGATCCCTATCCGCACATTGCGCCACATCAGCCTGAACCCTAATTTTGGCGGCGAGGTCATGGTGGTGAGCCTGGGTTGCGAGAAGCTGCAACCCTCGCGCCTCTTGCCACCCGGTAGCTTCCCGATCCACGATAGCCGTGACAAGGCGCAAGGCCCTGACCTGGTGTGCCTGCAAGACGATGAGCATGTCGGCTTCATGTCCATGATCGACAACATCGTCCAAGGTGCCAAACCCCATTTGGAACGGTTGAATGCGCGCAAGCGCCAGACTGTGCCCGCGAGTGCGCTGGTGGTCGGGGTTCAGTGTGGCGGCAGCGACGCGTTTTCTGGCGTGACCGCCAACCCAGCGGTGGGCTACATGGCTGACCTGATCGTGCGCTCGGGCGGCACGGTGATGTTTTCTGAAAACACCGAAGTGCGTGATGCGGTGGAGCAACTCACCAGCCGCGCAGCTACACACGCAGTGGCCGAAGATGTGGTGCGTGAACTCGGCTGGTATGACCAGTACCTTGACCGAGGTCGCGTGGACCGCACGGCCAATACCACGCCGGGCAACAAGGCGGGCGGTTTGTCCAACATCGCCGAAAAAGCCATGGGCTCGATCATCAAGAGTGGCAGCGGCGCCATTGCGAGCGTGCTGGCCCCCGGCGACAAGCTCAAGCCTGATCAAAAAGGCCTGGTGTTCGCGGCCACACCTGCCAGCGATTTCATCTGCGGCACTTTGCAACTGGCCGCTGGCATGAATGTGCATGTGTTCACCACCGGCCGGGGCACACCCTATGGCTTGCAAGCCTGCCCCGTGGTCAAGGTGGCTACCCGCAGTGACTTGGCACGCCGCTGGCATGACCTGATGGATTTCAACGCGGGTCAGATCGCCGATGGCGAGATGACGATTGAAGACGCTGGCTGGGCGCTGTTTCGCATGCTGCTCGAAACCGCCAGCGGCAAAAGAACCTGGGCTGAGCACTGGAAGCTGCATAACGCGCTGGTGCTTTTCAACCCGGCGCCGATCACCTGAAAACCCAAGCACCCATTGACTTTTTTGACACCACAACACCAGGAGACAAAGATGATGAAAAAACGCCAACTGCTCACCGCGATCGGCCTTGCTGGTCTGGGCTTGTTCAGCCAAGGCCAAGCCTTGGCCCAAGCGGATTACCCCAATAAACCGATCAAACTGATCGTGGCCTTTCCACCCGGCGGCACCAGCGATGTCATGGGCCGCTTGATGGCTGAGGAACTGACCAAAGTCCTCAAACAGTCCGTGGTCGTTGAGAACATCGGTGGCGCAGGGGGCATTGTCGGCACCGATCGCGCCGTCAAGATGCCTGCAGATGGTTACACCATCATCCAGACTGGCGTGGGCCAGAACGCTGTGGCGCACGGCCTGGACCCCAACATCAAATACAACTCGGTGACCGATTTCATTCACCTCACGCAAGTGCACTCGGGCCCCAACGTGCTGCTGGTTCACCCTTCACAACCGTTCAAGACGGTGAAAGAGTTGGTGGACCATGCCAAGAAGAACCCCGGAAAACTCGATTACGGCTACACCCATGCTGCCTCTGGACACATGGCGATGGAGCTGTTCAAGCAGACCGCTGGCATTTTCCTGACGGGCATTCCCTACCGTGGCGGTGGTCCCATGCTGAATGACTTGCTGGCCGGTACAGTGCCCATGGTCTTTTTGAACCAGGATGTGGCGCTGCCGCATGTCAAAGCCGGGAAGCTGCGTGCACTGGCCGTGACCAGCAAAGAGCGCAATGCGCTTTACCCGGATGTACCGACCGTGGCCGAATCCGGCTACAAAGGGTTTGAAGCGCTGTCATGGTCGGGCTTATCGGTCGCCAAGGGCACACCCCAGCCCATCGTGGACAAGCTCGAGGCGGCCATGGCGCAAGCCATGCAGTCGGCCAATTTCAAGCAACGACTGACTTCGACCGGCTTTGTGATTCCCGCCCAAGGCAGCAAGCCCTACACCGAGTTCGTCAAATCCGAGTTGGACCAGTGGACCCGTGTGATCAAGACCGCCGGCATCAAGCCGCAATAAGAAAGCCGATCCATGTCCGATGCCATCTCTTGGGTCCGTGTCTCTGCCTGCACCTTGCCTCTGGCCACGCCGATCAGCGACGCCAAGGTGCTGACGGGCCGGCAAAAGCCGATGACTGAAATCGCCATCCTGTTTGTCGAGATCAAAACCAAGGATGGCGCCGAGGGTGTGGGTTTCAGTTATTCCAAACGCGCTGGAGGCTCCGGCCAGTTTGCGCATGCCCAAGAAATCGCCCCAGTCTTGATGGGCGAGGACCCGAACGACATTGCCAAGCTCTGGGACAAGCTCTGCTGGGCGGGTGCTTCGGTGGGCCGCAGCGGCCTTTCAGTGCAGGCCATCGGGGCTTTTGATGTGGCGCTGTGGGACCTGAAAGCCAAACGCGCAGGCTTGTCTTTGGCCAAGCTGCTTGGGACTCACCGCGACAGCGTGCGCTGTTACAACACATCGGGCGGTTTTTTGCATACACCACTCGATCAGCTCATGGTCAACGCTTCGGCCTCGGTGGCCAAGGGCATTGGTGGCATCAAGCTCAAAGTGGGTCAGCCCGACTGCGACAAAGACATCGAACGCGTGAGCGCCGTGCGACAGCATCTGGGCGATCATTTTCCGATCATGGTGGACGCCAACCAACAATGGGACCGCCCCACCGCGCAGCGCATGTGCCGCCGCTTGGAGCCGATGAACTTGGTCTGGATCGAAGAGCCTTTGGACGCCTATGACCATGAAGGCCATGCTGCGCTGGCTGTGCAGTTTGATACCCCGATTGCCACGGGTGAGATGCTGACCAGCGTTCAAGAGCACTGGGACCTGATTCGCCACCGCGCCGCCGATTTCCTGATGCCCGATGGCCCTCGTGTGGGTGGCATTACCCCTTTCCTCAAGATTGCGCAGTTGGCCGAACACGCTGGCGTCATGCTGGCCCCGCACTTTGCGATGGAGCTGCACATCCATTTGGCTGCAGCCTACAAAACCGAGCCCTGGGTGGAGCACTTTGAATGGCTGGAGCCCTTGTTCAATGAACGCATCCAGATCAAAGACGGCCGCATGCTGGTGCCGACCTTGCCAGGTTTGGGTGTGTCGCTCAGTGAGCAGGCGCGTCGCTGGACACAAGGCAGTGTCGATTTTTCGTGATGACTGTGTTTTCTATAAACCGGAGATGGAGATGAAAAAGCCTTTTTTGTTGGCTGCATTGGCAGCGGTTCTGATGACGCCCACGGTACCGGCTTGGGCCCAGGCGACTTACCCCACCAAGCCGATCAAAATCGTGGTGCCCTTCCCAGCGGGTGGCACGTCTGACGTGTTGGCCCGCATAGTGGGTCAGAAGATGACCGAAAGCTGGGGCCAGCCCGTGGTGATCGAAAACCGTCCCGGCTCCAGTGGCAACTTGGGTGCCGATCTGGTGGCCAAATCTCCCGCTGATGGCCACACCCTGGTGCTGATGGACGTGGGCAATCTGGTGATCAGCCCGGCTTTGTTCAAGCTGCCCTTCAGTGTCGAGAAAGACTTTGCGCCAGTGGCGATGGTGGCCTATTCCCCCCATTTGCTGGCCGTGAGCACCAAAGTGCCCGCCAACACCCCTGCCGAATTGGTGGCTTATGCCAAGGCCCAAAAGGGCAAGCTCAATTACGCCGTGGCAGCGGGCATGGGCAGTGCCTCGCATTTGGCGGGCGTGATGTACGCGCAGCGCAACGGCCTGGAGTGGGGCTATGTGCCCTACAAAGGGGGCGCTCAAGCCATCACCGATTTGATCGGCGGTCAAGTGGACGTCATGTTCAATGGCATGGTGGCCACCTATCCACACGTCAAGGCGGGCAAGATCAAACTGATCGCGATCTCCAGCACCCAACGCAATGCGCAAATGCCCGGCACGCCGACCGTGGCTGAGAGCTTGCCTGGCTTTTTGACGGGCAGTTTCCAGGGGCTGCTGGCCCCAGCAGGCACCCCCAAGGCGGTCGTAGACAAGCTGCATGCCGAGGTGCAACGCATTGCCGCCTTGCCAGAGATCAAAGAGCGTTTGACGGCCTTGGGCGCTGAGCCCTCGGGCATGACACCCGACCAATTTGGCCAATGGATGCGCTCAGAAATTCCAGCGATGGCCAAGATCGTCAAGGACGAAAAAATCACGGTGGAGTGATTTTTCCCCAGCCCCTCCCAACCTGCCCGGGTTGGAGGGCTAAAAGGGGAGGGTGTTCAGCTGCAGCTGACGCTGCCGCAGCCCGACATGGTCACGTTTTGAATGACCGAGGGATCGGCCAGGGTTTCGGTCACGCTGTCAAAACCCACTGACTTGAGGTGTGCGGCCAGGCCCGCATCCATGCTGTTGGCGTGGCCCGGGAACCATTCGGCCAGCGCTTCGGCCATGCGGGTGATGATGGTCTTGTCGCTGTCCAGGTAGTGGGCTTCCACCACCCGCATCGTTTCGAGGATCGTGGCGTGGTGCTCGGCGTGGCAGTTGTCGGCCGAAAAGCCGGTGGCCAGCATCCAGCGTTCTTCCTGGGCAAAGTGCTCGACCGTGTGGTCTAAAAAAGCTTTGTAAACGGGTAACTGTTCATCTTCGGGCGTGGCCAGGATCTGGTTGATCATGTCCATGAATTCCCGGTGGGTGTCGTCCATGCGGGCATCGCCTGTGTTCAGGGCATCGGTCCAGACCATGGTGGGTGGGGTGGATGGGGCAGGTGTTTGGGCAGTGGCAGAGTGGGTCATTTCAGAGCGTCAAAATAAGAGCATCAACCCAAATTATGGCGCCAACGATCCATCCCCCCAGCGCCTGGCGCGACCGGCGCTCTTGTGGACTTCATGCTTCGGTGATTTGCATGTGGGCCACGCCGTACAGTGGCCCGCCGGTCCAGGGTGTCATGCACATTTCGGCCCAGCAAAAAGACCAGCCATACATTTCAGCCGCCGTGTGCTGGGCGATCAATTCCAGGCGAGGGTGCAAATGGGCCACTTCCAGTGCGTTGTGTGCGCCCCAGCGAAACTCTGCACCGGTGGCGGACACACTGGGCGTCATGTGCGTGAGGCCAATGCCCATGGGCGTCATGAAATCGCAGACCAGCTCCGATCCCTCGGGAGCGTTGTTGCCGATCTCCTTGAACACGGACCGCACTTGTGTGGGGGTCAGGTACATCAGCAGACCCTCGCAGATCAACAGCATAGGCTTGTGCCCCGTGCGCTCGTCCAGGCCCAGGTCTTGCCACCAGCCGGGTTGGGTCAAGTCAAGGCACCGGTCTTTGGCCGATTCGGAATGCACCGGCAGCAACAGGTGGCGCAGCGAGACCACTTCGTCCATGTCCACATCCAGCCAGCAGTTGTGGCCGTTGTTGAGCCACTGAAAATAATCCGACAGACCCGCGCCCAGATTGATGCCTTGCGCATCAGGGTAGTGCCTGAAAAAGTCCTCTCCCAAGCGCTTCATCAGCTGTGTTCGCCAAAGCACGGTCAGCATGGCGGCCCGGTCTTGCAGCAGGGGATCGATGACATGCCCGAGTGTGTCCATGACATGCTGGGCCTGAACGTCATCGGGATCCAGCCAGGGGTAGATCAAAGGCCCGCGTGCACGGGCCACGAGCGGTATCAGCAAAGTGCTCGACACCGCATCCAGCATCGTGGTGCCCTTCGAATCGGACTTTCTTGTCATGGCGTACCCCCTTGTGTGTGGAACCTGCCTTTGTAGAAGTGGGCGGGGTACATGCGTCTGATGTGCATCAAACTCCGGACCTTCATGGCGCGGTGTACACCTTTTAAGGTGTTTGACTTCAGCATGGCCAAGCCAAGGGTTTGCGAAAGCCAGTAACCTCTTGATCAACATCAAGGCATCTTGTTGCAGGCCCCGGGCCCGGCGTCAGATGCTTCGTTTTCAGCATTCAGGGACAAGCATGGATTCCGTCACACAAGTACTTTTGGGCGCCTCGGTGGGCGTGGCCGTCATGGGGCGGTGCGCCGCGCTCTGGAAATCTGCCCTGTGGGGCGGCGTGGCAGGCCTGCTGCCGGATCTGGATGTGTTGCTGGACCACGGCGATCCGATCCTGAACATGATCCGGCATCGCGCTGAAACCCACGCTTTGCTCTTGCTCACGCTCTTTGCGTTTCCGATGGCCTGGGTAGTCAGCCGCATCCACCGTCAGCCACAGCTTTATGGCCGCTGGTGGTGGGCGCTCATGCTGGCGCTGGTCACGCACCCCTTGCTGGACCTGATGACGATTTACGGCACCCAGGTGTTCCAGCCTTTCACCGACGAGGCCTATGGCCTGGGCAGCATCTTCATCATCGACCCGGTGTATTCACTGCCCTTGCTGGCGGGCGTGGTGGCGGCCTTGCGTGTCAAAACGGTAGGGCGGGCATTGGCCATCAACGGCTGGGCGCTGGCTTTCAGCACCGCTTACCTGGTCTGGAGCGCACTGGCGCAGGCCTGGGTCACGCAGCATGCCCGCGCGTCGCTGCAGGCGCAAGGCCTGCCCAGCCAGCAGTTGCTGGTCACACCCGCGCCTTTGACCACCGCTGTGTGGCGTGTGGTGGCCCTGGATGGCGAGCGTTTTCACGAGGGTTTTTATGCCCTGCTTGACAGCGGTCGGCCCGTGCGTTTTGTGGCCCATGAACGCGGCGGCGCACTGGCCACGCAAAACGCTGACCACCCCCAGCTGCAACGCCTGGCCCGCTTCACCGATGGTTTTTTCAAGGTGCAGCGCAACAGCGACAATTTGCTGGTGACCGACCTGCGCATGGGTCAGGAGCCCGACTATGTCTTCGCCTTTGACATCGGTCTGCCGCTGCAAGCAGGCCAAGCCCACCCGACAGCGGTACAAAAAAGCCGACGCATGGACGTGGGCGCTGGCTTGCAATGGCTGGGCCAGCGCATCCTGGGGCGTGATGTGGCGCCACCGGGGCAGGGGGGCGTGTGAAGCGCCGCTTCAGTTGAACTTCAGATTGGCTTGCTGAATCACCGGAACCCATTGGGCTTTGAAACTGGCCAGGTCCTTGCGGGTCTGGGCCAGGCTGGACGAAACAGGTTCGGCTTTGACCATGACAAATTGCTCGCGGATTTTGGGTTGGGCCATGATCGCGCGGATGTCCTCGGCCAGCTTGGCCACCTTATCGGCAGGCATGGTGGACTTGGCGTACAAGGTGTTCCAGCCAGAAGCCGTCACTTTGAAACCGGCTTCTTTGAAAGTGGGGATTCCGGGCACAGCGCGTTGGCTCCCCGAGGTGGCCAGGATGCGCAGTTTGCCGCCTTCGTGCTGTGGCATCAGGCTGTCCAGGGTGTCAATGGCCACTGGAATGTGGTTGCCCATCAGGTCGTTGAGCAAGGGCGCCGAGCCCCGGTAACCCACCACGGGTGCCTGGGTGCCCGTGGACTGGTTGAGCATCAGGGCAAAAAAGTGAGGCAAACTGCCGCTGGCGGGTACGCCGAAACTGGCTTTTTCGGGGTTGGCCCGCATCCAGGCGGCCAGGTGGCTGAACTCGCGCACCGGCACCGCCCCGGCCACAGCCGCTGCAAACTCATAACTTGACACCTGACTCACGGGCTGAAAATCTTTCTCGGGGTCATAGCCAATGTTGCTGAACACCAGCGGTGCCACCACCATCAGGGCCGGGTTCACCACCACCAGCACCTGGGCGTTGTCGGGCATGCGCTTGACTTGCTGCATGGCCACGCGACCCCCTGCACCCGTGACGTTGTCCACCACCACCGTCTGGCCCGTGCGGTTTTGAAGCGCTTCGGCCAGGATGCGGGTGGCCCGATCGGACGAGCCACCCGCCGGATAGGGCACCACCAGGCGCAAGGTGTTGTCCTGGGCTTGTGCCTGTGGCGTCAGGCCCAAGCCCAAGCCCAAGCCCAAGCCCAAGAGCGAGGCGGCCAAAGCCGTGGTGGTCAAAATCTTGCGGCGAGCATGCATGAGGTGTCTCCATTTAAAAAAACAGCCCTGATGGGGCTAAAAGAACGCATCTTAGTGAGGAACAGACGATGGTTCAAAACAATCAAACCGGGTGTTTTCCCGGCATTTCGAGGCCACTGCCTGTTGATTGGGCAGTGTGTGCCAGCCCACACGGCATCAGGGTTTGCACGGATGTCCACGCGCTTGTCCACAGCTTCATGCACAGACGGGCGGGACAACTTTTTGACCTTACAGCGACTGTCGGTAGCGCGCCAGCATCTGGTCCTGGGTTTCAACTTCGATCTCTTCGCCTTTGAAGGCGCGAATCTGGTCGCGCATCATCTCGGCCATGCTGGGCATTTGCGCCCGGTCGGTGCGCCGCGAGGCATCCCACAAACCCGAGCGCATGAAAGCCTTGGCGCAATGCAGGTACACCGACTCCACCGTCAGGCGGATCACCAGCGCGGGCGTGCGCCGAGCGTCAACACACAGCGCCAGATCGGCCGGATCGGTCGACAGCACAGCGCGGCCATTCACACGCAAGGTCTCGTCAAAACCCGGCACCATGAACAAAGTGCCCAAGCGGCCGGTGGCGATGATGTTCTCCAGCGTGTCCAGCCGGTTGTTGCCAGGTGAGTCGGGCACCAAGAGCGTCTGCTCGTCCAGCACCTTGACGAAGCCCGCATCGCCCCCGCGTGGCGAGGCGTCCATGTGCCCATCCGCATCGCTGCTGGCCAGCACCACAAACGGCGACAAGCCGATGAACTGAACCGCATGCGCATCGAGCGATGGGATCTCTTTTTTCAGCGAGCGCTCACGGGCAGGGCCGTAGAGCTGGCGCAGGGCGGGGAGGGTGGTGATGCGCATGTGCAAGGTGGTGTGGCCTCATTTGGCCCAGTTGTCTTTCAGCCCTGTGACCTTGTTAAACACCGGCTTCGCTCCCGCCACATGGTCCAAGCGATCCGCCACAAAGTACCCAAAGCGCTCAAACTGAAACTTCTGGTCCGGCTGCGCGGCGGCTAGTGATGGCTCCACATAAGCCGTCACCACTTTCAAGCTGTCGGGGTTGAGCGACTGCAAGAAGTCTTTGCCGCCCGCATCCGGGTGCGCTTCGGCAAACAGGCGGTCGTACAGGCGAACTTCGGCTTGCACGCCGTCGGCCACGCCCACCCAGGTGATGGCGGCTTTGGCTTTGACGCTGTCTGCACCGGGCGTGCCGCTCTTGGTGTCGGGG
>QXGG01297109.1_pt1 | contig 18272 bp, 23 predicted proteins | sample 1982491 | NCBI WGS metagenome assembly QXGG01 (sample SAMN09924614, study PRJNA488089) | Wastewater metagenome, whole genome shotgun sequencing project. | isolation source: South African research farm wastewater | place: South Africa: Irene, Agricultural Research Council, Animal Production... | reverse complement strand
GCTGCCTGACGAATGATCGAAGTCGAGCCAGCCGGGCGGGTGCCGGCCGATAGCCTCCAGCTTTCTGGCTGCCCGCTCACCGATGTTGCGAGCTGCCTTGCCGCGCTCTGGTGCGAGCTGGCGCACATACGACGGCGTTAGCGGTTTCTCGGCGAACTGGCTGTAGTACGCGCACCACGCCTCAACGTTGCCGTTTGAAGCAGGGTCGCTGTCGATCCAGGCGCGCAGATTGCGCCGTCGAATTTCTGTGATGTCCATGTTCGCATTGTCTCCGCAGGAATAGCATTTGCTAAACAAGCGCATGCTGTTGAAAACAGAAACAGCAAGTGCTATTGTTTGCCCATGTGGAAAGAAATCATCCAAGAGCTCCTCAATACGGGGCTCACGCAAGGTCAGATCGCCGAGCGCGTGCAAGTCACGCAGACGCACATTTCCGACCTCTTGCACGAGAAGCGCGGCAAGCGACTTGGCTTCGAGATCGGCACGCGACTGATCGCGCTGCACCGCGAGGTCTGCCCGGCCGCAGATAAGTCGCAGACGGAGGTCTCGGCATGACCTCACGCCTCCAAGAGCCTTCCGACGCTGCGGAAAAGCCTGCGCGCGACTTCGTTGTGTTCAGGCGCGTCTGCGTGCATTCGGACGCGGGCGCCGACCGTTCGTGCAATGACGGGCGCCTCCACCGCGAGGTGATGCGCGAGCGCAAAGAGCAAGGCCTCGATGGCGTCGAGCCGGGCTTCATAGGTTTCCTGCATGGGCGACCCCTCCAGAAAGTTGTCATCGAGAACGAAGGAGAACCGTCGTGAGCGATCTTCACGAGAGTCTTGCGCGCATGGCCCGATCGGGATTTACCGGCGCCTGGGGCAAGAACGACCAGGAGGCGCGCACAACGGTGTCCGATGCCGTCGCCTCGGCCCTGGCCGAGCATGCGCAGCTCACCGGACGCCCGAAGGCCGAAGCGCATCGGCAGCTGCTCGAGGAGGCCCTGATGGGCCGCCTGGCTGGCCTGCCGCGGCGCTTTGCCCGCAGTCAACAGATGGACCTTGATGAGGCGGTCGCTGCGCTGGCCACGGTCAATGGCCTCACGCGCGAGGAGTTCATCGAGGCGGTGCTCGTCGAGTACGTGTTCGGCCGTCTGCATATCGAGAGACTGCTCGCCGCGGCCGATCGGCACCAGCCCGAGAGCGCGGTCGAGCGCTCGGAAAGAATGCGGGTGGCGTGATGGCCCGCATCCGCACCGTAAAGCCCGAGTTCTGGACCGCTGAGCAGGTCATGGAGCTGTCTCCGATGGCTCGCTTGCTGTTCATCGGGATGTGGAATTTCTGCGATGACAAGGGCGTGCACCCTGTCGCGTACAAGACCCTGAAGGCCGAGGTCTTCCCGGCTGACGACCTTCTTTCATCCGACGTAGAGCGCCTGGTTGGCGAGCTGATCGCTCAGGGATTGCTCAGTGAGTTCGAAGCCGAAGGCAGGCGCTGGTGGTTCGTTACCGGCTGGCATCATCAAGTCATCAATCGCCCATCGAAGTCCCGCTACCCGGAGCCGCCGCGCAATGCGCCGCTTCCCTCCGCCGCCGGACAGGGCGATGGAGATGACGATGCTTCCGATCGTGACGATTCACGCACATGCCTACCTGCCGGCGATGAGCCATCGGTGACGGATCACGGCGGACTCACTGAGGACTCACGGACGGAAGGGAAGGGAGGGGAAGGGAAGGGAAGGGAAGGGAACATCTCTCTCCTTTCGGCGCGCGAGGACCCAACCCGCAAGGGCGAAGTCTGCCGACGCCTGCGGCACGAGGCCGGCATCGCCAGCGCATCCCCGCACCAGCTGACCGACGACACCTGGTCGCAGATCCTCGCCCGGAGAACCGACGAGGAGATCGTCGAGTTCGCCAAAGCGAAGGCCGCCGAAAAGCCCGGCGTCGGCCTGCGCTACCTCGCACCGGGCTTGTTGGACGACCCCAAACCGATTGCAACCGGAGCCCACCATGGGAAACCTCAGCGACGCACCACTGCAGAGCAGCGAGCCAACGTCATCGCCGAACTCACCGGGCGCAACCGTCGTGAGCCTGACGACGCCGATTCGCGAACTCTCGCCGGAGAGGCGCGAGTCGTGGGTTGAGCGCATCTTCGCCCGGATGAGCGCGATGTACGGCCGTCTGTTCGCCGACATGTGGGCCGGTACCGACCTTCGCCAGGTCAAGGCAGCGTGGGCTGAGGATCTGGGGCCCTTCTGCGGGAAGCAGATCGCCTGGGCGATGGAGCAGTGCAAGGCCCGTGAGCTGCCGCCCACGCTGCCGGCATTCCGGAGTCTGTGCCAACACGCGCCGCGTCCGGAAGCTCCGGCGCTGCCGGCGCCAAGAGTCCCGCAGGAGGTGGCGCAAGCGCGTGCGCACCAGTTGCGCAAGTCCGCGGAGGCGATCGCGCAGCGCCAGGACTTCCTCGGCTGGGCCAGGACGCCGCCAGCCTACGGCGCGCGCGGCTCGGCCTGGGAGCGGATGATCATCGATCTCGCCGAAGCCGGCGACGTTCGCGTCATCGACATCCTGCGCCGCCACGTCGCCTCCGGCGTCATTCGATGCGAGCGCGCACGCGCCGTGCTCGAGCGGGTGGACTCCGATGCTACTGCCTGACATCCCGCGAGGCGCGAGCTGGTCTCCCAAGCACCTGCGCCGCTGCTTGGTCCGCTGGGTCGCACGTCAGCCGCAGCCGGTGAGGCGCGCGTTCTTCGATCGATGGGAGCGCCGGCACGGGCACGCATCAGCTGCTGCACTCAACGCCGAAGCCAAGGCCGAATTTCTCGCAGCACGGAGGGCAGCGTGATCGAGATCCCCCTGAGAACCGTCTCGGAAGCCAATGCGCGCGACCACTGGAGCAAGAAGGCGCGCCGGGTGAAGCATCACCGCAGCACCGCGCGCCTGCTCACGCAGCAGGCTGCGCGCGCGACTGCGCTGCCGGTGGTCGTCACCCTTACCCGCATTGCGCCCTCGAGCGGACTCGATGACGACAACCTGCGTAGCGCCCTGAAGGCGATCCGAGACGGCATCGCCGACGCCTATGGGCTCGACGATCGCGCCCCGAGCATCGAGTGGCGGTATGCGCAACGGCGCGGCGCGACTTACGCGGTGCACGTCGAGATCGAGCGCAGGGGCGAAGACGCATGATCTGCGCCCACTGCCGCCGCCCGCTCAAGCGCCCGGCTGCGATGGTCGGCAAGCTTGCATTCGGCCCCACGTGTGCGCGCAACCTGGGGTTGTTCGCGCCGCCTTCGGTGCGGCAATCCGTTTTCGATGTGCGCCCGCGGCGCGTCGAGCGTGATGACCGCACGCCTGACCTTTTCGCGGAGGCGTGCGCATGAGCGACTGGGAGCGCTGGCAGACCCGGGACCCGCTCGAGGTGCTGATGCGCCGCGGCGAGGACTGCACGAACTGCTGCTGGATCAAGGCCTGGGACATCCACGGCAAGACGCTACAGGCCTGCGACAAGGGGCGAAAGATGGGCAAGCGATGCGAACACTGGCGCCACCGGGATGCGCCGAAGGAGCGAGGATGAGCGGGAAGCTGGATCGAGGTTTTCACGGCGTAGGCGACGCGCTGCGATGGGCGCTACAGACGGTCTCGCGCGATGCGCATCGGTGTCTGCTGCTGCAAGGGGCCGGGCACGACTACGGCGAGCTCACCATGCTCGAGGTGCGCGGCCAGGCGGCGGTTATCGTGCGCGACATGCTGCAGCTGCCGCGCGATCAGAGCATGGCGCTGCTGCTGGCGCACGCGCCGTGGCCCCGGGCCGATTTGGCGCTGGTCGCCGAGGACATGGCCGAGGTGATCCGGCACGAGCTCGGGCACGGCTACGGGGGTAGGGCGGTGGAGCTTGCGTGCATGCGGGCGCAGAAGCTGCCCGCTACCGGCTATCGGACGATCGCGCGCGAGGACTGTGGCGAAGCCAACACGCGCCGCGGCAGGGACATCGTGCGCGAGGTGATGGGTGTGCTCGACGTCATCCGTCAGCGCGGCGAGGAGCGGCTCTACGACGTGCTGCTGCGCAAAGACCTGCTTGCGGTGTCGGCGCGCGAGGATACGGTGCGGGTGATCCAGGGCGGGAAGGCGCGGATGGTGCGGATCGGCTCGCAGGCTTGACCGACTCCAGATCCCGCCCTATCTTGGCGACATGAGCACCGTGACCTTTGACACCCTTGAGTTCACGCGCAAGCTGCGCGAAGCAGGCTTCGACGAGAAGCAGGCAGAGACCGTCGTGCGTGTGTTGGCAGAGTCGCAAGAAAAGCTCGTCACGCGCGAGCACTTCGACTTCAGGATGGACGTGCTGGGCAAGGACATGCAGGCGCAAGAGCTACGCCTGACGATCAAGCTCGGCGGCCTGATTGCCGCAGGCATCGGCATCGTTGCGGCCCTTCTCAAGCTGGGGTGAACAGACAAGGCTTGCGCTGCCCGTAACACCGCTGGTACGATTCAGGCACTTTCAAGTCAGTCCGTCCAGAGCCCGCGTAAGCGGGCTTTGTCGTTTCTGCCTTGCGCGTGCCGATCATCGATCAACGGGTCCGGAACAGCCTGGCGCGCGCAAGGCGCCCGAGATCGCGACGCCCCGCCAAGGAGGTGATCTGCATCTGTGCCGGAAGGGCGAATTGCCGGCGAGCCGAGAAGGCTCAGGCGCCGTGATGGCGATGTGATCCCGCAGCTGGACGACGAACAACGCAACGAGGCCATGACCGACAAGAAGCTGACACCCGACTGGGAGCGCATCGAGCTCGACTATCGGGCGGGGGTGAAAACCCTGCGGCAGATTGCCGAAGAGCACGGCATTTCGCATGTGGCCATCAACAAGCGCGCCAAGCGCGATGGGTGGTCGCGAGACCTGTCTGCGAAGATCGCCGCTAAGGCGGAAGAGCTGGTTACCAGACGTGCGGTTACCAACTCAGTTACCAAGACGGCCGCAGAGCGCGATGTGGTCGCGGCAAACGCGCAGCTGCAGGCCGACGCGGTCCTGTCGCAGCGCGAGGACGTGCGCCGCGGCCGCACCCTGGTGATGTCGCTCTTCGAGGAGCTCGAGCACGAAACCGCGCACCGCGATCTGTACCAGCAACTCGGCGAGCTGATGCAGTCGCCTGATGATGCCGGCGTGGACAAGCTCAACGAGCTCTATCGCAAGGTGATCTCGCTGCCGCAGCGCATCGACGGCGTGCGCAAGCTCTCCGAGTCGCTGCGCATCCAGATCGAGCTGGAGCGCAAGGTGCTCAACATCGACGAGCGCGCCCCGGTGAAGCCCGAAACCGAACTGGCCGACGAAGAGCTCGAGGCCAAGCTGTCGCGCCTGCTTGCGAAGGCCGGCGCCTGACCGATGGACGTTTCCCGGCTGACGCCAGCCGAGCAGCGCGAACTGCTGATGCTCCTCGAGGAGCGAGCGCGACGGACGTCGCGGCGCAAGCTCTTCACGCTGTACCCCGATGAGGGGCCGCTGCGGCGCGCGCTGTACCCGAAGCACCTGGAGTTCTTCGCGGCAGGCGCGACCTACCGCGAGCGCTGCTTCATGGCCGCCAACCGGATCGGCAAGAGCTACGGCGCAGGCGGCTTTGAGACCGCGCTGCACCTGACCGGCCGCTATCCGCTCTGGTGGCAGGGTAGGCGCTTTGAGGTGCCGGTCGAGTGGTGGGCTGCAGGCAAGACGAACGAGACCACGCGCGACATCGTGCAGCACATCCTGCTGGGCGACATCGAGTACGACGGACCAAACAAGCGATTCGCCGGTACCGGGCTGATCCCGGGCGAGGACATCGGCTCGACGACCTGGAAGCAGGGCGTGCAGAACCTCGCTGACACGGTGAAGGTGAAGCACGCCTCGGGCGGCTGGTCGCTGCTGGGCCTGAAGGCCTATCAGCAAGGGCGCGGCGCCTTCGAGGGCACAGCCAAGCACGGCATCTGGCTCGACGAGGAGCCGCCGGCCGAGATCTACGGCGAATGCCTGATCCGCACGGCCACCACGAGCGGGCTGCTGTACCTGACCTTCACACCGCTCGACGGGATGAGCGAGACGGTGATGAGCTTCCTGCCTAAGGACTTCCAGACGCTGCTGGAAGGGGTGGGTAATGCCTGAGATCACGCCTTCGAAGTACCTGGTGATGGCGGGCTGGGGCGATGTGCCGCACTTGGACGAGAAGACTAAGCGCGAGCTGTGGGACTCGACGCCTGAGTACCAGCGCAAGGCGCGCTCGATGGGCATCCCGAGCCTGGGCAGCGGCGCGATATTTCCGGTCGATGAGGCGTCGATCAAGGTCGATCCGTTTCCGATCCCGGCGCACTGGCCGCGGATCGCCGGCATGGACTTCGGCTGGGAGCATCCGACCGCGGCGAGCTGGCTCGCGTATGACCGCGAGGCCGACGTGGTGTATCTGACCGATTGCTACGCCGCGAGCAAGACGCTGATCCCGGTGCACGCGTCGGCGATCAAGGCGCGCGGGAAATGGATCCCGATGGCCTGGCCGCACGACGGCTACCAGGTCAAGGACGCGATGAGCGGCGACCAGCTTGCCGTGCAGTACCGCAATGAAGGGCTGGCCATGCTGCCAATGCATGCGCAGTTTGAGCCGTCTGGAATGGATGGCGGCGAAGAAAAGCGCTCGCTGGTCTCGGTCGAGGCCGGCCTGCAGGAAATGCTCACGCGCATGCAGACCGGCCGGTTCCGGGTGTTCAGCACGCTGACCGAGTGGTTTGAAGAGTTCCGGCTGTACCGGAGAGAAAAAGGAGTGGTGGTGAAAGAGTTCGACGACCGAATCTGTAGCACGCGCTATGCGCTGATGATGCTGCGGTTCGCGATCACTGAGCCGGTTGCGCAGGCGTCCGAAGTGGCGCGCGCTCGCCGCCCTGTTTCCGCATTCTGAGCCCCGACCCCATGACCGCGATCACCGCAACCCTGTCCGCCTCTGAGGAAGCGCTCGAGGACGTCGCCAGCGCGATCGCGCCCGCCGATGGCCGCATGAGCGCGGCCGAGCTCGGCAAGATCCTGATGGACGTGCGCGAGCAGCCCGACTGGCGCCACGAGGCCGACGTCGATGCAGCCTACCGCGATGGCGCGCAGTTCACCGCCGAGCAGCTGCAGGCGCTCGAGGACTTCAGGATCTCGACGCAGCCTACGAACCTGATCGCGCCGGTGATCAACCTCTTGGCTGGCATGGAAGCCAAGAGCCGCACCGACTGGCGCGTGTCCGCGGGCAACCTGGCGCGCCCGCTGCCCGAGCCGCTGCACCAGGCGCTGAACGCGGAACTGAAGGACGCGCAGGTGAAGTCCGGCGCGGACGAGGCGATCAGCGAGGCCTACGATTCGCAGATCGTCGCCGGCCTCGGCTGGACCGAGACCGGGCACGAGCTCGATGCGGTCAAATATCCGCACCGCGTGGCCTTCGTGCATCGCGACGAGATTGCGTGGGACTGGCGCGCCAAGCATCCGATGCTCGATGACGGCACCTTCATCGTGCGCTCGCGCTGGGTCGATGGCGCGGTGCTGCCGCAGATGTTCCCGGCCGATCAGGAGTGGCTGCGCGAGGTCGCCAAGGGTGGCTTCTCGACGTGGCAATGGTCGCTGATCTCCGAGGTTTCGCAGACCCGGCTGCAGCAGGCGCAGCGCGATGAGCTCACCTGGGGCAGCATGCAGGAGGTCGAGTGGCGCGACATCTACCGCGACCGCGTGTGCCTGTGGGAGGTCTGGTACCGGCGCTGGGTGCGCGGCTTCGTGATCCGCACGAGCCCGCACGCTCGGGCGATCCCGTTCGATGAGACGAACCAGGCGCACGTCGCCGCCGTGGCTGCTGGGAAGGTGCAGATTCAGCCCGCGCTCTACACCCGCGTGCGCGTTGCGCACTACGTCGGGCCGCATCAGATCGGCGATTACCCGAGCCCATACTCGCATGGCTTTTTCCCCTACACGCCGTTCTGGGCGTTTCGCACCGACAAGCTGCGCCAACCCTACGGCGTGGTGCGCGCGATGCGCGGGCCGCAGGACGACGTGAACGAGCACGACAAGCGCCTGGCGATCGACTCCAAGGTCAAGCGTATCATCGCCGAGTCGGATGCGATCGACACCACGTTCAACACCTGGCAGGACGTGGCCGCAGAGATCAACCTGCCGAACTCGCAGATCCTGCTGGACCCGAAGCGGCGCGGCGCGCGCTTCGAGATTGTCTCGGGCGCGCAGACCGACCCGAACCGGATGAACCTGCGCATGCAGCGCTCGACCGACATCGAGAATGCCGCCGGCGTCTACAAGGCCATGCTCGGCAAGCAAGGCGGATCGGGTATCGCGATCAACTCGCTGGTGGAGCAGGGCAACACCGGGCAGGCGAAGATCAACGACAACTACCGCGCGTCACGCCAGCGCGTGGGCCTGATGCTGTTCTCGAACCTGTTGGACGATCTGCGCGAGGCGCGCGATGTGCCGATCGGCTTCAAGAAGGACGGCAAGGTGCAGGTGGTGGTGTGCAACCAGACGCAGCCCGACGGCTCGATCGGTAACGATCTGCGCCAGGTGCATGCCGACGTGTCGCTCGAGCAGATCCCGACCACGGCCAGTTACCGCATGCAGCAGCTGCAGATGATGGTCGAGCTCACCCGCAGCCTGCCGCCGCAGGTGCAGGCCGCCACGATCCGCTATGTGATCGAGCTCACCGACCATCCGCAGCGCGAGGCGATCATCGCCGACCTGGAGCGCGCCGGCTTCATCCAGCCCGCGGGCGACGACCAGCAAGTGCAGGCCGCACAGGCGATGCAGCAGCAGCTCCAGCAGCAGGCCGCCAAGCTCGAGGCTGACGACAAGGCCGCGGCGATCCGCGAGCGCCTGGCGAAGGTGGAGAAGCTCTTGGCCGAGACCGAGGCGATTCGCGCCGAGATGGGGCAGGGCGCCGCGCTGCAGCCTACCGCACCGATGCCGGAAGAGGCGATGCCGCTTGCACCGGTGACCTGGCAGTAACAGACGAATTTTCCCCCGCCGCTGGGGTATCAGCGGCAACTCAAGAACCCGCCTTCGAGCGGGTTTTTTCATTCCGACGCCTGACGGTGAAAGGGCACAACGAGGTAACCCCCCATGACTGTTGATGTTGACGACGAAGTGATCGGCGATACGCCGGCACTGGACGACGATCTGCTCGAGCGCATCGAATCGCTCACCGACGCGCAGCGCGCCGAGGTGGCCGCAATGACCGCCAGCGAGGCGAGCGAATACCTTGCCAAGCTGGGCGCAGCCGAGCCGCAAGACCCGCAACCCGAAGCGACCCCCGCACCCGAGGCGACGCCCGCGGCGCAGGACGGCAAACAGGACGTACCAGGCGACTCGTCCGGCCAGCCCGACTCCGAAGCCGACGACAGCGGCAAGCACCGCGACCTGCATAAGGAAATGGCCCGCATGGCGCGCGCACTGCAGCGCCTGCAAGCCGAACGCGATGAATTGCGCACTCAGGTGAAACAGGGCGGCGCGCAAGCGGCAACGCCCGCGCAGCAGCGCCAAGCCGATGCGCTCGCCGAACAGGCGGGCGACCTTGAGCAAGCGCTCGCAGCCATCGCCGACGACTCGCCCGAGCTCGCCAGCCTGGTGCGCAACCTCGTGGCCACCGTGCAGCAGACCACTGCCCAGGTGCAGGAGCTGCGCAGCGCGACCGCTCCGGTCGTCAAGCAGGTGGCCGACACCGCGGAAGCGGCGTTCGAGGAGGCGCTTGCGCAGGCGCCGGATCTTGCGCTGTGGGTCACGCTCGAGGACGACGCGGGCCGCCAGCTGGTGGCCGAAGCGACGGCCATCGAGGATCGTCTGTTGCAGTCTCCGTACTGGGCCGCGAAGCCCCAAGCCGAGCGCTTCCAGAAAGTGGTCGAGATGGTGCGCGACATCTATCCCGACGCGCCGACCGCTGCGAAGCCCGAGCCGACCCCGCCCGCTCAACCTCAACCGAAGCAGCAAGCCACGCCCGCCGACCTGAAAGCCGCCGCGCAAAAAGCGCTGGAGAAGGCGCAGGCCCGGCCCGCCGTGGCCTCTCTTACCGATGTGCCGGGCACGCCCGGACCGACCGGATCAGCGACCGATCAGGCCAAACAAATCAGCGCTGCGGCGCTGGCCGACCTGTTCGCCAAGATGACCCCGGAGCAGGTCGACGCGTACCTGGCTGCCAATACACCCAGGAGCTAAACGATGTCTCAAACGACCGTTCCTTCCGGCTCGGATCTGGCGGTTCGCCAGTACTCGAGCGCCATCTTCACCAGCATCCTCAACACCGGCGGCCTCAAGGCTGCGCTCTCCGGCCCGGCCCCGACCATGGCCGAGGTCGAGCGCTCGGGCAAGGGCGAATCGTCCCGCTCGATGCCGATCGTCAACATCCTGGACCTGGCCAACAAGCCGGGCGACGACATCCAGGTCACCCTCGTCAATGCCATGAACGAAGAGCCGATCATGGGTGACGAGAACGCCGAGGGCAAAGGCGAGAAGCTCGACTTCGCGGTGGATCGCTTCAAGGTCGATCTGACTACCAAGGTCGTCGATCCGGGCGGTGTCATGGCGCAAAAGCGCTCGCAGTTCGACCTGCTCAAGCTTGCCAAGGCGCAGCTGCCGGGCTACTTCAAGCGCCTGTTCTGGCAGGAGTCGCTGGTCCACATGGCCGGCGCGCGCGGTTCGCAGTACGACCGCCGCTGGATCCTGCCGACCGACGCCGGCCGCCTGGCGCCGATCCTCGTCAATCCGCTGCGCGCCCCGACCTACAACCGGCACTACGTCATCGACGGCAACTACCTGGTGCAGGGCGGCCAGCAACTTGGCTCGGTGGATTCGGCCGACGTGCTGAAGCTTACCCACCTCGACCAGATCCGCACCATCATCGACGACAGCCCCTACACGCTGCCGCCGGTGCAGATCCCGGGTGACGTGACCGCCGAAGACGATCCGATGTGGGTCATGCTGTGCTCGGGCCGCGCCTACAACTCGCTGCTGGTCGAGGCCTCGGGCATCCGCTCGTGGCAGGCCAACGCGGCGCAGCGCGAGATCGCCAGCAACCGCCACCCGCTCTTCCGTGGCGACGTGGGCATGTGGAACGGCGTCCTGGTCAAGAAGATCAGCGAGGCCATCCGCTTCCTGCCGAACGAGACCGTGAAAGCGATCGAGGCTGCCAACCGCTACACCGGCACCGAGACCAACGTGACCGTCAACGGATCGCTCACCCCGGGCTACGCGGTCGAGCGCTGCATCATCCTCGGCGGCCAGGCGCTGGCGCACATCTACGGCCGTGACGAAGGCGGCGAACTGCCGTTCCGTCTGCTGCAGAACCCGCGCAACTTCAAGCGCTCGGTCGAGATGGCCGGCGACATGTGCTCGGCGCTGGGCAAGCTGCGCTTCAAGTACAAGGACGGCACCGGCCTGGAAGAGCTCACCGACCACGGCATCATCGTGGTCGACGTGGTGGTCAAGCTCTAAGGCGTACCGCCTGACACCGGGCCGGCATCGCGCCGGTCCGGCACATCCTCACGATTCAAGGAGAAAGCCAGATGGCTCGAATCTACTCCCGCGGGCTCTCCAAGGGCCCCAATGCCATGCGCGCCATGGGCGCGGGCGACGGCGTGTCGGCGGACGAAACCCTCGTCCTGTCCGCGGCGCCTAGCGCTTCCGACGTCCTCGAGCTGCTGTTTGTGCCCGCGGGCACGCGCCTGCAGACGCTCGAGATCCGCAACACCGACATGGACACCGGCACCGCATTCGCGGCCAAGGTGGGCTATGCCTCGGTCGATGGTGCGGACGCCAATGACGCCTACTTCGCCGCTGCCGGAGCTTTTGCCCAGACCGCCGGTGTGACCCGCTTCAACTTCGCGCCGATCACGTTCCAGAAAGACACCTGGATCGTGGCCACCGTCACCACCGCCCCGGGCACCTTCGCCGCGGGCAGCGTGATCACCATCGGCCAGGGTCGCTCGCTCGGCGCCAAGTAAGCGCAGCGCGAGGCGTCTCAACCCCAAGCGGCGGGCTCCAGGGCTCGCCGCTGTTTTTTCTGGAGGTGCGCACATGGCGCAACGAATGAACATCACCTACGTGGGCAAGAAGGCCCAGCGCGAGGACTCGGTCGCCGGTACTGGCCTGGTGTGGCGCCAGGGCCAAACGCTGCCAGTGCCGATCGCCGCCGCTGCCGCACTCCTGCGCCACCGGGATACGTGGGTGCGCGCAGACGACGGCGTGACGGATGACGGCGAGCCCGAGCACGAGCCGGCGGCGCCTGCGCCTCGGCGCGACGAGGCCGACGAAGCGCTTGATGTCGTGCCATTGCAGGCGATCGCCGTAATGACAAAGGCGGATCTCGCGCGCTTTGCTGCGGATCACAACCTGGTGCTCGATCGTCGCGCAGGCGTGGAAAAGCAGCGCGCGCAGGTCATGGCTCAGCTCAAGACGGCGTAACGCACCATGCTCCCAACCTGCCGCGTCCACTGCACCGTATTCGACAACGACGGCGCACCCATCGCAGGCGCCGTCGTCACCGCGCGCCTTGACCGCTTCGAGGTCGTGCCTGACGGCTATGTCGTCCCGGACCTTGAGACCGCGACCACGGACGCGGCCGGCGCGTGCGTGCTGCCACTGTGGCCCAACGCGCTCGGCAACACGGCGTCGTTCTACAACATCAAGATTCAGGCGCCCAACGGCAAGAGCCTGCGCCTGACGGCGGTCGTGCCCGATGTGCCCGACATCGACCTGCAGCAGATCGCCGCGCTGCCGCCCTACGAGGGCAAGCCTGATGGCCAGATCATCCTCGATCAGGCTATCGCCGCCTCGCTGGAGACGTTTGCGGCGCGCGACCGTGCCGAGCTCGCCGCCGAATACGTGCAGCCGGTCTATGACTACCTGCCGCACATCCAGACCGTCTCCGAGAGCATCGACGCCGTCAACACGGTCGCCGAGCACATCGACAACGTGGATGTGGTCGCCGCGCACATCGACAACGTCGACACTGTCGCCCAGCGCGCGCAGGCCGTCGATACGGTGGCCGATCGCATCCAGGACGTGATCGATGTGGCCGCCATCGATGCGGCTGTGGCACAAGTGGCCGCCAACCTCGCCGACGTGAGTAACTTCGGCCTCATCTATCAGGGCGCGCGCGCCACCAACCCGAGCACGCGCGCCGATGGCTCGCCCCTGCAGGACGGCGACCTGTACTTCAACACGGTGAGCCGGCGCATGCGCACCTACGCCACGGGCGTCTGGGAGGACTACCAGGCGCAGGCTGAGGCTGCCGCGGACGTGGCGACCGCTGCCGCCGAGGTCGCCGCCGAGAAGCTGGTCGAGATCGAAGCGCGTGCGGACGCAATCACGATCCAGACGGGCCTGGCTACGCAGTCGGCCACCACGGCCGCCAACGCTGCAGCTACAGCCACCGATGCCGCGCAGACCGCGACCGAGCAAGCCGATCTTGCTACGCTGGCTGCGCTTGACGCCGAGGTCGCACGCGACGCTGCGCAACTGTCGGCGGGCGTCTTCCCGAGCACGAGCGCCGGGCTTGCCGCGACCGTCGAGAGCGAGTATTTCAGCGTCCCGTCGAGCGACCCGAAGGTCTATCTGACCCTCTATCGCAACGATGCCGGCGCGGTGGCGACGCAAGTCGCGCAATACCCGAGCCTTGCGGGCATCAACTACACGGTCGCCGGCACGCTCTACGTGAGCGCCAACGGCAGCAACGCCAACGACGGGCGCTCGCCGCGCACAGCAGTGCGCCACATCGAGCGCGCGCTGGAACTGGCCGAGCTTTCCGGTGAGCCGACGCTGATCGAGTGGGCGCCCGAGACGCCGGTACTGACGCAGGGCCATCTCGACGTGCCCGACGATTGCGTCATCAAGGCCGCGCATCGCACGGTGTTCCTGCGCCCGGCCGCGGGCTTTGAAGAGCGCAACGTTTTCCGCCTGGGCTCGGGCTGCTTTCTTGAGGGCGTCATGTTCGAGGGCTGGCGCCTCGATAGCCTGGACGACCCGAGCGAGGGATTTGCCGTCTCGTTCCGGCCGGGTGCTGTGATCAACCGCGTGCCCTATGCGCACAAGATCGCCGTGCGCTCGATCCCGACCTGGGGCGCGGTGGCGCCGCCGCTCGATCGCCGAAACGGCAACCCGCTCGTGCCCCGCGGGGGTGGCGTAGCGCTGGCCGATGGCGCCGTGTGTGCGCCGTACTCGATCTTCCCCAACATCATGACCTGGGGTGCGACGCCCGTCGCACCGAACGGCATCGGCTACTGCGCCAAGAACGGCGGGCTCATCAACGCGGTGAACGCCGTCTCGATGTGGGCGCACAAGCATTTCATGGCGCTCTCGGGTGGGCAGATCATCCTGTCGGCCTGCTCGACGCAGTTCGGCGACTACTCGCTGCATGCGCGCGGCTATCGCAACATCGTGCTGCCCGAGGCGGTGAGCGTGCCGCTGGTGGCGCGACCGCTCGCTGCGCAGTCTGTGCTCAATGCGCAAGCGCCGATCCTCGACAGCATGTGGAACGCGCTGGTGGCAGAGGGCTACACGGTCGGATGGGGCGAGCGCGAGGAATACCACACGCGCAACGATGGCGCGCTCTTGCTGCGCTGCCTCGCCTGGGCGCTCGAGAGCGCGAACCAGCAGCCGATGCAGGACTTCGCCAAGGGGCTTTTCGACACCGTGGGCGTGCCGGTGTTCTCTGCGGACAAGCTCGCAGCCTTCCTCTTCTCGTTCGATCACATCCGCAGCCTCGTCAATGTGCTGCCCGGCTTCGATCAGCCTGTGCAGACGATGGTCAATGCGCTCTTTTCCGCGCTCGCAGCCACGCTCTCGGACCCGCAGACGCGCAAGGAGGCCAGCCGCATCACCGCCATTGGCCACACCTGGACGGCGGTCATGTCGGGGGTGGCGCTCACCAAGATCCCGCCCGCGAACAACGCGGCCACGATCCGCGACTCGATTCTGGAAGAGGACGAGGGCGTGGTAATCGCTTCCGGGCAGGACGACCAAGGTAACGCGCTCTTCGTGGGCGGGCTGGAGATCAGTGCCGACACGGGCGAGCTGGGCGGGCCGCCGTTCGATCAAGCCGTGCGCCGTGTGGCCACGCGCGCAGCCATTGCAAGGAGCTTCTGACCATGCGCATCACCTGCAAGACGCCCTCGACCGGGCGCCCGATCAACTTCACGGCCGCAGGGCTGGGGCAGGAGTGGCAGACGATCGCCGAGGCGCCGGACTTCTCGGTACCCGACACCTCGAACGTTTTTCCAGACCGCGACCCGACCGACGAAGGGCGCGCGATCCGACCGGGCGAAATCTTCTTCCTGACCCCGCTCTATGTGCGCAACACCTCCGAGGATGCGTGCTGGGTGGAGGCGCAACTGCTGCTAGAGGACGACACGGCGATTGCCTGCCCTGGGCGCATCGACATCCTGCCCGGTGACACCGCGGTGGTGGCAGTGCAGGGGCGCTCGCTCGTCAAGCGCGATGCCGCGGGCCTCTCGGGCGACCGGCTGCAGCTTCGCGCGCAGGCCGCGGGCGTGCTCGATGCCTGGGGTTCCGGCGAAGAAAAGCCCAGCGCCGAGCACATCGGAGTCGTGCAGGCATGAACACGATCGAGCGCAAATCGCTGGGCGGGCGCGGGGGCTTCATCGGCTGGGGCGACCCGATGCCGGTGCCGATCCCGCTCGATCCCGCCCGCTACGAGGGCGCGATGCTCTACGCGGTGGATGGCAACATCTACTACTCGGACGGCTCGGAATGGCGGCTCTACACCTCCGTGCCGGTCAATCGGCCGTATGCGCTCGTGCCGCGCACCAGCGCCGAGCGCCGCATGATGCGCCTGTCCGGGTTCTCGCCGGGCTTTGGCTACGGCTACCTCACGCAGATCGCGGTGATTTTCGAGCTGTCCCTGAACCAGGACATGAGCGACCCGATCCTCTTCGAGGTGATCGAGAGCACCAGCGCGAACAGCCGCACGATCGAGCTCGACACGCTGCTCGACGAGGGCCAGCCCTTCTACTGGCGCGGCAAGTACATCGCCACCGAGAACCAGGAGTCGGCGTTCTCGCTGCCGTACCGCCAGATTTACCCTTACGCGATCGACCCTGTGGCGCCCATCACCGCAATCAATGCGATGGTTGCGCGGCTTCGCGTGGGGCCGTATGTCTCGGCCTTCGGCTTCCCGTATGCGCGCACGGAATGGGAAATCTACGCCGCCGACGAGGGCGCGCCCGGTGTGCGCGTGCTCGAACTCACGACCTTCGCGCCGTTCGTGGATCTGATCGCCTACCGCGACCAGTTGATCGAGCCGGCCTACTACTGGCGGGCGCGTCACGTCGAGCTGGGCGGGCGCACCTCGCCCTGGATGGATGCGCGCCGCTTCGTCATGGCGCCGCTTTTCCAGTTGAAGGATCTGGTCGGCAACGTCGTTTTCGTGTCGCGCGAAGTGCTCGACAGCCGATCGAACCCGTACATCCTGCCCAACACGGTGCGCGACAGCGCCGGCACCGAAATCGAACTCATCTGAGGACTCTCCAACATGGCCGCACTCGAAGTCGTCGCGCTCGATCCGAGCATCCCGCAACTGCGCGCGCCCGGTCCGGGCGACACCTACAACATGGCGCGCCGCGTCAGCTTCGCTGAAGGCGTGCAGCCGCGCGTCGTCACCGTGGGCAGCGCGATCCTGCCGCTGGCGTGGAATTCCGGCCAGGCCGACATCATCCTCGTCACCGCGCAGGAAAGCGAACTCACGCTCGCGGCCGACTCGGGCCAGCCGATCGACGGGCAAAAGATCATCTTCCGCATCAAGGACAACGGCACCGCGCGCCCGCTCTCGTTCGCGCAGGGTGCGCCGAAATCGTTCCGCGGCGTGGGCTTTGACCTGCCGGTCTCGACCATCGCCGGCAAGAGCACCTACATCGGCTGCATCTACAACGCGCAGGACGACCGCTGGGATGTGATCGCCCTGGGCACCGCGACCTGACAAAGGAGAGTCCACGCATGTCGCATTTCGCACTGCTCGACGACAACAACGTCGTCGTGTTCGTCACGGTGGGCCGTCCCGAAGACGACGGCCAGGAAGAAGCCTTGTGCGCACGCACGGGCCAGGTCTATCGGCAGACCAGCTACAACACGCGCGGCGGCGTGCATTACGACCCGCGTACCGGCGAGCCGAGCCAGGACCAGAGCAAGGCGTTGCGGAAGAACTACGCGAGCCTGGGCTTTACCTACGACCCTGTGCGCGACGCCTTCATCCCGCCCAAGCCCTGCCCGTCGTGGGTGCTCGATGAGGCGTCCTGCCTGTGGCAGCCGCCCGTACCGTGCCCGGACGACGGGTGCGTGTGCGAATGGAGCGAGGACGCGGGTGGGTGGGTCGAACTGAATCAGGAAGGGGTGTGACATGGCGACGTTTTATTGGGTAGGCGGTGCTGGCATCTGGGACACTGCGAGCATCAGCAACTGGTCGGATTCGTCAGGGGGGCTGCCCGGCGCGGGCGTTCCGGGCGCATCCGATACCGTCGTCTTCGATGCAGCTTCGGACGCGGGCGGCGCTTTCACCGTGACGCTGGGCGCCAACATCACCGTGCAAGGCGTCAGCATCACCGGGCTCGACCAGGCGATGACGCTTGCTTTCGGCACCTGGGGCATCACCGTCAACGGCAACGATGCTGCCGTCTGGAATGCACCCAACGTGGCCAACTTCGCCTTCACCGGCTCGGGATTGGTGGTCAGCAGCTACACGGGCGCCGCCGGCACGCGCGAGATCACGCACGGCACGACGGGCGGCACCGAGGCCAAGGCGATCAACCTGACGGTCAACGGCGGCACGGACTTTGTGCGCGCAGCGGGCCACTTCGGCACCTTCAACTGCTCGGGCTTCAAGGGGCAGATGCGCAACAGCGCGCGCACGATCTACAAGAATTTCACGCTCGACATCCTGATGACGTTCGAGGCGGGCGATCTGGTGACGACCTTTGCCGGCAGCGCCGCGCAAACCCTGAGCCCGGCCGGCGTGAACATGGCCTGCCCGGTGGTGCTCGACAGCGCAGCCACGAAGACGCTTACCGGCGCGCTGGTGCTCGGCAGCAAGGATCTTTCGCTCGTGCGCGGCACCTTCGATTCGGCGGGCTACATCGTCGCCTGCGCGCGACTGCTTTCGAGCAACGGCAATGTGCGCAACCTCGCGCTCGGGGCAAGCGAGTGGGATCTGGGCGGCGATGAAGTCGTCTGGGATGTGAGCAACCCGACGAACCTCACCCTGTCGGCGCAGCAGTCCACCATCAACCTCGACCCCATGCGCGCGAATCT
>QXGG01300001.1_pt1 | contig 18309 bp, 22 predicted proteins | sample 1982491 | NCBI WGS metagenome assembly QXGG01 (sample SAMN09924614, study PRJNA488089) | Wastewater metagenome, whole genome shotgun sequencing project. | isolation source: South African research farm wastewater | place: South Africa: Irene, Agricultural Research Council, Animal Production... | reverse complement strand
CTACCAAGACATTGGTGTTGCAGTATCCAGCGATCGCGGTCTGGTTGTACCTGTATTGCGTAATGCTGAGTTCATGAGCCTTGCAGAAATCGAAGGCGGCATCAACGCTTACGGCCGTAAAGCTAAAGAAGGCAAGCTGACGCTAGAAGAGATGACCGGTGGTACTTTCACTATTTCTAACGGTGGTGTGTTCGGTTCTTTACTGTCAACGCCAATCGTTAACCCACCACAAACAGCCATCTTGGGTATGCACAAAATCCAAGAGCGTCCAATGGCTGTAGACGGTGAAGTGGTTATTTTACCGATGATGTACTTAGCATTATCTTATGACCACCGTTTAATTGATGGCAAAGAAGCAGTGACTTTCCTTGTCACCATGAAAAACTTGTTAGAAGACCCAGCGCGTCTGTTGCTGGATATCTGATAATTCTGCAGCCGCTGTATTTTATAGCGGCTGCAGTACGTGGTTTCACACCACTTAACGAGGAAAACTCATGAGTCAGAAATTTGATGTAATTGTCATTGGTGCAGGCCCAGGTGGCTATGTTGCAGCTATTAAAGCAGCACAATTGGGTATGAAAACTGCCTGTATTGAAAAGTACCAAGACAAAGACGGCAAAATGGCATTAGGCGGTACTTGCTTAAACGTAGGTTGTATCCCATCTAAAGCCCTGTTGGACAGTGCATGGAAATACCACGAAGCTAAAGAAGACTTCGCAGTACACGGTATTGGCGTTAAAGACGTCACCATGGATGTTCCAGCAATGATTGCTCGCAAGAGCACTATTGTTAAAAACCTAACTGGCGGTATTGCAGGCTTATTTAAAGCCAACGGCGTCACCAGTATTGAAGGTCACGGTAAGTTACTGGCCAACAAGCAGGTTGAAGTCACAGCAGCAGACGGTACTGTCACTGTATACGAAGCTGAAAACGTGATTATCGCTGCGGGTTCACAGCCGATTGATATTCCACCTGCACCGGTTGATCAAGATGTGATTGTTGATTCAACAGGCGCACTGGAATTCCAAGCGGTACCAAAACGCCTTGGCGTGATTGGCGCAGGTGTAATTGGTCTGGAATTGGGTTCTGTTTGGGGCCGTTTAGGCGCTGAAGTGACTGTTATCGAAGCACAGGATAAATTCCTGCCTGCGATGGATGAGCAAGTCTCTAAAGAAGCACTGAAGATTTTTGGTAAGCAAGGACTGGACATTCGTCTGGGTGCACGCTTGACCGGATCTGAAGTTAAAAACGGCGAAGTAACAGTGAATTTCACTGATGCTAAAGGCGAGCAGAACATGACTTTTGATAAGTTAATTGTTTCTGTAGGCCGTCGTCCAGTGACCACTAACGTCTTAGCAGTCGACAGCGGTGTAACCCTGGATGAGCGTGGCTTTATTTTCGTTGATGATATCTGTGCGACCAGCGTACCTGGCGTTTACGCTATTGGTGACGTAGTGCGTGGCCCAATGTTGGCTCACAAAGCATCAGAAGAAGGCATCATGGTGGTTGAGCGTATTGCGGGTAAGCAAAACCAAGTCAATTACGATTTAATCCCAAGTGTGATCTATACCCATCCTGAAGTTGCCAGCGTCGGTAAAACCGAGCAGCAGTTGAAAGGCGAAGGTGTCGCAGTCAACTGTGGTGTATTCCCATTCGCAGCCAGTGGCCGTGCGATGGCTGCCAACGATACCGCTGGTTTTGTGAAAGTTATTGCTGATGCAACAACAGATCGCATTCTGGGTGTGCACGTGATTGGTCCAAGTGCTGCTGAGTTGGTTCAGCAGGGCGCGATTGCGATGGAGTTTGGCTCCAGCGCTGAAGACTTAGCTTTGATGGTGTTCTCACACCCAACCTTGTCTGAAGCGTTACATGAAGCGGCGCTCGCCGTGAGTGGGCAAGCGATTCACATTGCTAACCGCAAAAAACGTTGATCAACAAACCGCCCCTTTTTAGGGGCGGTTTTGATTCTGCCTTACATAAGTTAATTGTGATCTACAGCCGTTTTGCAGCTGATTTAACCTGCCAATAACAGCTACACTCGATAGGAGGTCAATCCCACACTTTCTAAACTTACAGGATCAGGCTTTATGAATCTTCACGAATATCAAGCGAAGCAATTATTTTCTGAATATGGTTTACCTGTCTCCGCAGGGGTTGCAGCGCAAACGCCTGCAGCTGCTGCACAAGCCTGTCATGACATTGGTGGCGAGCGTTGGGTGGTCAAAGCTCAAGTTCACGCTGGTGGACGCGGTAAAGCAGGTGGGGTGAAGTTAGTCACCAGTCCCGAAGACGCACAAGACTTTGCTGCGCAATGGTTAGGCAAGCGTTTAGTCACCTATCAAACCGATGCGAACGGCCAGCCCGTTAATCAAATACTGGTTGAAGCCTGTACCGACTTTTCTAAAGAGTTGTATTTGGGTGCAGTTGTGGACCGCGCTTCACGACGTGTGGTCTTTATGGCTTCGACCGAAGGCGGCGTTGATATTGAAAAGGTTGCCAGTGAAACACCGGATAAAATCGTTCAAGTGATGATTGATCCCACCATTGGTGCGCAACCTTTTCAGGGGCGCTATTTAGCCTATCAGTTGGACTTGCAGGGCGATCAAGTTCAGCAGTTTGTGAAAATATTTCTCAGTCTTGCGCAGATGTTTGTTGAGCGTGATGTGGCGTTGCTGGAGGTCAATCCTTTGGTGATTACACAAGCCGGTTACCTGCATTGTTTAGATGCCAAAGTGACTATTGATAGCAATGCGCTGTACCGTCAGCCTAAATTACGGGCCATGCAAGATCTGGGGCAAGATGATCCGCGTGAAGCTCATGCTGCACAATTTGAACTCAATTATGTGGCACTCGATGGCGATATTGGCTGCATGGTCAATGGTGCAGGTTTAGCCATGGGTACCATGGATATTGTGAATCACCATGGTGGTAAGCCCGCCAACTTTTTAGATGTGGGCGGTGGCGCGACTAAAGAGCGTGTGTCGCAAGCCTTTAAAATTATTCTTTCGGACACTACGGTAAAAGCCGTTTTGATTAATATTTTCGGCGGTATTGTGCGCTGCGATATGATTGCTGAAGGTGTGATTGGAGCGGTGAAAGAAGTGGGAGTTAAAGTGCCTGTCGTCGTGCGATTGGAAGGTAATAATGCCGCCTTAGGCCGCCAAGTGTTGGCTGAAAGCGGATTGAATATTATCGCTGCCAGCACCTTGAGTGACGCAGCCATACAAGTGGTAGCTGCGGCGCGGGGGGAACAGCTATGAGTATTTTAATTAACCACGATACGAAGGTGATTTGCCAAGGCTTCACCGGCGCGCAAGGGACCTTCCATTCTGAGCAAGCCATTGCGTACGGCACAAAAATGGTTGGCGGTGTCACCCCAGGCAAAGGTGGCACACAGCATTTAGGTTTGCCGGTATTTAATACGGTGTTAGAAGCGGTGCAAGCCACAGGAGCCGATGCTTCAGTGATTTATGTGCCTGCAGCTTTTTGTAAAGATTCTATTTTAGAGGCCGCATTTGCAGGTATTAAATTGATTATCTGCATCACTGAGGGCATACCGACCTTAGATATGCTGGATGTGAAAGTGAAGTGTGATGAGTTGGGCGTGCGTTTAATCGGACCTAACTGCCCAGGCGTGATTACGCCGGGTGAGTGTAAAATTGGTATTCAGCCAGGTTTTATTCATATGCCAGGTAAAGTCGGTATCGTCTCGCGCTCGGGTACCTTAACCTATGAAGCGGTGAAGCAAACCACGGATGCAGGTTTTGGGCAGTCAACTTGCGTTGGTATTGGTGGCGACCCTATTCCAGGTTCCAGCTTTATTGATATTTTAAAGATGTTCCAAGCTGATCCACAAACTGAAGCCATTGTGATGATTGGTGAAATCGGTGGCAGTGCCGAAGAGGAAGCCGCTTCATTTATCAAAGCGCATATTACTAAACCTGTGGTGTCTTATATTGCTGGAGTGACTGCACCTGAAGGCAAACGTATGGGGCACGCAGGCGCTATTATCTCTGGCGGTAAGGGCACTGCCGATGAGAAGTTTGCAGCGTTACAAGATGCAGGGGTCAAAACAGTGCGTTCGCTCGCTGATATTGGCTCAGCATTGGCTGAAATCACCGGCTGGAAACACAAGTAAACCTCTATTGAGGCAATACAAAACCACCCAGAGCGGTGGTTTTGTATTTTTGGCGCAAATCTATTTAATCACCAGTGACTCAATTTATTTCAGCACTGGTAAAAGGAATACAAAATCTATGAATACTGTAAACAATCGATTCGCTAGCATTCTATCCATGACATGGTGGGTGCTGATGCTACGTGGTGTCTTGGCTATCATTTTTGGTGTGCTGACTTGGCGCGAGCCCGAGCTATCAGTGACTTTACTGATTGTGTTTTTTGGTGCTTATATTGCTATCTGGGCCATTGCGACCGGTGTTCTGCAGATTCTGGCTGGCATTCGTTTGCGTAAACAAATCCAAGGTGAATGGTTGCTGGTGCTAGGCGGTTTAGCTTCAGTGATATTTGGCATCTTTTTAATGGCGCAGCCGGTTGCTGGTGCACTGACTATGGCATGGCTGATTGCTTTATATGCGGTTGTATTTGGCGTGGTGTTGGTGTTTTTAGCACTGCGAGTGCGTGCGTTTGGTCAGCATATGGCGCGTACTGAGTAACAGCTGTTTTACATCTCAACTGGGTTATATTTTAATGCTCAGTTGAGGTGCTCTATACAATACATCGATGCAATAGGTGCTGCGTAAACTATGAATATTGAAGTGGTCAGCCTGTCCAGTGCAGCCGTCACATGCTCGACCTGCAATGCCAAGTGCTGTCGCTTAGAAGTGATGCTGATTACGGATACGGGAGTACCGCATCGCTATATTGAAGAAGATGAGTGGGGGGCAATGAGTATGCGGCAACTGGATGATGGCTGGTGTGCGGCTTTAGATCGCAGCACTATGCTGTGCAGCATTTATGAGCAGCGTCCGTGGATTTGCCGGGAGTTTGAAATGGGTGGTTATGAGTGCCTCACAGAAAGAGCAGCTCAATAACAGCAGCAATGGGTTCTAGGGTCTATGACAGCCATACAGCGTCAGTGGTATGTGTATTTAGTGCGTGCAGAGAATCAAGCGCTGTACTGTGGTATCAGTCTAGATGCACAGAAACGCTTCGCACAACACTGTGCAGGGAAGGGTGCACGCTTTTTTTCCACCAGTGCCGCGCAGGCTTTGGTGTACGTTGAGGTCTGTGCCGATAAGTCAGCGGCGCTACGCCGTGAGATAGCGATTAAACGTTTATCTAAAGCGGCAAAAGAGCAGTTAGTCTTAACCGCAAACGCCCCAGAGCGTGAATAGTTCTGGGGCGTTTGTGTGTCGACTAAAAATCAGTTAAAAACAGCACTTTGTATTACTGGTATGCACCAGGAATAGGACGTAAGTTGATTTCTACGCGGCGGTTTTGTTGACGACCTTGTGCCGTATTGTTGTCTGCAACAGGTTGGTTTGGACCGACACCATTGACCTGTAAGCGCATGCCGTTAATACCTTGGTTGCGCATATAATCAGCAACGCTCTGCGCGCGGCGCTGAGACAGATTCATATTGTGCTGGTATGGACCCGTGCTGTCAGTGTGACCGACGATTTCAATGGTGTTTTGATCGTACTGGTTAAAGGACTGTGCCAGGTTATTCAGAGTGCCGTAAAAATTGCCTGAAATAGAAGCTGAGTCAGTCGCAAAAGTAACATTACCTGGCATCACTAATGTCAGGTTATCACCGTCACGCTGTACATCAATGCCTGTACCTTGCATGCTACGACGCAATTCGGCTTCTTGCTTATCAACGTAGTAGCCGTAACCCGCGCCTGCTGCACCCGCTACAGCAGCACCAATGAGTGCACCTTTACCACGGTCTTTTTTACCTGATGTTGCTGCGCCGACAACGGCACCACCCAGTGCGCCAAGGCCACCATAAATTGCTGTTTTGTTGGATGCACCGCCCTGCTGTCCTTGCTGTCCCTGTGGGTTGTTATACGGATTACCTGTGGCACAACCGGCCAATAAGGCAAAAATACTGGTCGCAATCAGTGTGCGAGACGTTGAAAATTTAAGCATGGTGATATCCTTGTTCAGTGTCGCAGTGAAGTAAGTACTTTATTCTATGCACATTAGAACTTCTTTTTATAAATAAGTTCTGGTGGTTGAATATGTATCATTGAGCGATACGTCGTGCACAGTCTATTGCATTTAAGTGGTTTGAGGGGAATCGACTTGGCGGTGATCTACCCAAAGTAAAGTGGCTCCAGCAATGGCAGCAGGCATGGCAATTAAATTAAATACCGGCACCATTAAAGCTAAATAGGTGATACCACCAAAGCCTAAGCTTAAAAAACGCTGGCTGCGCAGCCACTGCAACATAACTGTCCAACTGACTTTATTATTATCAGCGGGGTAGTCAATATATTGCACCGCCATCATCCAAATATTAAAGATCACCCACAATGGTGCGGCAATAATATTAACACCTGGAATCAAAGATAAAATCAGTAAGCCTAAAGCGCGGGGTAAAAAATAACCCAATTTGCGCATTTCTCGTGCGAGCGTGCGCGGTACCATCGCGAACAATTCCACCCAGCTAAAGGGTGGGAAGTGATCTCCACCACGCGCGACGATTTCAACTTTTTCAGCTAGAAAACTATTAAAGGGCGAGGCGATTAAATTGGCAATAGTGGTGAAGGTGAAGAATATAATCAGCAACACTAACACCACAAACAGTGGCCATAACAAATAGTCTAAAAAAGACAGCCAGCTGGGTAGGTTGGGCATGAGCTGCGTAACCCAGCCATTAAAGCGCTGCACTGCAACGTAAATTAAGCCAAAAAACACCAAGATATTGATCGACAGCGGCAGTAAAACAAAGATGCGCAAGCCAGGACGCATAATCATTTTAAAGCCGGCGTTGAGGTAGTGTGGGCCGCCAAGCGGTTGCGCAGACATAAAGTGTTTCCTTTACAAGTGGCAGGATAAGAAGCGTTGTTAGACAATATGTGCAGAGTCAAACAGCCGTCACATGCTGTAATCTGCATTTATTCTATAGTTTAGAGGTTTGCGCTAGGTTAGCGAACCTGCAAACTGTAACCTATGACACATTATTTAGCCTTAGATCCATTGTTAGGAGTTATATATGTCTGAAGTTCGTCACGCCCCAGTGCTTATTCTGGGTTCTGGCCCTGCTGGCTACAGCGCTGCTGTGTATGCTGCACGTGCTAACTTAAAACCGATGCTGGTGACTGGAATGCAAGCTGGCGGACAGTTGACTACTACAACTGAAGTCGACAACTGGCCGGGCGATCCTGAGGGTTTAACGGGGCCGGCGTTGATGGAGCGCATGCAGCAACACGCTGAGCGTTTTGAAACCGAAATTGTGTTTGATCATATTCATACGGCGCAATTGGACAGCAAACCTTTTACCTTAATCGGCGACAGCGCAACCTATACTTGTGATGCTTTGATTATTGCTACAGGTGCCAGTGCGCGCTATTTAGGCTTGCCATCAGAAGAAGCCTTTATGGGTAAAGGTGTGTCTGCCTGTGCGACGTGCGATGGTTTTTTCTACCGTAACCGTGAAGTCGCTGTAGTGGGTGGTGGTAATACAGCCGTTGAAGAAGCCCTGTACTTGTCGAATATTGCTAGCAAAGTCACCTTGATTCACCGTCGTGAAACCTTCCGCGCTGAGAAAATATTGCAAGATAAACTGCAAGCTAAAGTGGCCGAAGGTAAAATTGTTTTAGCACTCAATGCACAAGTGGATGAGGTGTTAGGCGATGATATGGGTGTGACAGGTGTGCGTTTATTAAATAATGATGGCAGCAAGCACGACTTAACGGTTGATGGTTTGTTTGTCGCCATTGGACATACGCCCAACACAAGTCTCTTTGAAGGTCAGCTTGAGCTCAAAGACGGTTATATGGTGGTGCGCAGTGGCCGTGAAGGTAATGCTACAGCAACCAGTATTGCAGGTGTATTTGCCGCAGGTGATGTGGCGGATAATGTCTACCGTCAAGCCATTACATCAGCTGGTGCAGGTTGTATGGCAGCCCTGGATGCGGAAAAATACTTAGAAAGCTAAGCGCACTGGTAGTGTGAAGTGTGACAAAAAAGCCGCTGTGCAGTGATGCATCAGCGGCTTTTTTTTGCGTGCTGGCTGTGTTTTAGGGTTCGCCGGCCAGTTTACGTTTGTATTTAAAGCTCCACAGCGTATGAATAAAAGCGCTGCAAAACAACACTACACTGAACAAGGTTTCCAGATAGCCCAGCCAAGCTTGCGTCGGTGAAAAACTGGCTACGACACCGTGCACAAAGTAGATGTTGATTAAAATACAGGCCCAAATATGTGTTTTCTCTGAGCCTAAAATCATCCCCAATGCCACGATCAGTAAAGGAAACAGGGCAATACAAATAATGGCGACAGCACCCATGCCCGGTGCATTGGGTCGTTCAATAAAAAACAAGTTCCAGACAATAATCAATGCTGCCAACGCCGCTAAAGAGCATAAGCTCAAAATACGGCTGATACGCAAACGCGGTTCGAGCCAGCTGAGTGCAGGTAAGGGTTTAGCAGGTCTTTTAGCCACGGGGAGTCTCCAGTTGTAGCGCAAATTGGGCTAAGCGTTGGCCTAAGGCTTGGCACAAGCTGACTTCATCAGCATCCAGCGGTCGTTTGCTATCAGCACCGGCGACATGGCTAGGTCCATAGGGAGTGCCGCCGGCTTGTGTGCTCAGCAGAGCAGGTTCGCTATAGGGTAGGCCGCAAATCAGCATGCCATGGTGCAACAAAGGCAGCATCATGCTCAGCAGAGTGCTTTCTTGACCACCATGTAAGCTGGAGGTTGAGGTGAAGACGCCAGCCGGTTTGTTGACCAGTTCGCCTGTGAGCCATAAATTACTGGTACCGTCTAAAAAGTACTTCATGGCGGCTGCCATATTACCAAAGCGTGTGGGGCTGCCTAAGGCTAAGCCTGCGCAGTTTTTGAGGTCATCTAAACTGGCATACATAGCGCCTTTACTCGGTACTTCTGGGGCTACAGCTTCACATTCATTCGATACAGCAGGCACAGTGCGTATACGCGCTTCCATCCCGCCCTGTTCAACACCACGCGCAATATGACGCGCCATATCGGCAGTTGCACCATGACGGCTGTAATACAGGACTAAAATATAGGGAGCACTCATGGCAAAATCTCAATCAAGTTATCAATAGGGCGACCAATGGCTGCGCGTTGATCAACGACCAATACAGGACGCTCCATTAAAATAGGCGCCTGCGTCATTGCGTGAATCAGCTCAGCTTCGCTTAAATCAGGGTTATCCAGCTGCATATCCTTATATACCGCTTCACCTTTGCGCATCAATTCACGCGCACTGAGCCCAAGTTGAGCCAGTAAAGTGGTCAGTTGTTCAGTATTGAGTGGAGTGTCGATATAGTTGACGATATGGGCTTGAATGCCGCGCTCCTCAAGCAAGGCTAAGGCCGCGCGAGATTTACTGCAGCGTGAGTAGTGATACAAGGTAATATTGGACATAGACATAACCTCAAAAAAACGCATGCCGCATTCTAACAGGCTAAACCCGTTAGGCGAATGCCTGCACAAGAGAGAGCATCATGTTGAAAAAATATTTAGTCTTACTGTGTCTGTTGTGGGTGACAGCCTGTGATCGAAGCGAGCCGTTAGGCGTTGATCAGCATGCTCAAACAGTGTCAGCTGCATGGTTGGCGGATCAATGGTTGGTGATTAACTATTGGGCTGTGTGGTGTGCGCCGTGCCGTGCAGAAGTGCCAGAGCTCAATCAAATGCACCGCGACTTGTCTGATCAGGGCGTGCGTGTGCTGGGCGTCAATTATGATCAACTGCAAGATGCAGAGCTGTTAGCTGATAGCGAAGCTTTAGGTATTGAGTTTAGAGTGCTCAGCCATGATCCGGCAGCGCGCTTTAATTTGCCCGCAACTCATGGTTTGCCGACGACTTATATTGTTAATCCACAAGGTGAAATGGTGCGTCAGCTGCAAGGTGAGCAAACAGCACAGAGTTTGCTTGAGGTTTTAACGCAGGAAGGGTGGTCAGCGCCGTAGTACGCTGACCTTAAGCAGGGCAGTTAAATTGCTTTTTTACGATCGTGTAATGCGCGCTGCATTTCACGGTTAGAGTCACGTTCTTTTTCGACGTGGCGCTTATCGTAATCTTTTTTACCTTTACCCAGCGCAATCTCACATTTGACTAAATGCTTTTTCCAGTACAGCGCTAAGGCAACGCAGGTGTAGCCTTTTTGTTGTACGCCAGAAAATAGTTTGTCGAGCTCATTGCGGTTGAGCAGCAGCTTGCGCGTGCGTGTTGGGTCAGTGATTACATGAGTGCTGGCAGCCGTTAACGGACTGATATGACAGCCCATGAGCCATGCTTCGCCATCTTTTAGTAAGACGTAACTGTCCACCAATTGTGCTTTGCCTGCACGTAAACTCTTAATCTCCCAGCCGGCTAGAGCAATACCTGCCTCCATACGTTGTTCGACAAAGTAATCGTGTAGCGCTTTTTTATTGAGCGCAATGGTGCCTTGAGGTTGTTTTTTATGTTTAGCCATAGTCAATGATTATAAGACGTAATTAAAGATCTGGCGAGAGTCTACAAGGAATCTTTGTTGTTTGCTTGAGGGGGCGCGGTGAATGCATGACAATAGACGGGTTATTTTTGGGTTATGCAGTCTCTGATCGAAAGTTGATCAAGCCGATGCGGCTGTTTTAGCTTGTGTTCAACGATTTTTATAAGTGGATAAAGAATTACTATGGCCACGCGCATCCAACGTTCTGCTTTATTGCCTTACAGTGCTGCGGCATTGTATGAATTGATTAATGATGTTCCCAGTTATCCGCAGTTTTTACCTTGGTGTTCAGCCAGTGAGGTTTTGGAGCATACCGATGTCTCCATGCGCGCTGCGCTGATGATTGCTAAAGGGCATTTGTCACAGCGTTTTGTTACGCAAAATACGCTAGTGCTCAATGAAAGTATCAGCATGGCATTGGTGGAAGGTCCGTTCAGTCAGCTGCATGGCGTGTGGGAGTTTAAAGCTTTGGGTGAAAAAGCTTGCAAAATCAGTCTTGATTTAGAGTTTGATTATGCTGGCCCCATTGTTAAAGCAACACTGGGACCTTTGTTTACCCAAGCTGCCAACACCATGGTGGATGCGTTCTGTCAGCGAGCCAAACAAATATATGGATAAGCCAATGATCCAGATCGAAGTGGCGTATGCGCTGGCGCATAAACAGAAAATTGTGCAGTTGCAGGTTGAGCAGGGCACCAACGCGCGTGATGCAGTGTTGCGCTCTGGGTTGGATCAAGAGTTTGCGGACTTGGATTTGGCTGAGAGCCCATTGGGTATTTTTGGTAAATCCATCGCGCGGCCCCACGAGCATATTGTGGCTGAGGGTGAGCGTATTGAAATTTACCGGCCTTTGTTGGCGGATCCTAAAGAAGTCAGACGTCAGCGTGCCGAACGAGCAGCACAAGCTAAAGCAGCACAAAGCGAGTCATAATCGCTGTGTGCTGCTGTCGGCGTACTCTAAAAGCTTAGTCTTCGTCGTCTTCTAAACGTGAGGTTGGAATAGGCGCTGTTTCCATCGCATCCACTTCACGCTGAATTTGCTCTTGCAGTGAACCGGCAGCTGGCGCAGAGTCATCCATTGTTGGCTGTGTTGGCTGTGTTGGCTGTGTTGGCTGCGTAGCAGGAGCGCTAGGTTGCTCAAGCGACTCAGGGGTGTCATCTGTGCCGGGTTGGCCTAAAATGGCCTGATCGCGACTGATGCCCGGTACGAAATCTCCGCCTAGGCTTTGTAACTCATTGTTTTCATCAAAGATTAAGCTGATACGTTCTTGTTTGCGTGTTCCGCCGGCTACTTGGATACTGTATAAGTAATCCCAACGATTGCTATGGAAAGTATCAGCAATTAATGGAGTACCCATAATAAAGCGCACTTGGCGTGTATTCATGCCGGGGCGCAATTGGTCAACCATGTCTTGAGTGACAACGTTGCCTTGCTGGATATCAATTTTATGGACGCCAGGGAATGAGCATCCAGCCAGTACGAGTAAGCTGGCGAGGGTGAAGCTGCGAATAATACGAGGGCTATTTTGCATTGGAGACGGACTTCCACTATCGTGAATAGGTAACAGATACGCTGATCATACCTGCATTGTGCGCCTCAGCGAAACCGCATTAGTGAGAAAACAATTATGGCTGAAAATATTGAATTACGTAAAGCCGGTTTAAAGGTGACTTTACCGCGCGTTAAAATTATGCAAATTCTTGATTCATGTGAGCCTCGCCACATGAGCGCAGAAGATGTGTATAAAACTTTGATGGATGCTGGTGAAGACGTTGGCTTGGCTACGGTTTATCGAGTATTAACCCAATTTGAAGCAGCAGGGCTGGTGATTCGTCATAACTTTGATGGCGGACATGCTGTATTTGAGTTGGACGATGGCGAGCACCATGACCATATTGTGTGTGTGGACTCGGGTGAAGTGTTTGAGTTTTTTGACGAAGAAATTGAAAAGCGACAACATAAAATTGTTGAAGAAATGGGGTATGAAATGGTCGATCATAACTTAGTGCTCTATGTAAAAAAGAAGCAGTAAGTGAATCTGCGTTACTCACACTCTTAAAGTATAAGAGCGTCAATCGAACTGCAGTGGCCTGTGTTTAAGCACCAGAACCACTGCAGTACCGAGTTGAATCAAAGATGCATCAGTGGTTTGAGATTAGTTTTGGTCAGCATAGACTTGATCAAAAATACCGCCATCATTGAAGTGGGTTTTCTGAATGTCGGGCCATGTGCCAAAGGTTGCTTCCACTGGCATAAAGTCCACTTTGGGGAAGCGGTCCGCAAACTCGGCTAAAATCTGTGCATTACGTGGACGTAAATAGTTGTTCGCAGCGATACGCTGAGCCTCATCAGACCATAAGTACTCTAAGTAGGCTTGTGCAATAACACGTGAACCTTTGCGATCAACGACCTTGTCGACAATGGTAACAGGTGGTTCAGCTTCAGCGCTGACACTGGGGTATACCACTTCAAACGCACCATGACCGAACTCGCGCGCAATCATTTCGGCTTCGTTTTCAAAGGTCACCAGCACATCACCGATTTTGTTCTGCATAAAGGTGCTGGTTGCAGCACGGCCACCGGTATCCAACACAGGGGCTTGTTTGAACAGTTTGCCAACAAAATCTTTTGCAGCTTGCTCGTCACCACCATTTTTTAACACATACGCCCACGCCGATAGATAAGTGTAGCGGCCATTGCCCGATGTTTTAGGGTTAGGAACAATCACTTGCACGCCATCTTTGAGTAGGTCAGGCCAGTCTTGTAAGTTTTTTGGGTTGCCTTTGCGCACAATTAATACGGTTGCTGAGGTAAAGGGTGCGCTGTTATTAGGCAGGCGTTCAGCCCAGTTTTCTGGAATCAGCTTGCCGTATTCATACAGAGCATTGATATCAGTCGCCATATTCATAGTGATCACATCAGCTGGCAAACCATCAATCACCGAGCGTGCTTGCTTGCTTGATCCACCGTGGGACATCTGAATCTGTGCCGGCTTATTGCCTTGTTCTTGCCAGTGCTTCTGGAAGGCAGGGTTATAGTCTTTATAGAAATCACGCATCACATCATATGAAACGTTCAGAAGCGGTGCGGCTTGCAGCGTTGCAGCTGCGCTGAAGCCTAAAGCAAAAATTGAAGCAGTGAGCAGACGTTTCATATCGCGATCCCTTGGAGTAAGAGTAGAAGATCTTCACTATAAGGAGCGTTTGATATACTGTAAAAGAATTAAAAGTAATTTTGATATGCTTTTTTGATTAAAAAAGCCCTCGCAAGGAGGGCTTTTTATCAAGACGGCTGAATTACATATTAGGGTAGTTCGGACCGCCTGTACCTTCAGGTGTGACCCAAGTGATATTTTGCGCTGGGTCTTTAATATCACAGGTTTTACAATGCACACAGTTCTGCGCGTTGATCTGGAATTTTTGCTCGCCGCTTGCTTGCGTGATGATTTCATATACGCCTGCAGGGCAGTAGCGCTGCGCAGGTTCATCGTACATCGGTAAGTTTTTACCTAAAGGAATACTGGCATCAGTCAGTTTGAGGTGACAGGGCTGTATTTCTTCATGGTTGGTATTGGATAAAAACACTGAGCTGAGCTTATCAAAGCTCAATTTACCGTCAGGTTTTGGGTAAACAATCTTCTTCGAGTCAGCAGCCAGTTTTAACTTGGCATAGTCGGGCGTGGTATCGCGTAGAGTAAAGGGGATTTTACCGCCAAAAATATTTTGATCGACATAGTTAAATGCCCCACCCAATACGGCACCAAACTTATGAATAGCTGGACCAAAGTTGCGACTGGTGTACAGATCCTCATAGAGCCAGCTGGATTTAAATGCATCCACGTAAGCTGTGAGTTCATCCTGACCTTCACGGCCTTGCAGTATAGCGTCGGCAGCAGCTTCTGCGGCTAACATGCCCGACTTCATGGCTGTGTGGTTGCCTTTGATTTTGGCAAAGTTGAGCGTACCTAAATCACAACCAATTAAAGCACCACCTGGGAAAACCATCTTAGGTAGTGAGTTTAAGCCACCTTTAGTAATAGCACGGGCACCGTAAGCAACACGGGTACCACCTTCAAGATACTGGCTGACGACGGGGTGATGCTTGTAGCGTTGGAACTCATCAAAAGGTGATAAATGCGGGTTGCTGTAAGACAAGTCGACAATTAAGCCTACAACCACTTGATTGTTTTCAATGTGGTACAAGAATGAACCACCTGGGTTGTCATCATCCAGTGGCCAGCCCGCTGTATGCACAACAAGACCTTCTTCGTGCTTAGCTGGATCAATATCCCAGATTTCTTTAATGCCTAAACCGTAATGCTGAGCATCGGCTTCGCTATCTAAGTTGTAGCGTTTGAGCAGTTGCTTACCAATATGGCCGCGGCAACCTTCAGCAAATAAAGTGTATTTGGCGCGCAATTCCATACCGGGTGTGTACACACCTTCTTTAGGGTTGCCTTCGCGGTCAACACCCATATCGCCGGTTAAAATACCGTATACAGCACCGTCTTCGTTGATCAAAGCTTCTTGTGCAGCAAAGCCTGGATAAACCTCAACACCTAAATTTTCTGCTTGTTCAGCTAACCAACGGCATAAATTACCCAACGAAATAATATAGTTGCCTTCGTTGTGCATGGTTTTGGGGACAAAAAAGTTTGGAACTTTTTGTGCTTTTTCAGCATTTTTTAATAAATAAATGTCGTCACGCTTCACTGCAGTGTTGAGTGGAGCGCCTAATTCTTTCCAGTTAGGGAACAATTCATCGAGCGCACGCGTCTCAAAAACTGCACCAGATAGGATGTGGGCACCGACTTCGGAACCTTTTTCAACGACACATACGCTGATCTCTTGGCCTGCATCTGCTGCCTTTTGTTTGAGTCGACATGCGGCTGAAAGGCCTGACGGGCCTGCACCTACGATGACGACATCGAATTCCATAAATTCGCGTTCCACAAGCTATCTCCTGCACACGTTGTTCATTGTTTTATTTTTAAGGCGTGAATTTTTCACATGTATAGTGATTGTTTTTGTGCATTATATCTATCACGGCACTGTCTTCCAATGCAAACGAGCGTTTGAATTTTTCCACAGCCTGTTAGAATACTCTAAAACCGCCTACTGAAAATGGTCTGTTCGTGTCTTGACCCATTTGGACGTTACGTTCAAGATAACAAAAGATGTGTACTTATTAGATGAGTTAGTTATATATTCGAGCTAGCACATCATTTAGGCCGAGGCTGACTTGGCAATATTATTTATTCACCCGGGATAACGAGGAAACCATGAAGGTTCTAGTAGCTGTCAAGCGAGTGGTTGACTATAACGTAAAAGTTCGCGTTAAAGCGGACAACAGTGGCGTCGATCTAGCCAACGTTAAAATGTCGATGAACCCTTTCTGCGAAATTGGTGTTGAAGAAGCCATCCGCTTAAAGGAAAAAGGTATTGCAACTGAAGTTGTTGCAGTGTGTATTGGTCCTGCTACTGCACAAGAGCAATTGCGCACAGCGCTAGCTTTAGGTGCGGACCGAGCCATTTTGGTTGAAACTGCAGAGGAGCTCAGTTCGTTAGCGGTTGCCAAGCTGCTCAAAGCTGTTGTTGATCAAGAGCAGCCACAGTTGGTGATGCTGGGTAAACAAGCCATTGACAGTGATAACAACCAAACAGGTCAAATGCTGGGTGCATTAACAGGTTATGCGCAAGGTACTTTTGCTTCTAAAGTCGAAGTGGCTGGCGATAAAGTCAATGTGACGCGTGAAATTGATGGTGGTTTACAGACTGTCACGCTGAACTTGCCTGCCATTGTGACCACGGATCTGCGCTTGAATGAGCCACGTTACGCATCACTGCCTAACATCATGAAAGCAAAGAAAAAGCCGTTGGAAACAATCACTCCAGATTCTTTAGGCGTTTCTACCGCATCCACCGTTAAAACTTTGAAAGTCGAAGCACCTGCAACACGCAGTGCGGGTATCAAAGTGAGCGATGTGGCTGAACTGGTCGAAAAACTGAAAAACGAGGCGAAGGTAATTTAATGGCTATTTTGGTTATTGCTGAGCACACTAACGTCGCTCTGGGTGCTGCAACCCTGAACACCGTTGCGGCGGCCAAGGCTATTGGTGGCGAAATTCACGTACTGGTTGCAGGCGCTGGATCCGCTGCTGTTGCTGAAGCAGCTGCAAAAGTTGAAGGCGTGAGCAAAGTGTTATCTGCTGATAACGCAGCTTTTGAGCACCAGCTTCCTGAAAACGTTGCACCGCTGATTGCTGAGCTGGGTCAAGCGTACACGCACATTCTTGCGTCTGCGACGACCAACGGTAAAAATATTCTGCCACGCGTTGCTGCACTATTAGACGTTGATCAGATCTCAGAAATTATCGCAGTAGAAAGCGCTGACACATTTAAGCGCCCAATCTATGCGGGCAATGCTATCGCGACTGTTCAATCTAATGCTGCAATTAAAGTGATCACTGTACGTGGTACTGGCTTTGATGCTGTGGCCGCTGAAGGTGGGGCTGCCAGCGTTGAAACTGTTTCAGTAGGTGGTGATGCAGGTATTTCTGCGTTTGTTGGTGAAGAACTGGCGAAATCAGATCGTCCTGAGCTGACCGCTGCGAAAATCGTCGTATCTGGCGGTCGCGGTATGCAAAATGGCGACAACTTTGAAATGCTGTATAGCGTAGCGGATAAGCTGGGCGCTGCTGTCGGTGCTTCGCGCGCTGCAGTTGACGCAGGCTTTGTACCTAACGATATGCAAGTCGGCCAAACAGGTAAAATTGTTGCGCCGCAGTTGTATATCGCTGTAGGTATTTCCGGTGCAATTCAGCACTTGGCAGGTATGAAAGATTCTAAAGTGATCGTTGCGATCAACAAAGATGAAGACGCACCTATTTTCCAAGTGGCTGATTACGGTTTAGTTGCGGATTTATTCGAAGCTGTACCTGAGTTAGACAAAGCACTGTAAAAGGTGTTGTTGTGAAAAAGCCCGCTTTATAGCGGGCTTTTTTGTGCCTGCTGATTATTTTTGTACCTTAGACGTGTCGTTATGGTCAATATAGCTTGATTGCATGGCTGGCAGTCACGCTGAGGTGCTTAATAAGCGTTAATATAGGGCTTTGATAAGTTCAGCGAATGCAGTGGAGCGTTATGAGAAGGCGATTGATCATCTGTGCTATAGCTGCTGCGTGCAGTTATAGCGCATCAGCCCATGCCATTGAGCAGCCTATGTGTCAGCGACTGGTTGCAGCCAACTATATTGCGCAACCGCAGGATGCTGCGCAGCAGGATGATGCACAGCGTATCGCACTGCGCCAATTAAGCACTGAATTTGTGCAGCGTTTAGCACGCGTAGCGCAAGTGCAGATTAAGCAGGTCGCGGCTCAAGGTGATCAGGCGTTAGCCGAAGTGCACAGCGGTCGCGTGGATCTGATTATCGGCATTGAGCAGTCTGTGGAGCAAGATACGCAATTGGATTATTTGCTACCGGCTTATACGCAGTTGCGTTATGGCTTATGGGTGCGCAGCGGTGAGCATCGTACTCTAAAACAATGGCCTGAATTGCTTGGAATACGCGGCACACGTGTGGTACCGCCGCAGCGCTTAATAGACTTTGATCTGCAAGCACAGCTGCTCAATTGGCCTGTGCGTACGGCCGCTGCTGTG
>QXGG01117694.1_pt1 | contig 18327 bp, 21 predicted proteins | sample 1982491 | NCBI WGS metagenome assembly QXGG01 (sample SAMN09924614, study PRJNA488089) | Wastewater metagenome, whole genome shotgun sequencing project. | isolation source: South African research farm wastewater | place: South Africa: Irene, Agricultural Research Council, Animal Production... | reverse complement strand
ATCTTATTTAGTGGTTAACTTATAAATAAATTATACTAAAAGACCCATCATTTGTAAATGGTAAAAGCACACAGATTTTATAAAAATTATCTATGTGCTTTTATTTATTATATGATTAAGTATTTTAATTATGCAGCGAGACCTTCTTCAAAAATGCCTAGGTACTTAGTAGGAATGTTTCTTCTGATTTCATCTGCATTCTGTTTCTTACCCCACTTAAAACCATACACTTCAATAAGGTCCAGAATAAAACTAGAATTCGTCAAAGCCTTACGTGTCGGATTGATGTAGCTTTCAAGGCATGCAGGAATAGCTTCAGCCTTTTTCAGATTAGCCTGAATACTGAATGCCCACTTCATAGAAAAGCCGCCAGTAGTTTTCTTGGAAGCATCTACAACACGCAGTGCTATATCATCTCCATAATAGGCTTTTATAGTCTTTTCGAGGTAGTCAGGACAAGTAGCCGTGACAGTACCTATATGCTTGGTAAGCCAACCGAGAGCATAATAAAATTTGTCAGAAACAGTGAAAGCAGGTTTCTTTCGAGAGGTCAAAGTTTCGAATTCAGCGAAAGCTTTTTCCTTTCTCTTCTGAAATGCCTTTTCAGCTTTTTCAGCTGCTGCTTTCTTGGCTGCCTCTTCTTTAGCTTTCTGTTCGAGCAAGACAGCATTAGCCTTGTCCTGCTTAGTGATTCTGGTATGTATCTCAAAGAGCTCTTCGTAGAGTTCAGTGAGCTCAGGGTCTTTAAAAGTAAGGAAGCCTGCATCCTTAAAAGCTGCCTTTACTGAATACTTTACAGGACCATCATCAAACTGAACAATAGCGAGAAGCTGGTTAAAAAGCGGGCCAGAGAAAACCGAAAACTTAGACACATAACCCTCCTTACCATTCTTAGTAGCAACAGTGGCACCAGTTGCATAGTCGATAAATTCAGTGCTAAGCTTATTTTCCAGAGAAAGATAATCGGCATGGGTAGACTCAGAAGTAAGTGTGTAGTTGCTCATAGTATGTTCTCCTTATGTAGATAATTTATTTTTATGTGTTACTCTTAAGTACAAGAATATTATACCAAATAACACAAAATCTGTAAACCCCTATTTTGCTAAAAAACTACACAAAAAGATAAAAATAAACCGTGCATAATACACGGTTTATTTTAACAGTATTTACATTAATAATTAGGTTCAGTTTTATCTGGCCGGAAATCCTTAAAGGTTGGGAAACGCAGAGAAAGCTTACCAGTAGAGTCCATAGTCTCCTCGAAGTAGCTAACTTCGATAATAGAGTTCAGATATCTATGTTGGCAGCTCCAGATTTCTTTACGCTGCTCGTCGGTAAGACCGGAACCGACTCTCACTTCTCCACCCTTGTATTCACAGATAATAGCACCGAGAGTTCCGGTGTACTTTCCAGTCCCTTCTTCAAAACCGATTATCTGTAAGTCGCTGGACTGGAACTTCTTACACTTTAAGAGATTGTTAGTTCTCTTAAATTCATAGGGAGCATCGCAAATGTTAATCATGATTCCCTCTTCGCCATTACTCACTTCCTCTTCAAGGATTCTAGTAATCTCACTGGTATCGGAACCACGGTAAAGGAGTGGCAAAAGTTCAAAGTATCTTGTAGTATCAAAAGCAGACATACAGTCAAGCATCTGTCTACGTTGAATATAGGTCATAGAAGAAGTCTGGGTCTTAAGGTCTGATACTGACATAGCATTGAAGACAAGCATCTTGATCCCATGCTTCTCTTTATCCTTAGTGCGGACAATCTTCATAGTTTCCTTGTACGCATCTTTAGAAGAAAGATTTCCACGAACTAAAAGAGTAATCTCACCATCGAGACATATGTTATCTGGCATCAGACGAGACATCTCATCTTCGAGGTCGACTAAACCTTCATACTTCTGACCGGCTCTCGTGTAAAATGAAACCTGTCCGTTTTCCTTAAGAGCGATGATTCGGCCACCGTCTATCTTAGTGGTAATAGCAAAAGTCTTACCTTCGACATAAGAAGGTTTGTCGAAATACTTATTAGCCAACTGGACACTGAACGTAGGGATCAAACCTGGCATTTCCTTGTTGATAGTCTTAGAGTCGACACCTATACTTAAGTCTTTACAGATAAGGGATTCCAAAAGCTGAGCGCACTCGCAGTCGGTACTGGCGATCTTGTCTAAGGTGACCTGACACATGTTAATTGCTACATCAGTACCGGTATTGTGCTTCTCAAGCCAGTAAAATAAGTCAAATACAGAATCTGCCGGATAAGCTATACCTGATACCTGTTTATGAAGTTTCCTAGTAGAAATACCAAAAATCTTATAGGGATCAAAAGCAATCTGAAGATACTTCTGAATAATAGTATCGTCTTTATACTTATTAAGTACAGACTGTTTATATAATCGCCCGTTATTCTCATTAATTTCTTTTACAAAGTTATTAAAATGAATAAGAGTTTGCATTTACTTATCTCTCCTTACTGATATTGCGGTTGAAGATTTCCGTCTTTGTAGAAGTTCCAGTGCCCGTCTTCCCAAATATAGTAATAGTAAAACCAGTTAAGTATGTATTTCTTCTCATAAACCGCAGGAGCTACATCAAGCCAGTCATCACCGCGGTCTCTGTGATAGAAGACACTGACACCTTCTTCTCTTCGGCCAAAGTGATGTAACTTATCGGATGGGTCTAGCTTCTCATCAATACAAGAGGCATCTCCCATACTAACAAGCTTCACAGCGAGTTCTTCTGAGTTATAATTCTCAGTCAACATCGGCCACATATATTCCGGATAGCCATCAGAATGAACGTAGATAGTTTCATAACCTTTTTTAGTTTTAATGGCAATTCCACACGGTGTAGACATTTTACTTTTCTCCTTAATAAACTTCTACTTCGTTAAGTCTATGCTTGAGCTTGGCAATTTCTTCTTCAATATGTGTTCTCTCTTCAGGGTCCTGACAGTCGAGGTCGTATACCACTACATCGACATCAAAGTCCGCAAAAGCAGTATCAATAAAGCCATTCTTAACAACAATATGTATAGTCTTTTTTTCCATACAACTTTTCCTCCATTCATGTTATGTATATATTATATCACAAAAAGGGGATTTTGTAAATCCCTTTTTTGCTAAAATTCAACATAAATTTGATTAAGGTTGTCTATACCTTCAAAAGTTCGAAAAAAGCATTCTCATATATACTGATAAGGCTCCCTGAGATTTTAAACAAATGCTTGTGTTTATACCACTGGATAATCATTTCTCCGAGGAATTCAGCATCAAATTCCCCGGCAGTATAATCACCTACTGCAATCCCCGCAAAGTATTCCACTCTACCTCGGTCAGTACAAAGGTAATCATACCAGCATTCATCACAAAGGTATTCTCCATAGAGAGTCTTGTTAATAGTACGAGTTTCATAGGAACAGTTATCACAGAAAAGTTTCATAATGTCCTCCATTAATTAAAATAAACAAGTAAGCTTTAATTTATCTTACTTGTTTATTTTACCATATATGGTGAACTTCGTAAACTGACAAATCACACAGAAATGTCATCCTCTACATTAAAAACCACAAATAGATAACTGCCACGTGACCGGTCAAGAACAACATTAGCTACCTGATAATTTGGATGAGCTTCTAGAAAATCATTTAACTGCCTGTCCACCGAAGCAGAGGCAAAGTAGTCATCATGAAATACCTTTGAGAACTGTTTTATTTAAAATCCCTCCTTCTCTACTAAATACTTTATAAGTATACTTATAGTGTAACAGTGTACACATAAGTAAACTATTAGACTGTAACTATACTATAACTATACTACTACATTATCTCTTTAGAAGTTAACCCCATCTGAAACTGCTGTACCGATCTTCTGAGGTGCAGTGATTTTAGTAGGTCTGAATCCAAAGCTGGAAATCTTATTGATTGCCCAGGTCGCATCTCTATAACAATTAATAGTAGCGATCTCGATAATCTTCAACCGGGTATTTTTATCTGTGGTATATTCAGTAACGGTCTTCTCAAACAATTGCACGACTGCTTTAGTGAATCTACAATTTTGAGCCTCGACCATACTGTCAATCCAGAGTTCGTAAGCTTTCCTAATCTCTGGGTCCTGCTCTATGATCGCATTTTTCATATTGTGCTTGATACCTGAAATCTTAGCAGCCTTCGCATCCTTCTGAATTGATGCAGTAGACTTCTTAAGTTTCTTGGTATCCTCACCAGTAATGACCTCAACCATGTTATTAACCCCGATCGAGATACGATTCTGATCACTTGGGTCTTTAGCGAGTACCCCTAGTTCTACTAGCTTGGCTTCACACTTAAGCTGCTTCGTTACTGTAAGAGTGGTCTCCCGCTCTACATAGTCTCGATCTAGATTAAAGAATCCAAACTCATCTGCAGTGTGCTTCTTTACTACCTGCTTAAGAATACTCTGAAGTTCTGCCCAGTAAGCAGCCACCTCGAAGCCTGCAATCTTGATCAACCGCTTATTAAGTCTAAGCTCATCAAAAATATCTAAGTACAAAGTAAGCCCCTCCAAAAATCTATTATTATATAATACAATAAAAGAGAGCAGCAAATGCCACTCTCCTTATCTTAAGATACTCTATTTGTCCCAACTTTTAATATATATAATATATACTTAATATAAATACAAAGTATAAATGCTGCTATAACTTAAGCAGCATATGTAGCACGGAGTTCAGCGAGAGTCTTATCAAGATATCGATAGAGCTTCTGATTGTTCGCTCTATCTATGATATCGAGAATAGCAGTAAGCTTCTCTTCTGAAATCTTATAGCGATGCAGGAAGTAGTCCTTATAAGAATTAGAAAGCTTGCTGACTTTCTGAATCAGTCGGTAGGGCCAGAACTCAGAACTGTACTCAGGGTATCTCATTGGTTCACCGCTTGCAGAAGTCGTACGAACCATCTTCTTGGTGTGACGCATAACATCTTCGAAGGCTATGTTGTCGAGCAGAATTGCTTCGATGATCTTGTTGCGATCTATATAGCTCTGCACCAGAAGAATAGCATCATCCTCACTAGAATCATCAATTCGAGTGTCAGACTCAAGCAGATCACCAAGAGTCTTACCTTCTTCTGAATCACCTCCCAGAGGAGTTTCGAAGCTACAGGTAAAGTTCACAGTCTTGTGCTTGTCGAGTCGGAGGTCATAGTACTTCTGAAGCTTGATAGTCTCAATACACTTATTGATACACTGCTGTGCATTGAGGTTCTTAGCAGGGTCCTGCCAGCCACGGTACTTACAAGCATACTCGATAGCCTCGTACAGCCACCAGAAGAAATCTTCACGTTCGAGGCTGGGGGCAACAGTGTTTGAAGTGAACATCTTATCGATGGTATACCAGAAGCGAAGGGTCAGAGCAGATATGTAGATATTCTTCTGGGTTTCATCACCATCATCAACAGCTTGACAGTAAGCGTCAGCAAGTTCATCGATGGAATACTGCTCGTAAGGTTTTTCAAGCTGTCTAGCGAGAAGTGTTAAATCACGTTTTGTATCCTGAAGCATATGTAAGTCTCCTTATATATAATCTTTGGTTAATATGTTATATTATATCATATTATGCAAAGTTTGTAAACCACTTTTTAATAAAAACATTAATTTATTTTAAAAGCTGACATTCCCAAAGAGATTTAGAGGCATGATCTTTTTCAGGGCATTTACAACTATTTCGGGGTCTGTCAGAGAAAGCTCTGCACAAATGTCTCGCAGATGATCGCACAGAAGGTCGAACTCTCGAACTACCTTGGTACTTTCACGCAGGATATCACGACATACTTTAACTGAGCCGTAGGTCTCACGACAGAAATCTTTGTACTCCTCATATGTCTCATGCTGAATAACCTCATCCGGGATGACTGAGTTACCGTAAGCATCAGTCAGTACGAGGTATCCGTTTGATCGACCGCAGAAAAAAACATCATAGTCCGGGTGATCATATATCCAGCGGTCTATGATAGAGTTGACCTCAATGTAGGCGTCGAGGGCAAGGAGGCAGTATGCGACATTCCAGTCGCCGGGCAAGTCGAGAAGGTAGAGCTTAACATTGTGTGCAGGGTATTCTATAGACCCTCCCATAGAATATTTGAAGTGACTTTTAAGAAAGTTGAACATCTGCTTGTCATTGGTGATATCGATTCCAGTCTGATAAAACATATTATGTACCTCCAAGTAAATTAATCCTTAAGCAGGGTCTTAGTGATCTGAATATAGATTTCATGAGGGCATTCGTCTACTGAGTAGACAAGGTCGTAATAACCTTCAGCAACACTACCGGAGAGCTCCAGATTAGCATTGAAAGAGGCGATATCAAAATAAGTCAAAGAAGGATCGGAAAGAAGCTCATTGATAAAAGAATCCTTACAGTCTTCAAGAGCCTTCTGAGCAGAAGCTTTAGAACGATAAATCCCATGTACACCGTTGAAAGATGCTAGAGCATCTTCATATGTATCGACAGCATCCTGAGTCCAAGTATTAGAACTGAACCGAGACCAGACGACAGCGTAAACTTTTTCCATTATGTAATCCTCCATATTTTAACTTAGTAGGTACTTTGTTCCTTACAATAAAAATTATACCATATGTGACCGATTTTGTAAACCCCTTTTTTACAAAAAACTAAATAAAAAAGTTCTGGTTTTAAGGCCAGAACTTTACAGGATGCACAAGAATTAATAAAGGAAGAACTTATCAGCATCAACGAAATCACAGATAAGGAAATCAGGAGATGCCTCAACTACCTTATAAGTCATAGGCGATGCATTCATATCTGTGAACAGAACTGTAAGAGTATCGCCTATCTTATAGTCTGCAGAAGGCGATGGAATCCTGATCAGACCATCCTGCAGGAAAATTACTTCTTCTGGGTCTATCTTGACATCCACTTCAGGAACTACCTCGATGCCCCCACGACGGAAGATCGTTCCGACATTAAGAGTACCCTCGTCCTCAGACTCAACAACAGTTTCAACTTCAATATTGAAGTAAGCGATGTTCTCATCCAGCTTAGTTACCTGTTTCAGAATATCTTGAAGCTGAACAGTCTTTGCAAAAGCAACTGCTTTATCCGGGTTGTCAAAGCTTCCCAGAAGAACTTCGGTATCTTTTATTTGGTCCTGCTTGTCATAGCTCAAAGCCCAGACCTCATAAGTATAAACTTCGGTGATAGGTTCAGCGATGTCAAATTCATCAAGTTCGTCCATATCAAAGGACTGCTCTTTATTCAGATTATTAGTCATTGTATTTTCCTCCTAATTAAATGTGGTCGGTTTCAATAATCTGCAGGTAAGCACTTAAAGGAGTATCCGCGAGAAAATAGCTGAGGTCATAATAACCATCAGCAGGAGAACCGGAGATACTCACTTCGAATTCTTCAAAGAGCTCAGACTCAGAGGTCTCTTCCTCACAGTAATCACGGAGTTCTTCAATGAAGCCCTGTTTACTGGTTTCCAGAGCCTGCTCAGCAGAAGCACGATCCTTAAAAATTCCGTCAATTCCATTGAAAGACTGCACATTGTTGCGGTCGTCAACAGATGCTGTGCTCCAAGTTACAATGAAAAGTTTCATAAGTACACCCTCCAAAATTGAGTAATTAGTTAATTTCTCTTTACAATAAGAATTATACCATAAACTTCATAATTTGTAAACTGACAAAACATATAAAATAACGTTTATAATTTTAAACAAACTTAGGCATGCTGCCAATAATTACAAACGTTGTATTTTTTTTTAACCATATAGGCTTATCTGGTTATTCTGTATCGTTGCTTTAACATCGATAACACGCTGGTTGCTTGAACCCCTATACTTAAGCTTTAGATCTAGGAGTTCTTCCTTAAACTGTCCGTCAACTACTACGTCTACACCAGCATTGATCAAGTCATCTGCAACATCTTCCCAGAGGAATCCGGTCCAAATCCAGACAGTCTTATTCGGGTACTCCGCTTTAAACTTGCGAACTAAATCTAGTACTTCTGGCCTATTCCTAGGATGTAACGGCTCCCCACCTAGGATACTTAATCCACTAATATAGTCAGGCTTTGCTAGATCAAAAAGTTTAGAAACGGTTTCATCAGTGAAAGGCTTTCCTCCATCGAAATCTTTCGCAGCGGTATTGAAACAACCGGGGCAGTTGAAAGTGCATCCCTGAACAAACAGGGATACACGACAACCCGCTCCATTAACTATATCAAGTTGTTTAATAAGATTATAGTTCATAGTTAGTCCTCAATTCAACAACACTCATGACAATCAAGATGTACATAGCGGTCTCTGATCTCTTGAGTTCTACCCTGATTCCAAAACTGGCTACCAATGTAACCACAAGTACGACGAGCAACATTCATCTTTGTCTGATCAGTATTACCGCAGTTCGGGCATTTCCAAATTAACTTACCATGTTCATCTTCTTCGATCAGGATTTCACGGTCCCAACCACAAACCTGGCAATAATCTGACTTGGTATTAATCTCAGCATACATAATATTATCGTAAATATACTGGATTACGGAGATTACAGCTTCGAGATTATTTTCTAGGTTTGCACTCTCTATATAGCTGATCGCACCACCAGTAGATAGTCTCTGGAACTTACCTTCGATTCTAAGCTTTTCAAAGGGGTCAATCGGCTTCTCAACATGAACATGATAACTATTAGTGATGTAACTCTTATCTGAAACTCCGGGAATTACGCCGTAGCGCTTCTGCAGAGACTTTGCAAATTTATAAGTAGTACTCTCAAGTGGAGTTCCATAAATACCGAATCCGATTGGCAGTTCTGCATTCCACTCAGTACACTTATCATTCATGTACTTCATGATCTGAAGGCCTAGGGCTTGACCTTCCTCAGTAAGAAGATCCTTACCTATCAGTTCCACTACGCACTCCCAGAGACCAGCATAGCCTAGGCTAATAGTAGAGTAACCATCAGTGAGAAGCTTATCTATCGTCTCGCCTTTCTGCAAACGGGCGATTGCACCGTACTGCCACAGGATTGGCGCGACGTCGCTCACTGTTCCCTTTAGTCTCTCATAGCGACAGATGAGGGCACGATGACAGAGCTCCAGAACCTGATCGAAGTTCTTCCAGAAACTATCTAAGTCTTTCTTAAAGTTTTCTCCCTCAGCACCACAAGCGACATCCGGAAGGTTGACAGTGACTACTCCTTTATTAAATCTAGAATAGTAGAGTTTCTTGTACTCAAGCTCGATCTTAACCCCATCCAAATTTTCTTCAAGGTAACAAACTTCGCATGGGTACTTAACTCTATTCACTAGCTCTCTAGAAATGCAGATATTCCGTATTGGATAAATACGACCGTCTACTACTTCATTACCTTCAGCCAGAAGCTGCTCCCAAAGATCACTTGGTTTCAGGGTACGTCCATCAAGAACAAACTCTTCATCTGGGTTAATAGTAACTTTTGCAGTGTAAGGAGACAGACAGGATCTACATCCCATAGGAGCGAAGCAGCTGCCATCCTTAAGCTCCTTCATAATCTTTTCACTAATGTAGTCTGGAACAAGACGCTTAGCACTACACTTAGCTGCCAGTTCAGTAAGATAGAAGTACTCGGTTCCGGGACGGACATTATCTTCCTCTAATACATAAATTAGTTTCGGGAACGCAGGAGTGATCCAGACACCCTGAGCATTCTTGACACCTTGGTATCTCTGTATCAAAACTTCTTCTATGATCAAAGCTAAGTCCTTCTTCGTCTTAATATCCTCAACTTCGTTAAGATACATAAACACTGTAATAAAAGGTGCCTGACCATTAGTGGTCATTAGAGTATTAACCTGATACTGAATCGTCTGCACGCCGCGCTTTACCTCAGAGCGAAGTCTCTTCTCTGTAATTAGATTAATTTCGGCTTCAGTAAGATGCTTGGAAAGAAGCTGCTGCTCCTCGATGACCTCGGAACGAATCTTCTGTCTACTAATATCTACAAAGGGGGCTAGATGAGATAGGGTAATACTCTGACCACCGTACTGACTGCTCGCTACCTGTGCAATGATCTGAGTCGCGATGTTACAAGCAGTTGCAAAACTATGAGGACGTTCAATAAGAGTTCCACTAACAACAGTTCCATTCTGCAGCATGTCTCCAAGGTTTACGAGGTCACAGTTATGTATGCGCTGAGCAAAGTAATCCATGTCATGAAAATGAATGATACCTTCGTCATGTGCTTTAACTATGTCCTTAGGAAGAATCAGCCTACGTGAAAGGTCTTTACTTACTTCACCTGCCATGTAGTCACGCTGCGTTGAAGTAATCGTAGGATTCTTGTTTGAGTTTTCCTGCTTAAGTTCTTCATTACTTAAGTTGATCAAGCTCAGAATCGAGTCATCAGTAGTATTCGACTTACGTACGAGTTCTTTATTATATCTGTACTGAATAAAGACTCTAACGAGATTTGTGTAATTTCGGCAGATTAGCTCATCTTCTACCATGTCATTGATTTCGTCAACCTTGATAGCTCTCTTATAAGAGGCACACTTCTCCTCTACGATATCTGCAATCTGCTTAATCTTACGTGGACCTATCTGCTTAGATTTGATAAGTTCCTGATTAGCACATGATATAGCTTTAATGATCTTGCCTTTATCAAATTCGACCTCACGGCCGCTACGCTTAATTATTCTCTGCATAAGCTAATACCTTTCTTAATTAAATTTATATTTTATAAGTTCTCTGTATTTAATTTAGCTGATTATATAATCAGTTCAGGTATTCAAATATATAGAAAAAACGATAGACTTTAAACCTACCGTTCCTTCTATTTTAAATCGAAATTCATACAATATATAATACAATATTATCTAAATGTTTATAGGGTAATTTTCCTATAAAAAGAAAAATAGATACCAACCCCGTCAATATATAGATAATACCGCTCTGAATTATTTGTCTCGGACACTATGAAGTTCTTATAGCGTAGCTGCTTAAGATATAGAGCACCAACAGGTTTATTATCTATACTAAGCAGCTCGATCACGGGAGGCTCTTCCATCTCAGCTAGACTTTTAAATAAAGTGGTAAGTCCATTCATGTTGTAGCCTCCCGATAATCTACTAAAGTATCGCCGGTTCTTTCAACCCCGTCTAATGCTTCTCTTTTATGACCTGCAGAAAGATAGCATGCGTATTCGTAGATCATATCACCCATCACTGTTGATTCTCTTTCGTAGAATTCGGCAGCTATATAGATACCTTTGTAAACTAACAACTTAGATACTTCAGCTGAGCCATTACGTATAGCCCGACAGTATAACCTTAGATTCTTACTTGCACTACGATACAATCTACCTGCCATCGTTGACACTGCCCTTCGGGCAGTCTGTAAAGAAAGATAATCTTTGTAATTACGGATAAGCTGAAAATCAGTGTAATCTCCTTCTTGTACTTTACTGAGTAATTTTATAACTAATTCGCGTGTGTCCATTATAAACTCCTAAATAAATGAACCCCGGCTGGAGGACATACCGGGGTTCCGAATAAAAGGGAAACAACCAATAAGACTTTATATCTTATGTCTGTTATATAATACGATATAAAGTTTTAGGTTAGATTATGTCTCAGGACTCCAAGCAGGCTTAAAACTTAAGAAACATGTCAAACAGATCTGTTGGAAAGAAGTTTCTATCACTCACAGAACGGGTAGTACGACTACTATGAATAGTTGTTTCAAAATCGCCGTCCTTAAGGGTAAGATGGAAACCTTCAGGATACTTATCAGTGAAGTTCTTCAACGCCTTAGAATAAGCTTCTTCTGCCGCAGAAAGCTGAGACATGGCTTCGGTCTTGTCTGCTTCAAAAGAACTCTTAAGCTGTACCAGCTTTTCCTGATAGCTCTTGACGGCCTCAGTAATAGTTTCTTTATAAACCTTACGTGCACTGTTGAGTGCTTTAAAAGCATCTTCAACTTTAAGAGCATCCGCTTTCTTTGTAGCTGCTTTATCTTCCTTAGCTTTCAGCTTAGCGAAGTGAGCTTCTTCGGCTTCCTTCAAAGCATCAAGTGACTCAAAGGGTTCCTGCAGCTCACGAGAATAAAACATATAGTCTTCCTTAGTAGACTTTTTAGTCTTAGCTGTGTCGTTTATAAATTTGTTAATCATTTTTAAAACTCTCCTATTAGTTTCTAATTTACTGTATCCTCGAAAGTCCTCTCATTCAAGGATACAGTAGTTAAATTTAATTTATTAAAAGAATTAAACAAACCTGAGACTCTTTGTTAATTCATTTAAGCTAGTTATTTTCTAATTCTATTTCGTACTGGCGAAGAACTTCTTCTTCAAGTTCATCTTGGAAAGCATCTCTCAAAAGGTCTTCATTTTCTTCGACCAGTCTATCTAGGTTATCAAGCATGTACTTGATAGCAGCAGGCTCGTCAAGTCTGGTTTCATCTTCACTCCAGAACTGATCAAATTCCGGAAGAGGATTAAGCACCTCAAACAAATCATCCACTGAAACTGTGATCTCAGCGTCTTCCTTAAGTTCAACTTCATCCCACTCAGGAGTAAAGGCATTCGGATCTGACTTGTCCCAATAAACATCTTTAACAGGCCCCTGCCAGACAGCCTCGACATCATGAATAAGGATATCTACAGATTTAGGATACTTACCCTCTGCATTGTCTTCAGTTAGAGCAGTCTTATCTTGAGGAACTTCGGGGTTAGTCGCAATAGCCTCTTTCTTGTCAAAGAATCGAACATCATTATTGAAGTACTGAATTAAAGCAATAACAAGACGATAGCAATTTGCAAAAGTAGCATGAGTTAGATCCACGGTCTGGCCGTCTTTGACCATACCAATAACCTTAGCATCCTCAATTATCTGCTGAGCCTGAGTAGAAAGTTCACCAATCTCACAGTCAAAGTAAAGGGTGCCCTCAAGCTGCCAACGTTGCTTTATCTGCCACATCTGGTCTGAAGGTCTAATGTTACGTTCAACAACAATACCATTTTTGCGGGCAGCGGTCGCAAATGGGAGTGACTCAAACTTATTTATTAGTTTCTCTAGCTTCTTCGCCGCAGCATCATAGTCAGGGTCTGTCTCATCTAAGTTTTGCTGATAGTCATCTGCAGGTACCTTAATCTCGACCTTAGTAATATGGCTTCTAAGCTCTTCAGCTACTTCAGGTTCATTATGCAACATACTAAGTATGGCCTGATCATTTGCTTCAGATCTCATAGCAGCACGTGCAGCTCTAGTGGGTCGTAGACCCGCATCAATACTTGTAGCGATCTGAACAATAGCAGTAAGCAGTTGCTTAGTCTTTTCTACCATACAAATCTTTATTGCATCTCTTATTGGTAGTACCCAGTTTTCTTTACTTAGACGCTGATCAATAACAACTTCAATAGTACCATCTTCTTTAATAAAGAAGTTCTTAAGAGTACCTACTGCATTATCATAAAACCCTTGGTAACGGTCCCAGTCTTTTTTTACAAATGGAGCTTCTAAATGATCACCCTGAACCATAAGAGCAATAGGACCTGCATCTTCTAACTGGAGGAAAATGTCCTCTCTAGCCTGCGCTGGATCACCATACTTTATTATATTTGAATATGTATAAACATTTTTTTGTTTTGCAGGAGCAGCAACGGCTTCATCCAGTGGGCCTTCAATAAAAGTAAGAGTTTCACCTCTTGACTTGATGGCAGCTGCACAACGATCACAGAGATAGCCTAGAGTACTCTCATAGCGGCAATCGCTCTTGTCAAAAGCTTCTCCACACCACTGGCAAAGAACTGGCTCCACGAGAGAGCCCTCAATTTCTGTTGCACACTGGTCGCAAAGATAACCTAGGTTATCATCATAAGAGCACTCATCTTTAGAGAATAACTCTCCGCACCACTTACACTCTACCTGATCTTCGTTTTCTTCGAGAGCTTCAACCAACTTGTTAACATTAATAGACTTGTTAGAGATACGATCAAGGACAGCATCTTCAGCTTCACTATCTGATTCAAAGTTACCGCAGATATTTCCACTTGGGTCTTTTACCATCCAGTCGAAGCCAGTGTCGATGATTGAGTAACCTCTAAAAGAGTACGCATTATGTTCTTCGAGTAAGAAGTCCTCTTCATGATCATCCTCAGAGTCATCCTCAGGAAAATCACTTATGGAATTATCTAATTCAGTAAATTCCGGGTCATTATCAATGTCTAGTGTGAACAGGCTCTTATCATATACCTGTAAATCCGCGGGAACTTCATCATGATGACACGTGCACTTGTCACCGCGGCATTCTCCATCATGGTGACACTCATGCTCCATAGGAACATCCGACATAATTTCTTCCCAAGACCATACTGTGCCTAAATCTTGAGAATCAGTGCATTCACCAAAATCGTTACGTTCAACCTCTACCTGATAGATAAAAGGTTTACTACTGAGCTTACTGAGAGCAAAAGACTTTGCATCCTCGAAGAAGTCAAATGCTTCATCCTCACAACCTGGACATTTGACAAAATAAATATATTCAATCATTGTCTGTTCTCCTAATAAAATTTAATTATCATATAATTTAGCAATAAATGAATTAGGGACAGTCTGAAATTAGATCAATTTCAGGAGACTCTAGTAAACCTGACTTGTACAATAACCGGATAGCTTCTTGTTTAAGTGCCTCAGTATCTACTATTTCTGGGTTGTTAACCATAAACACTTTTAATATACGACCTTTATATAATAAATAGATATCTCTATATCCATTATTATTAAACCACTTTAACTGTGCACCTGAAAGTTCGGGAATTTCAGGAAAAGCTGTGATCAAGTCAAGTCTTTGATCTATGAATCTACACATGTCTTCTTTATAGTAGATATTATTTAGACCTAAATCAACTATCTCATCCCTCCACTTACCGAAGCAATGAGTTCCAGATGGGTCTGATAAAAACTGAATCTCTTGGCTTCGGTAAGTTATAGCATCATAGCGGATAGTTCCATTAGAGGCCTTTGAGGATGGCTCTGAGTTCGTATTAATTAACATATTCAAACTGATAAAGCTCTCCTGTTTTATTTTTTACTGGTTTATTTTCAGTAATAGATCTATTAATCATTGGAACACTGATAGATAATACAAAGCTAGCTTTACGCTTAGACACAAATACTTCACCAGTATTTAAGCACTTTACTTTTTTACTAGTAGCGGAAGTCTTTCCATACATAGGATTAGTCGCTCCTACACGACTTTGATGAGTGGCACCATAATAATAACCTTCTGGAGCTTCTTCTGGCAAACAGTATATGTCAGTAACTCCATCAGTAAACCACTTCTTACCTTTTCTAGTATTACGTGCTTTCGCTTTCATTTCATCAGTATGCTTTTTACCAAACATAGCATTATTGATACCAGAAGCTTTTTCACGCATCTTACGCAGCTCTTCTTCAGTATGCCTAGGTCCCCCAAGCTGCCATTCAGGATTTGCTTCTAAAAAAGTTTCAACTTCATCAAGCTTAATATATTTCTTAACGTTTAGTATTTCATTGTATACACACTTACGGCCACGATTTCCAGTACCTGAAATAGTAGGGTCTTTGCGAACAGCTTCAAGATACATTATTCGTGCCAATTCGAAGTCTTCTTCAGAAATCTCGAAAGACCTTTGATTACTCCAAGAACTATTAACTTTAAATGTATTAGCCATTATGTAAAATGCCTGAGTAAAAGCGGGGATCTCTGGAAAGTCTAAAGCTAATAGCTTATGGGCCTTAAAATGTTCGCCTGGAGTTAACCGCACTATATTAGGATGTTTATTTTTAGGATAGCCTTCTCCGCCATAAGACACTGGTAAGATATGATGACCTTCCCAATAATCTAAAGCATCTGACCATTGTCCGCGATCATTAATAATAGAGTCTATAAAAACTATATAATTTGAATTTTGTAAGTCTAACATAAAAGCTCCTTAAATAATTCTCATTTAATTTAGCTTATTTATAACTCACGAAATTCAATCACAGTAATTATAAGTCTCTTATAATAGCACGCAATTCATCGTCTAGCCGGCTATTCGAATTATTACTAAACTCTATACCATCAACCAAATAAGCACCTAATTCTTTTTTTGTTTCGATTATCTGCCAAACTCGTTCGTCAATAGTATCACCACAACAAAGAACAGTGATAAATGATGGACGTGTAGAAGTTATTCTATGTATACGGTCAGTACCCTGATCAAACATTGCGCTAGTATAAGGGGTGTCGATACAGATCATGTATGAAGCTGCATTCAGAGTCCAGCCAGTACCTACCTTACCCCAAGTACCGATAAAGACTTGTTCATTTGGGTCCTCCTGGAATTTAGAAACGTTACTAGCAACAACTCCATCCGGAGTGTCCCCTGTATTTATACTAAAACGAAATTGATCTAATTTCGCTGCCAGCTCATTTATGGTTTCTTTAAAGACAGAAAGCACTACTACTTTCTCTCCTTGAGAAACTAACTCTTGGATCAGCTCGACGCAGCGGTCTACTTTACACGAAGGAATCTTCTGAGTGGTTAATAAACTAGGACAAGCAGTAGCTTGGCGTAGGCGGGTTGTAAGAGCAAGCAGATTTGCAGACTTAAGTACAATCTTATCTGCTTCTTCTTTGACTCCTTCTTTGATAGCCTCATAGAACTTACGCTGTGCATCATCAGGTTCTAGGTACTCTAAGGTCACCGTTTTCGGTGGCATGTCAGATCTGACTTGATCCAGAGTTCTTCTCAGAGAGCAGCTCTTTATCTCCTCTTGCAGTACTTCTAAGTTCTTAAACCCAATAACCTGGGAATTCTTGATTCCTCCGAAATTACAGTACTGAGACTTATAAGTAGTTAAGGTTGACTTATCATTAGCTGTCCAATAGAGCGGGACATAAGCAGAGAGTGGGTTGTTCGTGATCAAGGTACCTGTAGCAGCTACTTTAAAAGGTGCGTCTAACTTTAGCAGATTAGTGCCTTGCTGAGAAGTCTTGGTAGCAGCCTTGTGTGCCTCATCAAAAGCTATTAGTCCAAACTTATTCTCAGACTTCTTAAAAGCCTCGATAATCTGGTCGTCTCGTAAACTCTCTAGATTTGTAATTACGAAGAACTCGTCAATCTTACCTTTAAGCTGAGCAGCCCTTTCCTTTATAGGCCTATACCGCACTGTACCAGTTCTAGTAGTATACTCTCCAAGGACTACAGCCGACTCGGTCGAAAACTTCGCAATTTCCTTTTTCCAGTTTTGCTTTAGCGAATTAACTCCGCAAATAATAAAGCAATGATCAATCAGACCTCTTCGCTTTAAAGTTTCAGCTAACCAGATAATCGAGTTAGTTTTACCTAGGCCCATAGAATCAAGTAATAGCCACTTCTCATGTTCTAGTCCGTAATTGATAGCTTCGAGCTGATGATCAAAGGGTTTCATCTTAAACGAAACCTTCTCAATTTCGGAAAGTGCCTTTTGGTTGTATACACCGTTAAAACGAAATTCCTCAGATTCCGGTGTATTTAATAAGTTTAATTGAATCTCATCCAGAAAAGTCAAACTGTCCAGCAGACGGCTTAGGTAGCAGACTGGTACTTCCCAAACTTTATCCTTTTTATGATAATAGTAGGTAGGGATAGTTTTTATAGCGTCTATTATATATTGATTAAAAGGAAAATAGATTAATAAGCTGGATAGTCCTGAAATCTTCTTTGGTGGAGATATTTCGGTAATCGTAATTATTTAAATTACCTCCAATCAGAAATGTATAGATTTTAGGAAAAGAACGAAATTACCGAAATTACTATAGTTACAGACGAAACCTTCAGAGTTACGAGTGAAACTTCGATAATTTCGGTAATTATTTGGTAGATAAGCTGATAGATAAGCTAAAATAGAGCTTTTAGCCACTATTATATAAATTAATCTAGTAAAGACACGTATTGGGTACTAAAATCCCGCTCCGCAGCTTCTTTTTTGACCCTATAGGAGACAGTAGCCTCAACTATAAAGGGTCTACCGCACTCTTCACAGGTAAAATGCTCCACCATATCAGGTTCAACTGACTTGGTTTCATAGTCTTCGTAGATAATCTTACCGAAAGAGTCTCTAATAACATCAGTTGGCTGCCCTATTAAAGAACCGGGCATATAAATTTCACCTGGAAGGTATTCACTGCCACAATGTGGGCATCTAATAACAGGTGTTTTATGAGAAATAATTGTTTTCACTATGTACTCCTTAAGAAAAATCGAAATTTTAAAAATTTTCTAAAAAATATTAGCACGCGCGTGCGCGTCCAGATCTATATATAATATATATTATATAT
>QXGG01021720.1_pt1 | contig 18352 bp, 13 predicted proteins | sample 1982491 | NCBI WGS metagenome assembly QXGG01 (sample SAMN09924614, study PRJNA488089) | Wastewater metagenome, whole genome shotgun sequencing project. | isolation source: South African research farm wastewater | place: South Africa: Irene, Agricultural Research Council, Animal Production... | reverse complement strand
TTGTAGGTCAGGTCGACCTGCTTGGCGAGGCGCTCGAGGATGGCCGGCAGGGTCTGGTCTACGGCGTTGAGCGTGACCCGGCCCTGGATGGCGGGATGGATGTCGATATTGAGGTTGCTTTCGCGGGCCAGCGCGAAGAGAATTTCCTTCACCGGCACTTCGTTGACCACCACGCTATAGGTCTGCTCCTTGGCCTTGGGCGTCGGAGGTGGTAAATAGGTGGCGCTCTTGACCGGCTTGGGGATGTCGCTGACGGCGGCTGGCGTGGCCTGTCTGGTTTGCGTGGAGGCATCGCCATCGATGTGGCCGGTCGAGGGTGTGACCTTGCTCTGGTGCGCGCAACCGAACAAAGTCAGGGACACTGAAATCGCAAACCATGTTAACCATGTTCTTTTCATACGCACTCGCACCATCTACCTTGATTTCATTTTTGTAGTTTACCCCATTACCCACTTTAATAGGCAATAGCAAGCTATTGAAACTTCATTGTTTCCTGCAAAATTCCGCCCACGGTTCGCAAATGCGGTCTGTATGCGCGCAAACCTGCCGGCAATTGCCGCATCGCTTCCTGCGCGGCCTGACGGCTGTCGTAGCTGCCGTAAAGCACGGTCAGGAATGGCGCGTTGTTGACCTGCGTGCGGTAAACATAGAGATTATCCAGCTCCATTTCCCGCGCCAATGCCTCCAGCTGCCGGCGCAACTGATCGTCATTGGCACTGCCCATGAGCTGGATGCTGACGGTCGTGGCAGGCTGCTGACTCAGCCATTGCCGGGTCAGCGCCAGCCTGCGCTCAAGGATATCGTCACTGGTCACCTGTGTCTGCGGCTGCGCGGCCGCCTCGGCTTCGGCGGGGGCGGGGGCGGCGGCAGACTGCAAATCTGCGGAGACAGCTATCTGTGCCGGTTGCGGTTCCGGCTCTGGTTCAACTGCAGCGCTGGTTTCCGCCGCGCTTTCCAGAGGCGCGGCCGCTTGCAACGATGCATCCACCTGAGAAGGCTCTACCGTTTTCTGCGGCTCGGCGGCTTCCGTCACGGGCGCTGTCGCAGCCGCTGCTGCCGGCGCAGCCGAATCGCGGCTCTGGCTTTGCCAAAGGTTGAGCAGATATCCCAGCACCAGACCCAGCAGCAGGATGGCAGCGGCGCCCAGCGCGAGTTTGCGCGCATTGCCCTTTTTCAGCTGCTCCGCACCGAACTCGCTGTCGCGGATAGCGGCTTTCACATGCTTGGGCGTGACCTGGTAGACGTTTTCAGAAAACGCGGCCAGTAACGCCTTGTCCGCCAGAATGTTGATGCGCCTGACGAGACCGGCGGACGATCTGGCGATCATGCGGATGGCAGATTTTGAAAACAGGTGCGGGCCGAAATAACCTGCCGCGCGCAGGCGGAAGATCAGGTAATCGGCCACGTCCTGCTCCACCAGCGGGCCGAGATTGAAGCTGTGCGTGATGCGCTCGCGCAGCTGACGGATCTGTGTCTGGTTGAGGTTGTCGTCCAGCTCCGGCTGGCCGAACAGCACGATCTGCAAGAGCTTGTCGTGGCGTGTCTCCAGATTGGACAGCAGGCGGATCTCTTCCAATGTCGCCAGCGGCATGCCCTGCGCTTCCTCGACGAAGATGACGACGCGTTTGCCCTCGGCGTGGCGGTCGAGCAGATAAGCCTGTAACACCTGCATGACACGCAGGCGGTCGGCATCTGGCGGCAGCTCCAGCTGCAACTCAAAGGCGATTGCGTGTAACACGTCTTCCGGCGCGACGCTGGGATTGGCGAGATAGACGCTTTCCACCTGCTCCGGCAACAGCGTCTGCAGCATGCGGCAGAGCATGGTCTTGCCGCTGCCGACTTCGCCGACGACCTTGATGATGCCTTCGCCGCTGGTAATGGCGTAGGTCAGCGCGTCGAGGATGGCGCCGCGGTTGCCGCCGGAAAAGAAGAATTCCGTGTTCGGCGTGATCTTGTAAGGCGGTTCCTTGAGTCCGAAATGGGCGTAATACATTATTGCTCTTGCATCTGCATGCGGCTGTAAAGTGTTGTGCGGTTGATGCCCAGCAGCTTGGCCGCCTGGCTGAGGTTGCCGTGCGTGATCTTCAGCGCCGCATCGACATAGGCCTTTTCCCAGGTCTTCAGTACCTGGTCCAGATTGACGTTGGCCTGCGTCTGCAAATGGCGCATGGCTTGGTTGGAAAGCGCGGCCTCGTCGTTCAGCGCCGGCATGTCGCCAGGGGCGGTCAACTGCATGAGATCGAGCTCGGCCGCCAGCTGCACATCGCTGACCGACTGGCCCGCGTATTTAGCCATCAGGCGGATGATGATGTTGCGCAGCTCGCGCACGTTGCCCGGGAAGTGGTAATCGAGCCAGCGCTGGCTGGCCTTGTTGTCGAATTTGAACGGCTTTCTGCTGGTCTCGCGCGCGTAGAAATCGCTGTAGTAGTTGAGCAGTTCGTAGCGATCCTCGCCCAGGTCGCGCAGCGGCGGCACGCGCACGGTAAAGACGCTGAGGCGGTGATAGAGGTCGATGCGGAAATTGCCGTTGCGCACTTCTTCGCGCAGGTCGCGGTTGGTGGCGGCGATGATGCGCGCCTTGCTTTTGCGCGTCTGCGTCTCGCCGATGCGCTGGTACTCGCCGTTCTCCAGCACGCGCAGCAGCTTGGACTGCATCTCCAGCGGCAATTCACCGATCTCGTCGAGGAATAGCGTGCCCTCGCCGGCATCCTCGAAATAACCGGTGTGCGAGGTCTGCGCACCGGTAAACGCGCCCTTGCCATGACCGAACAGGATGGATTCCGCCAGCGTCGGCGAAATGGCCGCGCAGTTGACGGACAGATAAGGCTGGCGCGTGCGGCTGCTCAAGCGGTGCAGGCAATTCGCCACCAACTCCTTGCCACTGCCGGATTCGCCCTCGATCAACACCGGGAACGGCGCGTCAGCGAACTGGGTGATCTGCGTGCGCAGCGTCTGCATCGGCAGACTGTCACCGAGCAAACCGCAGCTTTCCTGTTCCTTGCTGCCTTCGGTCTTTTCCGCTTCCTGCAGCTTCAGCGCGTTCTGCAGGATATCTTTCAGCCGGTCGACATCGCAGGGCTTGGGGATGAAATCCACGGCGCCCAGTGCCATCGCGTGCTTGACGTTCACATCTTCATTCTGACCGGAAAGCACATGGATCTTCATGGTCGGCGAATGCGCCAGCAGTTCGCCGATCAGCTTGAAGCCTTCGTCCGGCTTGTGCGGCACCGGCGGCAGACCGAGGTCGACCAGCGCCAGCGCCGGCGGCGTTTCCAGCTGCCTCAAGAGACTTTTGGCCTGCGCCCTCGATTCCGCGACATAAACGTCGAAATGCTTGCTCAGTACATAATGCAGGGTATCGGTAATCAGGGGGTCATCGTCGATGATGATGAGGGTGGGATTTTGTTCAGCCATCTGAGGGTCTTCCCGCGACAATTATTGATTTATTTTTAAAAACAGAAAGTAAGGCGTCGCCCCTAATATAACCGCAACCGCCCCGGGCATCAATCAAATCAGGCATTTCCGCGGGTTCGCGGGCAAGCCCGGCCGGAATTCACAGCAACGGACAACTAGAGGTCGGCCAGACTTTTGATATGCGCCACAGCGCTACGCCCAAGCGCGCTCAGGGCGTAGCCTCCTTCCAGCGCAGAAACGATGCGGCCGCCGGCATGCGCGTCCGCCACCGTCTTGAGCGCCTCGGTCACCCAGCGGTAGTCCGCCTCCTGCAACGCGAGACCACCCATGTCGTCCTCCCGGTGCGCATCGAAACCGGCGGAGATCAGGATAAGTTGCGGCCGAAAGCGCTCCAGCGCCGGTAGCCAGTGCTCACTGACTGCAGCGCGGAATTCGGCGCCGCTGCAGCCCGCCGCCAGCGGCACATTGATGATGTGCGCATTGCCGCTATCGGCGCCGCTGTAAGGGTAATAGGGATGGCGGAAAGTGGAACACAGCATCACGCGCGGATCGTCATGAAAGATTTCTTCAGTGCCGTTGCCGTGATGAACGTCGAAATCGGCGATGGCCACCCGCTGCAAACCGTGATGCTGCAGGGCGTGGGCAGCACCGATCGCGATATTGTTGAACAGGCAGAAACCGGATGCACTGGCGCGGCCGGCATGGTGTCCGGGCGGGCGGATGTTGCAAAAGGCATTCTGCGCCTGGCCGGTCATCACCAGATCGACGCCAAGGACGACCGCGCCTGCCGCATGCAAGGCCGCCTGCAGGCTGTGCGGATTCATGCGCGTATCGCCGTCGAGCTCGACAAAACCGGCTGCCGGCGACAAGGCGAACACACGCTCGATATACTCGGACGCATGCACCCGCAGCAACTGCTCTCGACTTGCCGGTTTCGCTTCGAACGGCAGCAAATGATCGAGCACGCCGGAAGCGATCAGCTGGTCATGGATGGCATGGATGCGGGCGGCCTCCTCGGGAAAGATTGCGCCCATATCGTGGCCGAGACAAGCCGGATGGGTGATATATGCGGTATGCATGTTTACAGCACCTTGCGCACTTTTTTGACGCTGTCGTCTTCGGCACTGTTCTCTATGCTGAAATTGAGGCGCTGCATCAGCTTCAGCATGCTGGTGTTGCTTTTCAGCACCTCGCCCTCCATCAGTTTCAAGCCCTTGGAACGGGCAGCATCCATCAGCGCGGTCATGAGTTTATGCCCGAGACCCTTGCCACGCATGCGGTCGGCGATCACCAGCGCGAAATCGCAGCTTTCACCGTCCGGATTGATTGCAAAGCGCGTGACGCCGAGTTCGACCTCGCGGCCGCTCTCTTCGGCCACAGCCACCAGCGCCATCTCACGGCTGTAGTCGATCTGCGTGAAGCGCACCAGCATCGCCTCGCTCAGCTCCTGCACGCTGTTCATGAAGCGGAAATAACGGGCCTCCTCCGACAGGTTGCGCACGAACTCCTGTTCGATCTCGGCATCCTCCGGCCGGATCGGGCGGATCACCAGATCGGTGCCGTCCGCCAGCTGCCAGTTGGTGACCAGATGGGTCGGATAGGGGTAGATCGCCATATGCGCGTAGCGGTCGGCACTGGGCTGGCGCAGTTCCACCACGACGCGCGCATCGGCCGCCAGCGCGCCGGACTCGTCGACGATCAGCGGATTGATGTCCATTTCCATCAGCATCGGCAACTCGCACACCATCTCCGACACCCGCAGCAGCACACTCTCCAGCGCCTGCATGTCGGCCGGCGGCATGTGGCGGAAGGCGCCCAGCATCTTCGCTACGTGTGTGCGCTGGATCAGATCCTTGACCAGAAAGCCATTGAGCGGCGGTAGCGTCACTGAACGGTCGCCCATCACTTCCACAGTGGTGCCGCCGGCGCCGAAGGTGATCAACGGACCGAAGATCGGATCGCTGGTGACGCCGACCATCAGCTCGCGACCGTTCGGCTTGACGATCATGGGTTCGATCGAGATGCCGTCGATACGCGCTTCCGGCCGGTTGCGCCGCAAGTTCTCGATGATCTCGTGATAGGCAGCGCGCACCGCCTGTGCATTCGCCAGATTGAGCATGACGCCACCGGCATCGGTCTTGTGCGTGATATCCGGCGAGTTGACTTTCATCGCCACCGGAAAGCCCAGCTGCTGAGCGATCAGCAGGGCCTCATTGGGCGAATGCGCCACCAGCGTCTTGGCCACCGGAATGTGAAAGGCGGACAAGAGCGCCTTGGATTCCATTTCGCTGAGAATCTTGCGCCGCTCCTGCAGGGCGCCCTCGATGATCATGCGCGCGCCTTCGACATCCGGCTCCAGATGATGGGAGAGCGGCCCCGGCATCTGCATCAGCAGTTTTTGGTTCTGGTAGTAGGCACTCAGATAGGAAAACACTTCGACCGCAGGTTCCGGTGTGCGGAAACTCGGCTTTCTGGCGCGGTTGAACGCCGCGCGCGATGAATCGACCTGGGCACCGCCCATCCAGCAGGCGAGAAAGGGCTTGCGGTAACGGTCGGAAAGCTCGATGACTGCCGTGGCCGCCTCCAGCGGCTTGGTCATTGCCTGTGGTGTCAGGATGGTCAAGACACCATCGACTCCGGGGTCCTCGAGACACGCCTGTACCGCATGCCTGTAGCGATCGGCCTGCGCATCACCGATGATGTCGACCGGATTGCCATGCGACCAGGTCGACGGCAGGGCCTGGTTGAGTTTTTCCAGCGTCTCGGCCGACAGGTCGGCCATCACCAGCCCGAGGTCTGCCGCACAATCGGTAGCCATGACGCCGGGGCCGCCGCCGTTGGTAACGATGGCAAGCCGGTTGCCGGTCGGATGGAACCCGCAGGACAACGCCTTGGCGGCAGAAAATAGTTGCGTGATGGTCTGCACGCGGACGACGCCGGCACGGCGTACGGCTGCGTCGAAGGCATCGTCGGAGCCGACCAATGAAGCCGTATGCGACATCGCCGCGCGCGACGCCACGGCGTGACGGCCGACCTTGACCAGTATCACCGGCTTGATGCGGGCGGCTGCGCGGATACCGCTCATGAAACTGCGCGCATCGCGGATGCCTTCGATGTAAAGCAGGATACTCTGGGTCCTGGTATCCGAAATCAGATAATCAAGAATCTCGCCGAAGTCGATATCGAGCGAAGAGCCGAGGGAAACGACGCTGGAAAATCCGACATCGTTGGTCTGCGCCCAGTCCAGAATCGCCGTGCAAAGCGCACCGGATTGCGAGACGAAGGCCAGATTGCCGATATTGGCGCTGCCCTTGTTGAAAGTGGCGTTGAGCCCGATCTCCGGCCGCATGACGCCGAGGCAGTTCGGCCCGATCAGACGTACCCCGTAATGCTGCGCAGTTTCCAGCACTCGCCTTTCCAGCGCCTTGCCGGCTTCGCCGGTTTCGCCGAAACCGGCGGTGATGATGACGGCCGCCTTGACCTGATGCTTGCCGCACTGTTCGATGATGTCAGGCACCGTCGCAGCCGGCGTCGCAATCACCGCCAACTCGACGGTCTCCTCGATCTGCGCCAGCGAGGCATAGGCTTTGACGCCCTGGATTTTCTTGTGCTTGGGATTGATTGGATACAGGCCGCCCTGAAAACCGCCCTGCAGCATGTTTTGAAACACGATTTGACCGACCGAATCCTGCCGGTCGCTGGCACCGAACACTGCGACCGATTTGGGCGCAAACAGGGGCTTCAGGTGATGCTGGCTCATGTGGACAGACCGCGATGACTGGACAAGCCCTATCTTAGCCTATTCGCAGAACCGTTGCAGTGCGTGCTGTTGGCCGTCGATCAAATCGATCAACGGCCTGCTTGTCTTACCGGGGAATAAAATGGGGTGGCTGATGGGGCTCGAACCCACGACAACTGGAATCACAATCCAGGGCTCTACCAACTGAGCTACAGCCACCACTGAAACTGATGAACATCAGAAACTTGGCCTGCCCGACAGGAATCGAACCTGTAACCCCCAGCTTAGAAGGCTGGTGCTCTATCCGATTGAGCTACGGGCAGATTGTCGGGCAATCTAGACTAAATACTTCAAAACCTGGTCGGGGTGGAGAGATTCGAACTCCCGACATCCTGCTCCCAAAGCAGGCGCGCTACCAGGCTACGCTACACCCCGAGGGCGTGAAATATATCCTAAACGCCCCCCCAGGTCAAACTCAATCTGCACGATTATCGGATTAAACGGCATACCCTGCTAAAATAGTGGTTTTTTTACGCGCTTAGAATATTTATGTCAGCTCAAATCATCAACGGCAAGGCGACTGCGGAACAGATGCTCACACTCCTGAAAGGGCGCATCGACGAACGCCTCTCCCAGGGCAAGCGCGCACCCTCCCTCGCCGTGATACTGGTCGGCGCTGACCCGGCCTCCGCCATTTACGTGCGCAACAAGCGCATGGCCTGCGAGAAGGTCGGCATCCGCTCCATCTCCCACGACCTGCCGGCCAGCACCACCGAAAGCGAGCTATTTGCCTTGATCGATGCGCTGAATGCCGACGACACGGTGGACGGCATCCTGGTGCAGGCGCCCTTGCCGCCACAGATCGATGAAAAACGCATCATCGAGGCGATCCGCGCCGACAAGGATGTCGACGGCTTCCATCCCTATAATATCGGTCGTCTGGCCGTGCGGCAGCCGACGTTGCGCTCTTGCACACCGTTCGGGGTCATGAAGTTGCTGGAAACGGCAGGCATCAAGGTACTCGGCCTCGATGCCGTCGTAGTCGGCGCTTCCAACCACGTCGGGCGCCCCATGATGCTGGAACTGCTGCTGGCCGGCTGCACGGTTACCTGCTGTCATCGCCACACCAGGGATCTGGCGGAGAACGTCGCCCGTGCCGATATCGTCGTCGCCGCGGCGGGCAAGGCCGGACTGGTCAAGGGCGAGTGGATCAAGCCGGGCGCCATCGTCATCGATATCGGCATCAACCGTCTGGTCGATGGCAGCATCTGTGGCGATGTCGAGTTTGCTGTGGCAAAGGAACGCGCCGGCTGGATTACGCCGGTACCGGGTGGTGTCGGTCCCATGACGGTCGCCACCCTGATGGAGAACACCTTGCTGGCCCAGACTTTACGCGAATCTTCAATATCTTAGGAAAACTGCAGGGCAAAATACAGGCTGGACTTTATTCCCAATCGTAGTAAACTTGCGCCTGCTTTATTTTTCTGTTAACGCTGTTTTTTCGAGAACGGGGTCTTAAAAGCCTCGCGGGACCACAATGGCTGATGTAATCACAAAACAATTTACTCCTTATGAACCGAAACCCGGTGAGGAGTACATGAATGAGAAGCAACTCAACCACTTCCGCCAGATTCTGAACAACTGGAAAGATGAATTGAGCGATGATATCGACCGCACGGTACATACCATGCAGGACGAAGTCACCATGTTCGCCGACCCGAACGACCGCGCCAGCCAGGAATCCGATATGGCGCTGGAACTGCGTAACCGCGATCGCGAACGCAAGCTGATCAAGAAGATCGACGACACGCTGAACAAGATCGACGCAGGCGAATACGGCTACTGCAACAGCTGCGGCGTCGAAATCGGCCTCCGCCGCCTGGAAGCCCGCCCGACTGCGACGCAATGCATCGACTGCAAGACTCTGGACGAAATCCGCGAAAAGCAGGTGGCAAAGTAATTTGCCACCTGCTTTCAGAGCAGGCTAATGCGCGTAGCGCGTTATGCCGGAACTAAAAACAAGTCGCCAAGTAGTTTGTTATTTGCTTTTAGTAAAGACGCTTCCTTGCATTTGCGTTAATCGAAACAAAAAGCAAACATTCAAGACTCACGTCAATAAAAAAGCCCGCAGATGCGGGCTTTTTTATTGCATTACAGCTATTACTCTGCTGCCTGCTCGGTTTCCGGCTTGTCTTCGGCTGCAGGCGGATCGATCAGCGCCTTCATACTCAGACGTACACGGCCCTTCTCGTCGGCTTCAACGACCTTGACCTTGACGACCTGGCCTTCCTTCAGGAAATCCGATACCGCATTCACGCGCTGATGCGCGATTTGCGAAATGTGCAACAGACCATCCTTGCCCGGCAACAGGGAAACGATAGCGCCGAAATCCAGCAACTTGATCACGGTGCCTTCATAGCTCTGGCCGATCTCGACTTCCGCAGTGATCGCCTCGATGCGCTTCTTCGCTTCTTCGCCGGCTTCCGCATTGACACAGCCGATCTTGATGGTGCCGTCATCTTCGATGTCGATGGTGGCGCCGGTTTCTTCGGTCAGCGCACGGATCACGGCACCGCCCTTGCCGATCACGTCACGGATCTTCTCCGGATTGATCTTCATGGTAATGATGCGCGGTGCGAATGCCGACAGTTCCTTGCTGCCGTCGCCGACGGCTTCCTTCATCAGCCCGAGGATATGCATGCGGCCTTCCTTGGCCTGTGCCAGTGCGACCTGCATGATTTCCTTGGTGATGCCGGTGATCTTGATGTCCATCTGCAAGGCGGTCACACCCTCTTCGGTACCCGCCACCTTGAAGTCCATATCGCCGAGATGATCTTCGTCACCCAGGATGTCGGTCAGCACGGCAACTCGGTTGCCTTCCTTGATCAGGCCCATGGCCACACCGGCAACCGGCGCCTTGATCGGCACGCCGGCATCGATCAGAGCGAGGGTGCCGCCGCAGACGGAAGCCATCGAGCTGGAACCGTTGGATTCCATGATCTCGGAAACCAGACGGAAGGTGTAGCCGAACTCTTCCTGGCTCGGCAGCACAGCGACCAGGGCGCGCTTGGCCAGACGGCCGTGGCCGATCTCGCGACGCTTGGGCGAACCGACGCGGCCGGTCTCGCCGGTACAGAACGGCGGGAAGTTGTAGTGCAGCATGAAGCGGTCTTTGTATTCACCCTGCAGGGCATCGATGATCTGCTCATCGCGGCCGGTGCCGAGGGTCGCCACCACCAGCGCCTGTGTTTCGCCGCGTGTGAACAACGCGGAACCATGGGTGCGGGGCAGGACGCCGGTACGAATGCTGATCGGACGCACGGTACGGGTATCGCGACCGTCGATGCGCGGTTCGCCGTTCAAGATCTGACCACGTACGGTCTTGGCTTCCAGGTTGAAAAATTCGTTCTTGATCTTGTTGGCTTCCTCGGTCGAGGTTTCTTCCGTGATCAGCTCTGCAAACACGCGGCTGCGTATTTCATCAAGCTTGGCGGAACGCTCAGACTTGGCGCGGATCTTGAACGCTGCGGCTACGTCTGCCTCGGCCAGCGCCTTGATGCGGTCGATCAGGGCGGTATCGGCTTCCGGCGGCACCCAGTCCCAGGGCTCCTTACCGACTTCGGCAGCCAGTTCGTTGATGGCATTGATCACGACCTGCATCTGCTCATGCCCGTAGACGACGGAGCCCAGCATGACATCTTCCGGCAGTTCGCGCGCTTCGGATTCGACCATCATCACTGCCTTGTCGGTGGCGGCAATGACCAGATCCAGCTCGGAATCCTTCATCTGACTGGCGGTTGGGTTCAACACATATTCGCCGTTCAGGTAACCGACACGGGCAGCACCCAGAGGACCATAGAACGGAATGCCGGAGATCGCCATGGCAGCGGATGCGCCGATCATTGCTGGGATATCCGAATCGATTTCCGGATCGGAAGACAGCACGGTGGCCACCACCTGCACTTCGTTATAGAAGGCTTCCGGGAACAGCGGGCGCAACGGGCGGTCGATCAGACGCGAAGTCAGGATCTCCTTTTCGGAAGGGCGACCTTCGCGCTTGAAGAAGCCGCCGGGAATCTTGCCGGCAGCATAGGTTTTTTCCTGATAATCCACGGTCAGCGGAAAGAAATCCTGACCTGGCTTGACGGAGCGATTACCGACCACGGTCACCAGTACCACGGTATCGCCATAACTCACCATCACAGCGGCATCAGCCTGACGAGCAATCTCGCCGGTTTCCAGGGTGAGCTCATGCGCACCGTACTGTATGGTCTTGGTTACTTTATTAAACATTTTCATCCTCTTCTCTACTATCTACACAATGCGCTCTTACTGTTCTAGAGCGCTCTCAGCAAGCAGGTATTATTAATACCGTCCAACAAAAAAGCCGAAAGCATCGCTCAACGTTTGTTGATGCGATGCTTTCGGCTTGATTTCAATTCACAAAAATAGATGGTCTTGTGAATATCAAATTATTTACGCAGACCCAGACGCTCGATCAGTGCGCGATAGCGATCGGCGTTCTTGCGCTTGAGGTAGTCAAGCAGCTTGCGACGCTGGCTGACCAGTGCCAGCAGACCGCGACGCGAATGATGGTCCTTGGCATTGACCTTGAAGTGCTCGGTCAGCGTAGCGATACGCTTGCTGAGCAATGCAACCTGGACTTCCGGTGAACCGGTGTCATTGGCTGCCTGTTGATATTCGCCAACGATCTGTGCTTTTTCTGCTGTCGTAATTGACATGTTTTCTCCTGGATATTCTTTACCTGCAGTAACCGCGCATTCTAACCTCAAAAGCACTGAGTTATCAAGTGCATATTGACAGATTCGCGGATGATTTAAGCAAAATTACAATTTATGGCTGTGCCAGCAGCCGTTTCGGCGCGATGCGGCCGTCGCGGTCAAGCTCGCCCAGACCGAGAAAACGGCCAGCTTCATTGTAGATGCGGAACAGGCCGCCGATCCTGACGCCGGCCTTCCAGACACTCTGGCCGCGCAGCAGATAAAAAGCGCTGTCGGCATCCAGCGTCACTTGCGGCAAATCCGCCACGGCGGCATCCGCCCCCAGCAACAGCGCATCCCGTTCTTCCATCGTCAGCTTTTCCAGCTGCTCCAGCGTACAGGCATCCTCCAACCGGAAGTGAGCCGTACTCAATCTCCGCAGCCCTGCCAGGTGCGCTCCGCAACCGAGCGCGTGTCCAATATCCTCCGCCAGCGTGCGTATATAAGTGCCCTTGCTGCAGGTCACATCGATCTCGCCGCGCTGGGCCTCCTGATCAAAACTGATCAGTTCGATACTGAAAATCGTCACTGCACGCGCCGCACGCGCAATATCGACACCATCGCGCGCATATTCATACAACGCCTTGCCCTGATGCTTGAGCGCTGAATACATGGGCGGCACCTGTTCAATGTCGCCGACGAATCGCTGCAACGCAATCTGCAGTTGGTCTGCCGTCACACGGACATCACTGCGACTCAGCACCTCGCCTTCAACATCACCGGTCGCGGTCGTACTGCCCAACTGCACCAGTGCCCGATAACGCTTGTCGGCATCCAGCAGGAAGTGCGAGAACTTGGTCGCCTCACCCAGGCAGATGGGCAGCAGGCCTGTAGCCAAGGGGTCGAGACTGCCGGTATGGCCGGCCTTGGCCGCCTGATACAGCCGCTTGACCTGCTGCAGCGCCTGATTCGATGAATAACCGAGCGGCTTGTCGAGTAACAGCACGCCATCGACGGCACGCTTGATGCGCCTGAATTGCATAGAGGGATTGATCGTTGCTGAAACTTATCTGGACGGCTTGTCGGTTTGATCCGGAGCCGAGTGCTCCGGCGCCAGCGCCTCGTCGATTAGCCTCGAAAGCCGCATGCCGCGATCGATGGAAGCATCGTAGATGAAATGCAGCTGCGGCACCGTACGCAACAGCATGCGCTTGCCCAACTGACTGCGCAAAAACCCTGCGGATTTCTCCAGGCCCTTCTGCAGTTCTGTCGAGGCGGCATGCGCACTGTAATAGATCTTCGCATGCGCCATGTCACCGCTCACCTCGACCTCGGTGATCGTCACCATGCCGATGCGAGGATCCTTCACCTCGAACTGTAGCAGGTCGGCGAGTTCGCGCTGAATCTGTTCGGCGACGCGGTCGCTTCTGGAAAATTCCTTGGCCATCAAAAATCCCTGTTCAGACAGGCAAATACCATGGTTCTCATGCCTTACAGCGAACGCGCCACTTCAACCACTTCATAGACTTCCAGCGTGTCGCCGACTTCGATGTCGTTGAAATTCTTCAGCGACAAGCCACACTCGAAATTGGCCTTGACCTCTTTCACGTCGTCCTTGAAGCGCTTGAGGGAGTCCAGTTCGCCGTCATGGATCACGACGTTGTTACGCAAGACTCGGACGCGGGAGCCGCGCTTGACCATACCATCCAGCACGTAACAGCCGGCAACGGCGCCGACCTTGGAGATGCGATAAACCTCGCGGATCTCGACCAGGCCGATGACATTTTCCTTCTCCTCCGGAGCCAGCATGCCGCTCAGCGCCGCCTTCACCTCATCGACTGCCTGGTAGATGATGTTGTAATAACGTACATCGACGCCCAACGACTCGATCAGCTTGCGCGCCCCGGCATCAGCACGCACATTGAAGCCGATCAGCACGCCCTTGGAGGCGGAAGCCAGATTGACATCCGATTCGCTGATGGCACCAACGCCGGTATGGATGATGTTGACCTTGACTTCATCCGTGGACAGTTTTTCCAGCGAAGTCGCCAGTGCTTCGTAAGAACCTTGCACGTCGGATTTGATGATCATCGGTAAAGTCTTCACTTCGCCTTCTGCCATCTGATCGAAAATGCTTTCCAGCTTCGATGCCTGCTGACGCGCCAGCTTCACATCGCGGAACTTGCCCTGACGGAACAGCGCGATCTCACGCGCCTTGCGCTCGTCGTTCAATACGATGACTTCCTCGCCGGCATTCGGCACATCGGAAAGACCGAGAATCTCGACCGGAATCGACGGACCGGCTTGCTTGATCTCTGTGCCGCCTTCATCGAGCATGGCACGCACGCGACCATAGGAACTGCCCGCCAACAACATGTCGCCGCGATTCAGCGTGCCGGCCTGCACCAGAACAGTGGCCACCGGGCCACGACCCTTGTCGAGGCGACCCTCGATCACCAAGCCCTTGGCCGGGACATTGCGCGCAGCCTTCAGTTCCAGGACTTCCGCCTGCAACAGGACCGCCTCGAGCAAGCTGTCGATGCCTTGACCAGACTTGGACGACACTTCGACGAACATGGCATCACCGCCATATTCTTCAGGAATCACTTCCTGTGCCACCAATTCGGTTTTCACACGATCCGGGTTGGCACCCTGCACGTCGATCTTGGTAATAGCGACGACCAGCGGCACACCGCCAGCCTTGGCGTGGTGGATAGCTTCGATCGTCTGCGGCATGACACCGTCGTCTGCAGCCACCACCAGAATGACGACGTCCGTCGCCTTGGCACCACGGGCGCGCATGGCGGTAAAAGCCTCGTGGCCCGGAGTATCGAGGAAGGTCACCATGCCGCGCGGGGTTTCCACATGGTAGGCGCCGATATGTTGCGTAATGCCGCCCGCCTCACCGGAAGCGACGCGGGTACGGCGAATATAATCCAGCAGCGAGGTCTTGCCGTGGTCGACGTGACCCATGACGGTCACTACCGGCGGACGGGGCTCCTGAACCGCCTCGGCATGTTCGGTATCCTCAAGGAAGGCTTCCGGGTCATTGGCGGCCGCGGCCTTGGCCACATGGCCCATTTCCTCGACGACAATGATGGCGGTTTCCTGATCGAGCACCTGATTGATGGTGACCATCATGCCCATTTTCATCAAGGTCTTGATGACTTCGCTGGCCTTGACCGCCATCTTGTGGGCAAGATCGGCCACGGAAATTGTCTCCGGCACCATCACCTCGTGAATGACGGGCTCGGTCGGCGCATTGAAGGAGTGCGGACCGTCATCACCGTCCCGGTGCGATTTCGACTTGCCCTTGTGGCCGCGCCAGGTTTGCGCAAAACCGGCATCGCCGCGGGTTTTGATGCCGCGTTTCTTGTTCTCGGCATCAGCCCAATCCTTGCCCTTACTGCCTTTCTTGGCTGCCTTGTCTTCGGTTTTCGCGCCTTCCTTGGCGGCCGGCTTGTGCAACGTGCCTTCCGAAAGCTTGCTGGCCTTTTCAGCCGCTGCAGCAGCCTCAGCCGCCCTTCTGGCCTCGTCTTCCAAACGCTTCTGTATCAGCGCCTGTTTCTTCTGCAACTCTTCGGTCTGCATTGCGACCAGATTCGCATGGCGTCTCGCTTCTTCCTCGCGCAAAGCGATCTGTTCCGGCGACAGCACGGTTTTCTTCAGGATTCTGGGCGCTGCAGCAGGCGGTGCCGACGCTTCCTCCACCGGCTTCGCGGCCTCGACCGGCTCCGGCTGTGGCATTTCAGCTACCGGCTCGACCGGAGCTGGCGCCACTGCTGCCTGTTCAATCACGGCCGGTTCTTCAGCCGGAACCGCTGTTTCCGCTTCCAGCGACTTGCTCGGGACTTCCGGCTGTTCCAGCTCGGTCAAATCACGACGGACAAGCACGCGCTTTTTGCGCACTTCCACCTGAATCGTGCGCGCCTTGCCGCTGCTGTCGGTCTTTTTGATTTCCGTGTTCTGTTTGCGCGTCAGCGTGATTTTGTTTTTTGGTTCCTGCGCACCGTGCTCCTTGCGCAAATACTCCAACAAAGAGGTCTTGTCCTGCTCCGTCAGCTCGTCATCTTGCGCAGTTTTGTTGACGCCGGCACTCTTGAGTTGCTCCAACAGCAACTCCGCTGGCAAATTCAACTCGCTGGCAAATTGTGCTACGCTCGATTTTCCCATACTGCTACCTCTCCAGTTGTTTCTTTTGCGCTTGCATGCGCATTACAAATACACCATCTGATCGACTATCCCGGTGTCCTCAGGCGAACCATGGAGCACGTGCGGTCATGATCAGGGTTTTTGCACGTTCTGCATCCATTCCGGTCAGCTCGATCAAATCGTCAACCGCAAGGTCTGCCAGATCTTCCATCGTAGATACGCCCTGCGATGCCAATTTATGCGCAGTCGCCTCGTCCATGCCTTCCATGTTGAGAAGATCGGCACTGGCCTCTTCAGCCTTCTCTTCCTTGGCAATCGCCTCTTTCAGCAGAGCGGCTCGCGCACGTTTACGCAGCTCGTTGATGGTGTCTTCGTCAAAGGCCTCGATCTCGCTCATTTCGGCTAGCGGCACGTAAGCAATCTCTTCCAGCGTACTGAAGCCCTCTTCCACCAGAATGTCGGCCACTTCCTCGTCCACGTCCAGCTTTTCCATGAACAGATTGCGAGTCTTGCTGTGCTCTTCTTCATGTTTCTGCGCAGCTTCTTCTTCGGTCAGGATGTTCAAGGTCCAGCCGGTCAACTCCGAAGCCAGACGGACATTCTGGCCGCTACGACCGATTGCCTGGGCCAGTTGGTCTTCCGACACGACGACATCCATGCTGTGCGCATCTTCATCCACCACGATGCTGCTGACTTCGGCCGGCGCCATGGCATTGATGACGAATTGCGCTGGGTCCATCGACCACAGAATGATATCGACACGCTCGCCAGCCAGTTCGCCGGTCACGGCTTGCACGCGTGAACCGCGCATGCCGACGCAGGTACCGACCGGATCCAGACGCTGGTCATTGGTCTTCACTGCGATCTTGGAACGCAGACCCGGATCACGCGCGGCCGACTTGATCTCCAGCAGACCCTCTTCGATTTCCGGCACTTCCAGCTCGAACAACTTGATCAGGAATTCCGGCGCGATACGCGACAAAATCAGCTGCGGTCCACGGCCACCGCGCTCGATACGTGACAGATAAGCTCGCACACGGTCACCGACGCGCAGGTTTTCCTTCGGGATCATCTGCTCGCGCGGCAGCAGGGATTCGATACGGCCAACCTCGATGATGGCATTACCCTTTTCCATGCGCTTGATAACGCCTGTCACCAGATGCTCCTTGCGTGCAAGGAAGTCGTCAAGGATTTGCTCGCGCTCGGCTTCCCGCACCTTCTGCAGAATCACCTGCTTGGCCGCCTGCGCACCGATGCGACCGAACTCAATGGACTCCAGCGGCTCTTCGATATAATCGCCTTCCGCCAGTCCCTTGGCGCGTTCGTCGGTTATTGCAATCTGTGCAGCCGGGTTCTCGAGGGTCTCTTCCGTGACAACCTGCCAGCGGCGGAAAGACTGATATTCCCCATTGCTTCGATCGATTGCAACACGCACATCGGCGTCTTCTGTAAAGCGTTTCTTGCTTGCAGAAGCCAAGGCCAGCTCAAGCGCAGTAAAAATGATCTCTTCAGACACATTCTTTTCATGCGCCAGAGCATCTACCAATAACAATATTTCGCGACTCATCTCATTCTCCGCTTAAAATTCTGCAAGTTAAAACTCGGGGGCCAGCCTGGCCTTGTCGACGTTGCTCAGCGCAATTTTATGTATCACGCCATCGCATTCGATCAGCAGGCTTTCCGACTCCAAACCACGCAATATGCCTAAAAAGTTCTTTCTGTTCTCGACTGGAACGCGCAATTTCACTTGCGCACGCTCACCGGCAAAGCGCTCGAAATCACTCGTCTTTTTCAGTACACGATCCAACCCCGGCGAGGAAACCTCCAGCCGGTCGTAATCAATATCATGCTCCACTGCGAGAAGGTTGCTCATCTGATTGCTGACCAGCACACAGTCGTCAATCGTGACGCCTTCAGGCTTGTCAATGAACAGGCGCAACAATTTGCCACGATTGGATATCTCCAGATCGACCAGCTCATATCCCAGCTGGACCAACGACCGCTCCAGCAAAGCATGCAAATCCTGCATCAGATCACCCTCAAACAAATCGCAGAAACAAAAAATGGGCTCAAGGCCCATCGAAAGCACTATTATATCAACCAATTCAATGAATTGGTATTGTCAGGTCCCAGAAAGACAAAAGCCCTCTGATAGAGGGCTTTTGCTTGAATCCGGATTGACTCCGTGATTCAGTATAAGAGCTTGGCGGTGACCTACTTTCGCATGCGAGAAGCAAACTATCATTGGCGCAGATTCGTTTCACGGCCCTGTTCGGGATGGGAAGGGGTGGGTCCAAATCGCTATGGCCGCCAAGCATAACCGTTG
>QXGG01128441.1_pt1 | contig 18356 bp, 18 predicted proteins | sample 1982491 | NCBI WGS metagenome assembly QXGG01 (sample SAMN09924614, study PRJNA488089) | Wastewater metagenome, whole genome shotgun sequencing project. | isolation source: South African research farm wastewater | place: South Africa: Irene, Agricultural Research Council, Animal Production... | reverse complement strand
GTCTTGCGCATGTTGTAGCCTGCCCGGTCGGCAATGTTGGAAGAATCCTGCTCCACCTGGGCGAGTTGCGCCGCGACCTTTTCACGGGCGGCGGTTCGCTCGGCCATGATCTTCTCAGCGGCTTCTGCGCTAACAGCACCAACGGCAACGCCTTTTGCGTTGACGGCTCGCCAGTCGGACAGCATCAGGTCTTGCGCCTGTTGCCATTGCCCGGCATCGGCGGCGGCTTTGATCTTGTCGGCGTTCTCTGCACTGTATCCAGCAGCAACAAGCAAGTCTTTGTCGCGGGCAAGGGCGCGGCTGTTTTGGAAATCGGAGAACTGACCGACGCCCGAGCCAAGCAGCACAAGCGGCATGATGGTAGCGATTAGCTCGCCTTGGTTGCCTTTCCAGTCGCGCCAGAACTCGCCCCAATTGACATTAGGAACGTCATTCGTGAGAGCCTCGGTGATGTCGGTCAGAATCTGCGGCGTAAGACTTTGGATAAGCTCTTCCGTGTATTCAACGCCTGCACCGATGCCAACGCGAGCGGCAAGCTGGCCGGCGATTGCGCCCGGTCGAAATGCTGGCGAGTTGATAACGCGGGCAAAGTTCGGCAATCGACCGAAAAGCAGGCGGTCGGAAATGACTTCAGTTGCAGCCTGCAAGGGCGCGGCAATGTTGGAAATCTGGTCTACCTGCTCGGCGGTCATTTCGGGATACTCAGCGCGAAGCTGCATTGCCGTATCCGTCTTGAAACTGCCAAGCAGAATGGCCGGGCCAACGTAGGGCACAAGCGCCGCCGCCGTCATCGGCAGATTGCTGGCCGCTCCACTGATGTTCATGCCAAGCAGTTCAACGCGCTTGAGCGGGTCGAGACTTTGGCGGGAAATGTCGCGAAGCTGGTTGGCAAGGTTGTTAAGCTGGTCTTCTTCCTCGGGGTTGAATGGGACTCCAGTAAAGCGTTCTTCAATCTGGCCGGCTGCTGTAATAGCGCCCCCCAAGTCCATCTTCCGAATGCCCTGAATGCCGGTGCCGACAATACGCTCCACACCACGGCCAATTTCCAAGGCCAGCCGGCTAAACGCGTTCGGGTCTGCCTTGCCTTCCTCGCCGCCTTGCGCCGCCACGGCTTCAAGCAATAGCGGGCGGTCCTGCTCGGGAATTTCAAGCATAACGCGGGCCATGTCTTCCCACGGGCCAATGTTCGTTTCGGCGATCTGCTGTTCTGCGCCTCGGCCCATCGCTGCCAGCTTGGCAATTTCGTCCTGATACGGAAACAGCCGTTCTTGCGTGCGCTGGTAGATGTTCGAGAACTGCGCCAGATATTCGCCAGATTTGGCCGCGAGCTTGCCGGGCGCACGAATGCCGGCCTTGTCCTGCGCTTGTCGGACGGCATCGGTTAGAGGCACCTGCTTGGCAGCGGCTTTAAATGCCTCATCAACAAGCGTTGATTCAACGCGGAAATGCTTTTTGACTAGGCCGGCAACTTCCTCGTCTGAAACTTGCTTTGCGAACGGCTGGCGAAAGAATGAACGCACAAGCGCATCTTTGGCGGGTTGCCACTGCGTTGAGCCGGGCACAACAGTCTTGCCGCTTTGACGCTCCATCCATGAGGCCACGGCAGCGTTGCGGACAAACGCTTTTTTGTCAGGCACCGCCGAAAACAGCGGGTTGTTTTCAACCTCGCCAATGTCCGGCATTTCGTCATCCACTAGCGTCCTACGCAAGCGGGTGTCAATCTCGGCGTTCTGGCGGGCAATGCGCTGTTCGGGTGTCATCGGGTGACGTTGGGGAAAAGAAGTGGGTTCATGGAGCCGGAACCGCTAGGCATGGCAGGCTCAACGCCCTGCGCCTTAATGGGCCTGAATGCGTCCATCATCTGCGCCGACACTGATTCTCCAGTGACTTGGTTGATGATTTCCATGGCCTGCTGCGGAGTCGGATTGTCCGGCATGAGTCGTTTGATCTCGTTCGCCATGCGGGTCATTTCAAGCTCGAAAGCGGCAAACTCTTGTCGCTTTTCCTCTTTTACGATCTTCTTCTTGTCGAAGAACTCAGCGCGGCGTTCGGCAACCATTTCGTTGATGACTTTCAAGCCGCTGGAAACAAACGATTCCTTGGTTGTTGGAAGCGTGCCGTTGCGCCGGCCTTGCCACTTGTCAGAAATCGCTTTTTTCACATGCGTCGGCAAGCGGTCAACGCGGGCAGAAATGCCAATCATCTTGCGCATTTCATCGGGGTTTCGATTGCCAAAAGCCTCAACGTCGAAGGAATCAATGGCTTCCTCAAGGGAAAGCATTTCCAGAACAAGCTCGTCCTGCGTCGGCGGCATGGCGTCAATCTCGGCCTTGATCTTCGCTTGTTCGGCCGGCGAAGTGATGAATGAAAACTGCACATCGGAACCGCGTCGAATCTGGCTTGTTGCCACCTTGTCGGCGATGTCTTTCATTTCGCCAATCTGCTTGGTGCGTTCTTGCTCGGAAATAAAGGCGTCGAGTTGTCGGCGCTGCGGCGCTGGAATGTCGTAGGTTTTTAGCATTTCCTTGGCTCCCACCGGGTCCACCTCGGCCTTTAGCTCCACGTCGGCAATGAGTTGATCCATGACGTTTTGCTTGTTCAAGACCTCGTATTGATCGGCGCTCAAAACGTTCATGTCGCGGGCTTCTTCGTCCAGCAAAGATGCCAAAGCATAGTTGCGCTCTGCAATAGCCTGACCGCGCTTCGATTTGTAATCCTCGGCAAACTTCGTCATTTTGGCCGCGTTGCCGTCGAGCTTGAACGCTTCAATCTGCGGCTCGGGCACAAGGTCACGCAAAGACGGGTCTTCAACGGCGGTGTCAAACGCGGTCCAATCGCCGGTTTGAATGCCAAGCTGCTTGGCGTTGTCGAGCGATTGCAGGGCGTTCTTGCCCTTCTGGCGAAAAGCCTCGGCGTTGACCTGAATGGTGCCGTTCGTGCTCCATGTCGAGAAACGGCCGGTCATCTGCTGCCGTGCCTCGTCGGTCAGCGGCATTTCGGCGATCTTGGATTGCACGCCTTGAACAGTCTCTTGCCACTTGCCTAGCCAATCCGCCTCGTTCGGGTTAGTCTGCTGCCACGCAGAAAACGCCACCTGCGCCTCCTGCATAGCAATGCTAGCTTGGGTCAAGTTCTTGAAATCATCAGCGCGGCGGGCAAGCTGAACTACGCGGGTGCCAACGTCGGCCACGGCAGCCAAGCCCTGGGCCATGGCGCTGCGTTCTTGCACGGGCATCTGCGCCGTTCGCACGGTCTGGTTGCCGGTCTGAAGCTGGCCGGGAAGCGGAGCAATTGGGATGCGTGCCATGGTTTAAGCGGTGGCGGTTTGCGTGCGCACGGTCTGCGGGCGGGTTGTCCACATCTGGTAGCCGGTGCCCACGGTCGATGCTAGGCCAGCCAGAGCGGTGCCGGTCGCATTGCCACGAATGGCGCTTGCTTCGCCGTATCCCTGCTGTCGGACGGTCTGCCGCTGCGCCGTCAAGGAGCGGTTACCAACGTCGGAAAGATACTGCTGGTCTGCTAGTTGTAGCTGCTGCATCGCCCATGTATCAGCCTCGATGTCAAGCGCGGTGCCAGTGCCAAGCATTGCGCCCGTTGATGCCAGCGCGGAAAGCTGGGAAGCGCGGAAACGGCGCTGTTCAAGAGCGGCACGGCGGCGGTTCTCTCCCTGTTCCAAAGCCTGCCGCTTCTGCTCTTGCCCGATGGCCTGCGCCTGCGCGTCGGCGTTAAGCTCGGCCTGTTTGGCTGCGTTCTGGCTTTGGTCGTATTGCAAATACGCGCCAGTTCCGGCAGCGGCAATCGACGCAATGGCTAGCGTTGTCGAAATAGGGTCATTGCATGGCGGCTTGACTCCCTGCCCGAACGTCGGGCAGGTCAACGGCATGTAATCTAGATGTTCAAGGCAAGGCATAAGTGATTTGAATGCTGTTCCTATCCGCGACTTGCCAGTTGTCCGCCTTGAGGAATCGGGCTAGTTCTGCGCGGGTGTAGGTTCGGACCATTTTATACCTCAGCGGCCGACCGTTGCAATCTTTAAGATTCGCCAAATAAGCGAGAATCACCCGCCACAGCGTGCGCCAAGCCTTGAGAGATTGCCTGATTGACTGCCTAGGCCGGGTGAAAAAGTTGTCAACCGTAGCAACCGGAATGTCAAACATGAGGTAGGCAAACGCCACGGCGCAAGGGCCAGCGTCATCCTCGGCGATGAAACCATGCGGGCCCATAAACTCGGGCGCAAGTGCAATGCCGCGCGCCTCCGCCCAGCTTTGCACGGTGGCAAAATCTTCTGGTTGGTAGGCGCGGACAGTCATTCTCCTGAGACTTCTAGCGTCAGGATATAGCCAAGCAAGCCAAAAGGCGTCGGGTCGCTGTGCAAAATCGTGACTTGCGTAGCGTTTCGCCAGTCGGCAGAAAAGTGCGAAGGCTGCAAATCTTCGTCCGTCCGGCCAGTGAACACCGGGGCTGGCGTGCTCGGGTATTCAATCGGCTGCGTGGCGGTAGCATAGGAATCGCCAAAGGTGCCGCCGTAGCTGTTCTGCATCAAAAACGTAATCCGGTTTACACGCCACTTGCGACCTTGGCCGGTGCCGTCGTTTAGCATCACATCAACAGGGAATCCCTGAACCTCGGAATTGACCGGAAAGCCAAAAAGGTAATTGCCCGCCAAATTTGTGAAGTTAGGAAACGTAGCAAGGTAGTTGGGTCCGACGTTCGGCACTGCATCAGATGGGCCGGCAATGCTAAATGTTGCGCCGTTCTGGAACAAGTAAAGCCTGCGTCCAACAAACGGGCCGTAGGTGAGTGATTCACCAAAAGCAAAACTTGATGGGACTCTAGCAGCAGTAGGATACACGGTATCCGCACCGCTTTGCCCAGGATTACCAACCGTTGAGCAATCCAAATGCACCGGGTCATAAGACATCGCCGCTCCCGTATCGTGGTCAACGTCGGATGCAAGCGCCGTATCCATGCTGATATTCAGGCGCTCAATAAAACGGCCGGTCTGGCTGTTGCCAAGCGAACGCTTTACGACAAGCCAAACTTGATCCTCGCTTTCATCGGTGCAACACACGTCTTCAAACATATCGCCGGCATCGTCTCCGGTCGTATGCTTACTCCAAGCCGTGATTTGCTGGTTTCGGTCGTAGAAGAAGCTGAACAGCTCGCCGTCCGTGTTCACAACCCAAAGGCATGAGAACGGATTTCGCATGTAAGCCATGCTGCGAATGGTGCCGATGCTCGGGCCAATCAGGGCCGTCATGTCGGGCGCGGTGTAGCCGTCCAACTGGAAGTTGTAGGCAAAATCAAGAACGCGGTTGTTACTGCGAGGCACCCACAAAAGCGCCTCTTCAATCACTTTTGGTGCAATGTCTGAACTGCCGTAATTCGTGCGCAAGCGAGCGCGGAAACTGCTTGGCTTGATGCTGGTTTCTTCATCGCCGCCGTCAATAGTCCACTCTTGCAGGTTGGTGCCAACGACAAGAACGCGGTTAAAGGACTGCATCCATTTGATTTCGTTGCGCCGGATTGCGCTTAGAGTGATGTCGAGCGCGTCCGTGTCAGCGGAGCCGGTCAAAAAGTTGTAGAAATCATCTGTCTGGCTGGCCCATACTCGCGCCGGCTGGCCTCGGGTGCCACCAAACCAAACGCGCAGGTCGTGAAACGCGATAGCGGAAGGGTAGCCTTCGCGTGCTGAAAACGCAGGTCGGCGGAAAGCGTTGGTCGCGACGCCGATGACGTTGAGCGGTGGCAGCTGGTCGCCGGGAATGAGCAACCGGCCAGTGACATTCCGCTCATCTGTGTAATCGTCCACCTGAAACGGGAAGGTCAAGATGGACGTTGCCGGCTCAATGCGAAAACGCTTGGCCGTTGTGCCGCCGCTGGTGATGTTGCCGGAGAGCCTGTAATACGTGCCGGTTGAGCCGCCGTCGCCAGAATAGGAAATGTTGCCTTCGTTGCCGTCGAGGATTTCCCAGCGGCGAAGCTCGCGCCAAAGAACGCCATCTGGCGATTCCTCAAGCACAAGCGACGAAATTACAGCGGCTCCGGTGTTCCAATTGGTCGAAACCGTGAATGCGCCTTGAACAAAAATTGCCTCGGTTGGTCCGATGTCGCCGGTTCCGTTGAGAATCTGCTCGCGAAAATACTTCTGCACGCCGCATTGCAACCGCCAAACGGTGTCTTCGTCTTCGACAAAAAACAAGTCTTCGGTTGCGACTAGCTTAAACTCAACGTCGGACAAGTCGAAGTCACCGCCCGAGACTTTCCAGAAGCGAGTCCACAACGCCGACGCGCCGGGGCGATTGCCGCCAATCCAGCCAAAAGCGCCTGAAGTTGGATTGCTAGACGTATGGTTAGCCGTGCATTCGTAAATGACGTTCTGCCGCTTTACAAAAGTGCCAGCCGTGTAGGCTGTCGCATTTGCCCAAGCCGGAATGTTTGCGCTACTGGTGCCGGGATTCCAGACGGTTAGATAGTTCGCGCCTGTAATCGGTGCCGTTGTGGCTCCAGAAACGTGCGCGGAATAGCAGGTGTAAAGTTTGCCGTCCGTTCCGATGACTCGATCTCCAACGGCGTAGTTGGTAGCAGTCAACCAATCTTTGTAGTTATATTGAACCTGCACGTTGGTCTGCGTCTCGTTAAGGTCGAGCGCCGGAGCAAAGTCAAACGGGATTGGCTCAAGCCGATACTTGAACCGGCTCGCGCTGCCCACGGTGTCTGCCTGCGCGTCTCTGGCTACGAGGCGATAAGGCGGGACATCAGGATGCACGAAAAACACAATGTCATTGATCTGGATGTATTTGAGCTTTTCTGACCCGTAGTTAAACCAATCGTCCGGCGCTGGGACGATGATGGCGTTCTCCACCACCTTGTTAGTCATGTCGCCCGGCATCACGCCGGCTGTCGAATGAGTAAACCACTTCGTCGCATCAAATGAACCGCCAGATGTATGGTCTTCGATGCAATAGTAAATGGTCGTTTCGTCGTCAATCGCATCATAGATGCCGACAATATCGCCCATTACGTAGGAGGTCGAGCTTGTCCACGCGAACAAAGTGATAAGGTTGAAGCTCAACGGCCGCATGGTCCGGTTAACTCCCAACTCCATGACAATGCTTTCCGTAAGCGTGCGCGTTCCGGCGTCATCAGGGTCAAAGCCAGTCGCCCGAATCTCGATTAGACGGGTCTGGTCCGAAATGTCCGCCGTTACGCGCCGCACAAACTCCGTGCCCGGCCGCTTGAACACGCCTCCAAACGGCGAAACAAGCATGTTCTTTAGCCGAATGCAGCCCGTCTTGAGCTTTTCCAAGTCAAAGCGGCCAGCCATCTTAGGGGATAGCAAGCCGCCGTTGGCGTTCGTCTGGAGAATGCGAAAGGCGCTCATGCGGTCTGGATAACACCGTATCGGGCTTGAAGCAACTGAGAGTCGGCAAATGGAAGCGTTCGTGGCTTGCGTCCTTCTCGGGCGTCGCGGGTCTTCACCATGGGGGCAATCTGCGCTTCATACATGCCTCGCAAAGCCTGCGCTTGTCCAGCCGGCCCGGCGAGATTCTGCGCCATGTAGGACGCCAGCAAAAACGAAAATGCGTTGACGAAATCAGACGGCCAGCTTGCCGGCGAGGCAGACAGGTCTTTGATAAACGTGATGTTGGCGGTTTCGCTGTGGCAAAGGATTAGCCCCTGCTCAACGCTGAAATCGTCGCTGTCATCCTTCAGTCCGCCAGAGTCGCCGTTGATCTTGAGCACGCGCAAACAGCCGGTCGGGAGCGTGTGTTGGAAGCTCCAGTCAAACTTGGGGATCTTCACAAACTCGCCCGTTCCGCTGGTGTAGCCGGCTGCATAGACGGAATCATCAAGGTCGAAGTTGTCCGCGTCAATGCGGGTCGCATACCACTGGCCGTTCGGCGACACGATGCCATCAACCTCGCGCATCTGGATGCGGTCGCCAGTCACCAGGCCATGCGCTACGGCAGTCACGCGAAACTCGCCGCTTCCGTTGTCAGCCAGAGCAGCACCTGCAAGCGCCGTAAACGTCACTGTCGAACGCTCGCGGGCAATGGCAAAGTTCCAAGGGTGCGATTTCAGCGCCTCTTGCGCCGCGATCACAAACCACTGGCGGGCAACCAATGCCTGTGGCGTAGTGTCTGCATCAACGTCGGTCAGTTGCCGAGCGCCCAAATGCGTAAGGGCAAGGTTCGCGATTTCGGTTTTAGTCGCCATGGCTCAAGAAAAAAGCCGGGCAGGGTTTGACGCCCGCCCGGCTGTTAGGGTTGCAGGGGGTGCCGATTAGGCGAGGGTGTAGGCGATATGCCAAGTCTGCGCGTGGGAAACAGCGGTCGTCACCGTGGTCCAAGTCACGTAAACCCAAGCGTCATCAGCCAGCGTGACCGGAGTCAGCGAGGCAGCGCCAGCGGTAGTGCTGAACGGCTCGGAGCCAGCGGCGTTGCCGAGGGCGATGGCGGTCGCGTAAGCGTCAGCGTCGCCGGTGCCATCATCGTAGATGAAACCAACGGTGCCAGTGCAAGCGTCGCCGGGGTCGCCGTGGTCAACGCTGCAAAGCTGCGGGATGACTCGCGCGCCTTTCGGCAGGCGGAGCAAATACAGCGGGTCAGCGGTCGCGGCGGTGTATCCGGTCTTGGTGACATCTTGCAGGCGGAGAGTGCCGCCGTTGAGTGGCAGCGTGGGCCGCTCGCTGCCATCGTTGAGGGCGTCGAGCTGGGATTGTCCAAAGGTGGTGTAAACGTTAGCCATGGTCGTAGAGGAGTGAGGGTGTTAGAGATTGTTGATTGCGGTGACGACGGACGAAACATCAGTGCCGGCTTTGATCTCGTTGAGGAACAAGGCCAGCGCGTTGAAGTTGGTGGCGTCGAGAACCAATTCGTTGTCATATTCGCCGTCCTTTTTCGTGGTCGAAACCGTCGAAACGAAAGGCGAGATACTGACGCGATAGGTGATGGATTCAGCCATGAGAATGAAGAGTGAGGAGCGAGGTTGTTACGCCTCGCCCCGTTGAACTTAGGCCGGCGAGCGGTCGCAATAGACGCGCACAACGTATTCGTTCTGCACTCGCACGCTGCCAAACATGGCCGTAGTGCGAAGCTGGAGAGCGTGGCGGCGGGTCGGAAGAACGTCCATGTAAGCCTTGAGGCCGTGCATGGAGAACTTGATACCCGACTTATGCCAAGCGAAAACGCTGGTAACGTCGGTGCCGGCGTTGATTGGCAGGCGTTCGGTGTGGATGAACTTGAGTCCAAGGAACGTGTCGATCTGGCCGGACGCAAGTGCGCGCACGGTGTTGTAATCGGCGTTCGTGACTTCGGTCGTGCGAAGCAGGTCCTGCTTTTCCTGCGCGGTGACGGCAATGAAGCGATCAGAAACCGGAACTTCATCTTCGTCCATGATCTTCACCACGCGGCGAAGCTTGGCAATGGTCAGGCCGCTGTTAGCGGTCGAGCCGCTTTCAACGTAGTCCACTGCGATGCTCTGCCCACCGGGGAAGGTGTCGGGCGTGGTGCCGTCTTCGCCGATGTAGCGGGTGCCGTCGAACGCGTCGATGATGGCATCATCAATGGCGCGGTTAAACGCCTGTCGGTGCGCCTGAAACTCTTCGCTGGTCGGCAGGATGATCTGACCCAGGTAGGTCTGGTCCCACTCGTCAAAGGTCGTCGGCAGCTCGTAGGGACTCTGAGTGAGCCAATACTTGTTACCGTCAAACTCGCCGTCGGGAGTATTGCCCTTGCGGGTGGTGATCTTGTTAGCCGTGCGGGCGGTGATAAGGTTGAACGCCTTCTTTTTGCCGGTGAAATCGGCGCGGGTGACGGCAGGAAGCAGGCGGGAATCCGGCTGCTGGAGTTCCTGCTGCCAAGTAGAATCAAACTGATTCGGGTAGAATTCGGGAATGGTAAGGGCCATGGTGGCGAAAGATTGAAGTTGAGGTTTGCCGGCTGGCGTCATGCCATCGGCGGGAGAGATTTCGTGATCTCGCTTCCTCGGTTGTCCGCTGTGCGGGCCAATTCTTGCGGGCTTTCGCCGTTGTCCGAATTTCGGGCGGCTGGCGCTATTCACGCACGAAACGTGAAAAGGCGCAAGGGGAAATTTCATCCCCATGGATTTTTTCTCGATGGGGATGATTTTGTCACAAGTTGCGGGTGGTAATTTGTGACGAAAAACAGTTGCGCGGCTTTGCCCTTGTGGCATAATCCCGGCAACAATAGGTTGCGTCTGTGCAAGGGCGCGTTCCGCCCACAGTGCAGCCACTCTGAGGCCGACGTTCTTGCACGCGTCGGCCTCTTTGTTTGGGCATTCCTCGCCTAGCAGAAGTCAGTAGCGTCCCCGAGTGGACAACGCGGGCTGGCGGAGGAGTTCGGCGCATGGTGGACAGCAGAATCAGCCATGCAAAAGGCGCGTCTGGCAACGGACGGGCTGCCCAACAAGCGTTTGACCCGGCTTTACTGAGCCAGCCGACCGGGGAGCTTGTTGAGTGCGACAGGGTTCCTGATTCCTGACGGAAGTAGGTCTTCAACGCTAGCAGTATCCCAGCGATGGGACTGCTATGCTCAAGAGTAGCCATCAAGCCCTCTGGAAGCTGATCTCAACAAACCCTTGCAAAAACAAACAAAACCCCGCAAACTCCGGCCATGGAACTACTCGAAACGATTTACCGCTTCATCATGGGCACGTTTTACTTCGCATTTGTCGCGTTCGTCTTTGTCGCGATCTGCCACGGCATTGTTGCCGTCTTTGACCCCGGCAGAGAGTGGCGCAAATAAAAACCCGCCCAGCTTTCGCCAGACGGGTTTTCACGCGGATTGCGTGTTAAGTCACCGCTTGTTTGCAGCGTTCCAAAGGCGCTCCATTTCGGCGACAAGCTCCACCTGCTTAGGCGAGCCAATCGGCACGGTGCGAAGTTCGGTCTGAATCTGCGCCATGCGGTCTTGGTAGCCCTTGACCTCGCTGGAGCCAATCAGGCCGGCGTCTTCGTTGGTCATTTTGTCGAAGCGAAGCAGCGCCTTGGCAATGTCGGGGTCATTGCCATACCTCGGGTTTTCGATGTCGAGGCCAAGAGCCTTGGCAGCACGCTGGACACGGGCGGCATTCTGCGCGGCATCCTTGCCCCATTCCTGGGAAAGCGCAGCTTGCACGCGCTCAGCCTCTCCGGCTGCTTCAGCCTCCGCCTTTTCAACGGCGCTGCGCATGGTGGCGTTGTAGGTCTCGGCAAGCTCGGCCAGAGCGGCGGGCGGCAAGCCGTGCTTAAACGCGATTTCAGACGCGGCTTTGGCAAGGTCAGCGTTCCAATTTGCCTCTTGACCCTCGGCAGGCTTCAGTCCGTATTCCTCGGGCGTAACAGGTGCTCCAACGATCTTGCGCCATTCCGCGCGCTGCTCGTCGGTGGCGTCGGCACCTGGAGGCTTGGGCGTGCGCTCGGACAGCTTCTTTTCGAGGTTTGCGTAGGAAGCCAGCGCGTCAATGGGCGTCGGAAACTTTGCCAGCGTCTTTTCGTGAGGCTTGAGGTGATCGGGAAGGCCAGCGGTCCAGCCTTCTTTGAACTTCGTTCCGGTCTCGTCCAGAAACGAGGCAAAGCCTGCGCTGGTAGGTGCAGGGCTTGGCGTCGGCTCGGGCGCTGGCGTTGGTGCCGGAGAAGGCGCGGGCGTCGGTTCGGGACTCGGGGTGGGTGTTGGTGCGGGTTCGCTCATGGTGTGTTGTATTGATATTAACGGCATTCCTCCGGCAGCTTGCGGCTAGGCGGATAGCAGGCGTCGAATTGCTCGGCGGTCCAGTTGCGCTTGCGCCACTGCACAAGAGCGGGCGTCTTGTCACCTGCGGCCGGGTCGCGCTCCGGCTCCGGTTCGGAAAAAGTCCCCTTTGTTTCATGCGCAGGCGCGGCCAAGATAACGCGCCCCGACTCCGGTGGCTCAGAGGTCGGAACTATCGCTGTTGCAGGCTCTCCCTGCACACCATTCGGGGAAAGGGATTCGTCCTGCTCAATGGCAGGCGCTGGATTCTTGGGCTTGCGGCCTCGCTTTTTAGGCTGGTTCATCGGTCTTCTGCTTTCGGGTTCTCTTGGGTTTCTCACTGGCGCTTGCGGTCAGCAACACGCCGAAAATCTCGCGCATCGGCCCCTTGGCCCCATCGCGTGCCGCTGCCTGCTCGGGCGAATCGCCGGCAAACACGGCCGAAAACAAGGGAGAAACTGCGTTCCAATGCCGGAAAAGAATCTGGAAATCCTCGTTTTTAGACAGGCGAATGATTGCGCCAGTAAAGCGCGCGGCTTCCTCGGGAGTATTGCGCCGCAAAAGGTCGGCAAATTCAGTTCGCATTGCTGCAAATTCTAGTCTTTAACCGGCTTTTGTCAAGAGCCTTGCAGCAACGGAGCAGCTTTTGACGCGGCATTTGCGGCCATCTCTGCGCCTTGTAGCTGCTGCATCATCTGCTGTTGCTGCGCCCTGGCCTGCCGCATGGCCTCAACCTGCTCCGGCGTGAGTAGAAACTCAGGCGGCGCGCCACTGTTGCGCGAAGTCTCGGCAACCCAATAGTCAAAGTTGATCGGGTCGAGCACGTCGGGGCGAAGCGGTGCAATAGCAATGGCGCGTTGCATCATGTTGTCCATGCCCACGGTTCGGACGGCAGCGATAGCCAGCGCAAGCCGGGATGTGTATTGAATCGTCGGGTTCGGCACCTGCGCCATGGTGGCAGACAGCCTGACAACGGCTTCCTCTGGCGGCGGCGGCAACATGCCGTTTTCAGCGCATTGCTCAAAGACACGAATCATCAGCGGACTAATCTTCTCGCTGGTCAGGCGAGTGTATGCCGGCGTAATCGTGTCGATCTTCTCGGCCGCGCGCTGCTGAATCTCAGTGGCCGTGCGAACGCCTTCAAGGTTCGCCATCATCTGCCACATGTCCAAATGCGTCTTTTGTCCTACGACCTGCTGCCGCATCTTCGCGCGCTCCATGCTGGCGGTGATGTCCAGCGTAGTGTTGAGCGGATAAACCCGGTCGTCATTCATCCCAGGCGGGTAGTAGTTCACGCCACGGGCAGAGGTCAAAAGCTCGCCCTCAAACGCATCAGGCACCATCAGCGGCGGGAATGTCATCTTCTCAGCCGCAACGTCGAGCATCTTTTGCAGGAAGTTGAGCTGTTTCGCCTCGGGCAGCATCTTGAAGCCTGGTCCGTAGCCGTAGGGACTGCGCGTTTCGAGGAAATCGCATTTCTCGTAGCGGCCAACGTGGAACGGGAACGAGTCGTAACCGCCTTCTTGGCAAACGTGCTTTTCATCCAAGACGAGGTAGATGGACGCGAACGGCTTCTTTTCCGGCAGCGTTCGTCCCGCGCCTGAATCTGACCTTGGGAAAACCGCGTGAAGGAACTTAAACGTCTCGTCTAGCCTCTTGCTGCCGTCCTTGATGCACTCGCGGATCTTGGGCGAAACCTTGTCTTCGCCAAACTTCTCAACGGCGTTGCGGGCGGAAAGCTCAAACTCCCGCATCAGCGTATCGACAATGCCCAAGTGATTCTCGTCAATGACGTAGCTGCCGACACGGAGCGTCTCGAAAACGAGGCGCTGGTCCTGCACCTGCGAGAACATGGCCGAAGTGCAAAACGCCAAATGCGTAATGTTGTCTTCGTGAACCTCGTTGTAGAAGTTCGAGTTCGACATGTATTCCTGCACAAGATGCGTGCATTCCGTCATCCAGCGTTGAACGGGGTCTTGCCCGCGTAGCTGCCGGATGGGCGAGAATTTAAACCATGGCTCATAAGCCGGCGTGGTCCATGCAGTGAGGCCAGCCGCCGCAACTGTAATTGCGTGCTCGGCCGTAGTGTCGAAAATGTTCTGCTCCCCGGCGTTCTGGACGTTGTATTGCTTGCGGTTGATGCCGCCTTTTCGCGGCATGATGTAGTCCGCAATATCTTGCCATTGCGGGTCATAGGCGGTCGCGCGAAAGTCCTTCAAGGACTGGTAACGCTTACAAAGCTGCTCAACGGCAAGTTGGTCCATCATAAGCGGGAATCAGTAGCCTTGACCCATGCGGCCAAGAGCGGTGGAACTGCCAAACGTCTGCTGCTGTTGCTCGCCGGCCATCTGCTGGATAATCGAAGCCCGCAACCCTTGACGACGCCGATTCGCGGCAGTCGCCTGTTCAGTGCCAGCCATCGGGTCAGCCTGCGGAGGGGCAGGGGCGGGCGGCGGCGGTTTCGGCTTACTCGGCTTACTGCCACCGTTCAAGGGTGGCTTGCCGCCAAGGGCTGCGGGGCGAAACTCTCCGAAAGTGGGCGGGCATTCAGGCGCGTGCATAGGTGGGCAAAGTTGGCCGATTTTAAGCGACCGCGCCTCAAGTAGCAAACCCTTTTTACGCTCGGGGCGTGCAAAAGAGCCTCAGCCATGTCGCCGGCGATGATTTCAACCCATAGCATTGGCTCGCCGTTTTGCAGGTAAACGTGGGCCATAGCGAATGCGGTTGGCGACGAGTAAACGTAGCCGCGCGCTAGATTCCATGACAGCCGCTCGTCTGGGTCTTCGCCCAAGCTGGCGAGCATATCGAGGCCGGCAAGAATGGGTGTCATCCGACAAAATCGCCGCGTTGCGTGCCTGCTCTGCGCCGGCCTTCAAAGCCAGTTCTGCCAGTGATGCCGGGCGCTTTAACTGCTCCAGCGTGCACCGCCTCGGCCATGTAACGCAAGGCATCGGCAGTATGGCTTGACCAGTCGTGCACCGGCTCGCTGCTGATCTTCTTTCCGCGCTCAACTTCTTTGGTGTGATAAGCTTCCAAGGCATCTAGGCCGTTATCGCAATGCGGCGAGTTGAAAACCAACGTCGGGAACAGCCCCTGCAACGCGTTAATGCCAAGCCAAATATCGGTCGTAACAGGCAGAATGCGCACTTGCCCAATTCCGGTCTGCTCTAGTTCATGCGCAAACGTCTTGCCGGTGTATTCACGCTTGCCGGCGTCATGCGGCAGGAAATGCAGCCCGAACGTGTAGCCTTTGGCCTGCATGTGGGCAACGCGCTGATTCAGCGTCTTGACGCCGATGTCGCCCATGTCGCAATCCAGCACGCGGATTTCCCGGCCGACAACCTGCCAATACCAGACAGTTGTGTTTTCGGGACTGCCCAAGTCCCAGGATGTATGCACTGGCGCGTCGGCAATCGGCAGCTTGCAAACCCGGCCTTCGGTGCGCGCTTTCTCCACAAAATGCGCGTAGATTGCACCGGGGTTTGCCGCGTTGAAGTCACAGTAAAACTCTTGTCGGATCATGTCATCGGACATGCCAGCGCGCTTCTCCGCCTGAATGTCTGCCGCAGTCAACGCTCCAGTATCCTCAACAGTCAGCTTCTGGCAAAACCATTCATCGTTGCCCTGCGCCATGGCATACAGCCGGTGGAACCAGTTCTTGCCGCGCGGCGTGCCGTTGAACAAAGCCCAGCCGCCATTCTCCCGCAAGATGGGGCGGATGTAATCCCATGCATCCGGCCGATGCTGCGCAGACTCCGAAAAGATGACGCCAATCGGGTTGCCGCCCACAACGTCCAGCGTCTCAGTTCCAAGCACCTGAATCGTGCTGCCGTTGACAAGCGTAATTTTCATCTGCTGCTCGTTCGTCTTTTTGACGATCTCACGCGGCAAATGGTCGATGACGCGCAACCCTGAGTTGGCGTCGATGTTGTCCCAAAGGGCTTTGCGGCCAAGCGTAGCGGTCGGGAAATAGTAGGCGTAGTTGCCCATCGTCCGCATAGCCTGAATCGCCAAGATGTTTAGAAACGTCTTGTCCTTGCCGGCGCGGCGGTGCCAAACACAAACAGCACGCTTGACGCCTTCCCGAATCACTGCGCGCATGACATCGCGCTGATAATGGCGCGGCTCAAAGCGATAGGGAAGTTCAACGGTCACACGCCTTTAATGATGATTTCAAGCTTGGCTTCAACCTTTTCGGGCTCATACCATGCAGATGCCTTGCCGACCTCTCGAAGTGCTCCGGTAGCCGCTGAAAAGTCTGCTTGGTCGTGGGCATCCTCGGCGATAGCGTGCAGCTTGTTGAGCCATTTCTCGCGGGTCAGCACGGTCTTTTTAGCCGCTTTAGCTTTCAACCATTCGACACGTTGAGAAACCCTCTCATTATTACTCAGCCGGCTGGCGTTGCCGTCGTGTTGCTCATAGCCGGCCGTAACGTAAGCTTGCCGCTGCGTTTCACCACGCGCCAAAGCCTGCGCAAACAGTTCATGCTGCGCGTCCTTGAGAGGCTTGGATGGGTCAAACGTGGCCATGGCTTAATAAGGCAAATCGTCGCCCATGTCGGGCCGCTTGTCGATGGCATCCCTCGCCGTGTAGTTGACCTTCCTCGGCGCATCGTCCCAGCCGCCTGCTTGCGGCTTCGGCTTGCCCCAAGGCTTCGCGTTGCCAATGATCGGCACCTCAACGCCTTCGTCGCGCTCTTGCTTCGATGTCGCCTCCTTGCAAAAATGCGTGTCGCCGTAGTCGCCAGCCTGTTTGCGCTCGATGACTTCGAGATTCAGGTAAAACTTGCCGTTGGCGTGCGGCTTGGCTCGGCTTTTGGCAAGCTCAATGACGACGTATTCGCGTCCGTCCTTGGCGGTTTTGCGCGCGCCCTGCAACTGGAGCAGGTCAATGGAAAGGGTCAGGTTGTTCATGCTGTTTTCTGTGTTCGTTTGGCCTGCTTTGCTTCTTGCATCCGGCGCTGTTGCTCCGGCGTGATTTTGCGCTTGCTTGCTTTACCGCCAAGGCTGCCGATAGCGGCCATGTAATCCTTGGCTGGTTTTGTCATTTTGGGGAGCGCGGGCTTGTTGCGCCGTGAAGCTCTGGCCCCAATGCCGGCCAAGTATTTTTTTACGCTGGCCGTGATCGGAGGCAAATCAGGTTTTCGGGGAACTGGTCTCTTTGGAACGGTCATGCTCATTGTTTGCATTAGCCGGCTAAGGTGTCAACCACGATTTCACCGACGTAGGCAAACACGTCCTTGCCGTGCTGCTCGGTCATTGGCTCGCTGTGCAGGTAGTCCACGTAGAGCTTGCCACCGCCCCGGCCTTGCCACGGAATGCGGCAGGCGCATTGCTCGGCGGGAAGGTCAAGCTCTGCCCCATCGGCAGGGCCTCCGTAGAGGGTTACGCGTTTGTGTTCGGCGATCATGGCTTGATCTTCTTGCAGGGTTCCCAGGTGGACGAGCCGGGGCGGAGGATTTCCCAATTGTTGGCAAGTTCAAGCCAGTTCAAATTTCCAGCGCCGCCAACATTGATGTTTTCGCTGCGAACGCCAACGACTTGTTTCCACCAGGACGCGCCGATTACGCGAACAACGGAGCCCGGCGGCACATCCTCCGGCCCAATCGGGATGTATTCGACGGGCGCTGGCAGGGGGCGGCGAGTGCGCAACCATCCGCCGTCTTCGGCATACCAGCCGTCGTTTGCATTTTCCAAACGCCAGCGCCAACCCGATTCAGGCAACCATGCAATGTCAGGATGCTTTTTGTCGTCAATTTCAGATGCAAGCAACGGCCTGTAACCCTCCGGCAGCATGTCTTGCGTCCAATCGTCGCGGTGCCACTGCTGGCCGGGCGGCGGGTCGGGCAAGCGCCATTCGGGGGCAGGCTTGCACTCTGGGCATGGCGTGTTGCGATCAACGTCAGGCGAACGAAGGCAGCCGCAAGAAGGGTCAATCCACGCTGCCAGCTTGGCCTCGTAGTGCTCGCGCATCTGGTCATAGACGGCGCGGACGACTGCATCTACATACGTGTGAATTGCGTGCAAATGCGTTTGCGTCAGAGTCAATTTACCGTAAAACTCAAGCGGCCAAGGTTTTTTCAAATCTTCAAATTTCATATCGTTGGTGTGTTCAGGTCAAACAAAAGCAGCCATCAGCAGGATGATACCAAGCAGGATCGCCCCGGCAATGTTGCAGGCAAGCTCCTTGATGTCTTCCAGCCGTTGCTGGCGTTCGATTTGGCGGCGGGTCATGGTTCGTCTTTGTTGGGTTGCAGGATGGTGAACAGCGCCCAGCAAATTGCGGCGCTTGCGATGATGACGGCGGCGGCTTTGTCCATTGCGTTAATTACGTTAGATTGCGTTTATTGCGTTTATTGCGTTTTCGGATGCGCAACCCCCGTTTGTTTCAGAGGCATTCACCATTCGGAAATGCCTTGCTGTAAAGCCAAGCCGGGCAAACAAAAGCTTTTGACGGCCCCTGCGCGTAGTAGTCGTTTTCAATTTCGACAAGCTGAGACTTGGGCAACCACGCCAAACCAAGGTAAGGATTGCCATATGCGTTCACTTGAACGGCGTTAAAAGCCAAAGCTTTTTCGGTTTCCTTGACAGGCGTTTCAATCAGGAAAAAGCCAGTCGCCAAAGC
>QXGG01392955.1_pt1 | contig 18375 bp, 18 predicted proteins | sample 1982491 | NCBI WGS metagenome assembly QXGG01 (sample SAMN09924614, study PRJNA488089) | Wastewater metagenome, whole genome shotgun sequencing project. | isolation source: South African research farm wastewater | place: South Africa: Irene, Agricultural Research Council, Animal Production... | reverse complement strand
TCTGTCCCATTCAATGAGCGCCATTTTAGTGCTTTCGTTGACTGGGATCTCTCGCTCCTTGTGTATCAGATTTGTGGTCATTAAGGCTTCAACAATCAGGCGATGAACATTCCAGTCTATGACTGTGCCATCATCTGCTTCTAAGTAAGTTCCTACCACATCATTTTTCTTCACACGGAACTGCGTAAAATCCAAATCCCCAAAAATAATGCGCGTCCGCTCCACCGGAAATGCAGTACAAAGTGAAACAAACAGTTCAAAATCGGTAATCTTGGTATAGTCTATTCCCGCGTCCCACAGTATGCTTTTCATGTCTGACGGATAATTGGTAAGGGCAGTTATCATTGTGAAATAATCCCGCTCGCCATAATCAATGATTTCCCGTATACTTGGTTGATGCACTCTAATCTTATCGTTTACTACACATGGGTCGCCCATAAACACACGCAAGCTATCTATCGGCATTGAGCGTCTCCCCGTGGTTGTTCCACGCCTCTACTCGATAACGCAAGGCACGGCACCGGAACCCCTCGACTGGCTGCGAACACTTGCCCTGCAACCGCTCAAACGTGCCAAACCAAAAACCAGCCTTGTTGTTTAGCAGCTTATCTATGGCGGCAACCAGCTCGTCACGCCGCACCGCACCATCCATAGCCATCAATTCGTCCGGCACAATGCAATAAATACATAACTCGTATATACCTACCGCCACAGAAGTGGGAGGGAAGTCATACACTTCAACGCACACATGCACTTTAGCGCTTTCAGTTACACCGGGTATAAAGTCGTACAAATGTATCTGGTTGATAGCATTCTTAGTCTGGATGAGACGTGCGGCGGGCAACGGTTCTTTGTTATTGGTATTGGTTATCAAGTCTACGCAAGTGCGGTCACTAACAATCGTCTTAGCGACCATTTTCTTAATTTCGGTATATTCAGAGAGGTTCGGCATTAGACCCATCCACCTCCCACATCGTCACCAGATGCATCAGTACCGATATAATCGCAAATCATCAGATCTACATTGTCAGACTGAGAGGACAACCCCTCTCGTAATTTGAGGTCAAGAACTCGTCCCTTGCCAAAGCTACTACCCAGACTATCGTTGGATGTGATGATATAGCAACGCAACTCCTTATGCCCGTCGGGGTGATACAGAACCTCAGTTGCTATACGCTTATCACGCTGTAACTGCCGAGTGTGTTCATTGTATGGCAGCATTAACTTGAACTGCTGATAACCAATGTGCGCGTCCTGATTGCCATGCGTTGTGGTAGAATACACACCGGGGTCAAAATAACCCCAAGCGCTATATATCTCAGGAGTACCGAGTTGATATTGCAGATTAAGGTTACATTCGTATATGCGGCCTTTAAGCGTCACATCATCAGTGTCGCTTAGGTCCGTACACAACCAAACCATATCGTTTAAGCGTATATAATCACCAATCTGTATATCAGCATCATGTGATGCGTTAAACCACTTAACATTAGGGTCATCGGACGAGCGCACCAACATGCCAATCTGTTGCCCACGAATCTCTGCCATCATCCACGCAGGATTGGCAGGAGCATCCCGCAGAAAATCGTCACGTGCTATCTTACGCGCCGTTGCGCTGGAATTAGACGCACCGTTGACGAGGTTTTGGTATAATGTCCAGTCCATCACTCATCACCACCGTATTCGTCTCGAATCTCGTCTATAGCAGAAAGCATTTTGAACACTTCACGCTTCAAAAAAGGCAAGGGGGTGTCGGCACATAAACCATTTACCGTATTAAGCAACATGATATAATCGGGGCACGCACGCAAACATGGGAATGTCTCACACGCACCATGCATCTCCAACGACAACGATTCAAGATACAAGTCAAGATACAAGTTATCGCCTTGCTCTTGTTGTTCACGCATAGGTAATATCTTAAAGATGCGACCCGTTAGTGACTGTAAGTAAGCTTTCAACATACAAGCCCCCTTACATGTGTAGCTGCGTCAAATCGCCGTTGTCATAGGTGTAGGAGTACATGCGTTGCTTGAACTCGTTATACAGTGTCTTATACAAATCGTTCAAAGAGGCAAGTAGATTACCGCGAGAATGGTATGTGTAATCCTTAGAAGACATTTTGTCGCGCAAGTTGTCAGAATATAGCACATAGCTACGCGCCCACCTCACCGACATGCCCAAAGCGATTATATCTATTTCAATATCTGTTAGATTCTCAGTGAACTCCCGCGCATGGTCATCACGCTTAGTAAGATCTGTCTTACAATACGGCGTAAACGACGCAACAGCTTGCCGCATATATCCATATAGGATTTCTTCAGCTTCGCTTTCGTACATCGCCGCCAAATCGCTATCTCTAAAGTATGGTAACGCCACCTTGTATATGGTTTCAAAAGAGGTCGCCATATTGCCCCCTTAATATTCCAGCTCCACGCCCAGCGTTTTCTCTATCGCACGAATAGCAGATATAGAATCCAAACGTCCTTCCTTAATAAGCTCCTGAGCACGGCGAACAAACTGAACCTTCTGAGATACAGGCAGCTTACCAATTACAGCGGTAATTTCAGCAGCAGAGCGCTTCAATAGTGTGTCAAAATTGTCTATATTGACATCCTTGCTATACAAGTGTGCCGCATCAAGATACTCAAGCAGTTCGTCTTTATGCTCATAGCTACTATCAATCTCCCACCAGCCGTTCACGAAAAATGCTTCCTGAGAATTACGAGCATTTTCCAGCGTCTCAATGGTTAAATGCCGCATCTTGCCAAACGCGCTCCACTCCCACTTACGATGACTCAGCGTGTCAACATAAATCAGAGTCCCATATACCGCGCTACGAACAGGCACACGGTCAGATAAGTGCTCATCAGCCACCCAAGGAGCTTCCTCTGTGGGAACATCAGGTGTAGGAGTTACTACAGCGGGTTCCACGGGAGCTGCCTTCTCAGTAGGTTGCACCTTAACAGGCTTCTTCGCTTCGGTCGCAGCGGTAGTCTTGGGCTTCGCTGGGGTTTTCTTTGTATTTGCCATCAGTCACATTCCTTTCATTCAAAAAAGAGGCCGCATAAAGCGGCCCCGTAAACTACCCTAATTAAGATATGGTATTACGCCCAATCATACCGTTGGCAGCAACATAACCAACACCGTACTTCTGACCGTACACATAATCCTGAGTGAGATCCTGATTGTCAAAATAAGAGCCAAGGTTAATGAGAGGATTGCCCTCTATAACAAGCTTGACAGGCTTGGCGGGACCAGCAATAACGGTCAGTACATTATCATTGAACAGGAAGTCCGTAGTGCCAGCCTTATGACGCTGAGGAACCTCTATGGCATTAGTGCCACGGAACTTGCCGTAATAACCGATATTATACATATCATCCTTAGCGGCATTAGCGGCAACACCAGAAGTCATCTTAGACAGACCAAGCTTAGTGCCATAGATAGACGCCCTCTGACCGGTAGCGGCTTCAACGTGCTGTATCAGCTTGACCATCGCAGCCTCATCCCAAGAACCAGTGATGTCATAAGTAGCACCGCCAAGCTGCTCCTGAGTAAGACCCTGCCATATAACAGCTACCTGACGCCATATGTCTTCCTGAAAAGACCTCGCCACATCGCCTATATTCTCGGTCATGCTCGCCATATTGCCAAGCAGACGCTCCATTTCCTCGTATATCTTAACAGCGTGCCAATGGGTGGGAACAGTAACCTCCTCGGTGCCAACTATGCGCTGGCGGCGGAGAGCCTGATTGCCACCAGATACCTCAGATACGGTATACCAGTTAGCGTCCTTAACTACAAAGACGGGCTTATCGCCAGCCTTTACAACACGAGTTTCGAGAATCTTATTCAGGAAGGGGTCATTCCTTACGCCCTCAACAACGGTTTTCTTAATGATGGTCTCGACAAGTGCAAACAGAGTGGAGCACTTGCCGTCACGGAGATCGCGCGGGTCAAGGTAAGTCTTGCCGTTATTGGCATCAACCAGCGCATTATAAACCAGACGCTCACCATCTTCAGTGGAGAAGTTGCCTCGCAGCGCCTTGCCGCTATAGACATCAGCGGCTACATCAGAGATGTCGTTAATTTTAGTGATATCAAAAGCCATTATCCTATCCTCCTTGTGTTAGCAAGTCTCGATGGCATAGAAAGTCTTGCCCCTCTGGGTAAAGACGTCTATGATCTCGCCTATCTGAGTGGAGCCGCCGGTATTAGAGGCGGCAGCCAACAGCTTAACGCCCGCCTGAAGCTCAACCACGGCACCCTTAATGCGGGCTTCGCCACCATCCAGCACATCGCCGGTCACGGCAAATATCTGATGGGGCTTCTCAAGCAGATAGCCACGAGCAGCAACGCCAGCTTCATTTTCAAAGTTGGCAAGGTCGCCCTGAAGACGTTCGTCGTAGATAACTTCAGGGGAGGCTATCAGAGCGATAGCAGCCTTTGCACTGTCCTTAGCGGGGGCAGTAGCTTTACGAATTTCACGAGAACCGTCTTCAAGATCGCCAACAACGACAACGCAACCGTTATCTATAGCGGCGGGGTTACTGTTTACCATATAGCGGACAGATACAAGATCGACACCGTTAAAAGTGCCGGAAAGTTTTTCAGTTATGCAAACGCCATGCTTTGCCATAATCATTTTCCTCCATCATAAATTGTGTTTATTTATAGACAGATGTGCAATATTATACACACTGTTCTAACCAGTAAATTTTATTGAATCTCCATTTTAGCACACAACTTCTTGCTGAAATCTTTTTGTACTGTTTGTTACGACTTGTCATGCTTATTTGATAAGAATCAGGATACAAGGCCGTAACGTATCCAACAACAGATGACTTACCTCTTGGTGTATAGGAAACTAAATCTCTATGCCTAATCCCTAACACATTATCAGTTTTGGCTTTCGATTTCCTTCTCATCGGTCTGATAATCCATTCTTTCACATCGCAAGTATCAGGAATACAGTCTGTAACACATATAGCATCATTGCTGTGGGATTTTTCTATATTCCAATCAATCCTTTTGTTTGCAGTTTCACCACCGTTAGTCAGATGTAATAGTCCCAATTCGGATATTTTCCCCCGAAGATAGTTTTTACCTTGCATAACGTGCATAGCATAATCAAATCGTTTGGGCTTGGAACCAATGATTTTGAAATATCTGTCTTCAAATTCCCGTTCCCTGCCTTCTGTTTTCTGATGGCAGCCGGAGCAAAGTGTGATCAGATTTCCAATGGTATCTGCTCCACCATATTTTCTCGCCCTGATATGGTGTACTTCTAATACACAATTGGATTTTCCACATTCCTGACATTTACAGCCATCACGGTTAATGGCAGCTTTTCTAAGGTTTTCGTCCAAACGGTTAGATTTCTGATACTGCCATTTATAGGGGTTATAATCATCTGTCATTGCGCGGATATCTATACAAACATCTTCAAGGTAGTACTCCTGAATATTAAGCCATTTATTAAGCTGATATAACACCCTTAAAACAGCGTCTTTCTTCTGTTTAATACTGGGAGCAAGTCTGCCACTTCTTTTGGAAGAATAACGGTTAGTGAATCTTGCTTGTCTGTATCTTTTGTGATAACGGTGATAACGTCGATATCCACGTCTTACGCCCATGAGATGTTTTATATCTTGGCGTTGCTCAATCGTTCCCTTAAAAACCACTTTGTTTTTGGTAGGACATTTCTGAACAATGGCAAGACCAACATGGGCAGAACCATCATCTATGCCGCAAACCATATGACTTTCATTGTCTTCATCAGATTCGACTTCTTTTTCTAACTGTATCATCATAGGATATTTGCTTTTTAATTTAGCTCTGCCTTTTCTAACCAGATACCAGCCCTTATTAACTTTGGTCGGTGCTAATGGTCTATTGTTTTTATCAATAACAAAACAATATTCAATTCTATTTTCCATCTCTGGATACCTTCCTTTCGGAGTAATTTTCGTCTTGCCAATGTCGGGGAGGGTATATGTGTTTCTCTGTTATCTGTGCAGGACATTAGCACAGTTTCTTGATTGGCACTCACAGAGCTTCAGACTGACGAGCACATCTGAAGGTGCGTCTTTAACCTTTTCCCTAACGTAGTTCGTATCTGCAACATGTCTTTCGATAGTAGCAGTCACTAAGGCTCGAAACCTATTGTTAAGCAAGTGTGAATAAGAAATGTAATTATACATTTGTCCACTTATTCACACTTTTGTCTATATATTAGACCGCTTAACAATTAGTCCTAAATTAAGTGTTTGTGGGGTGTATGCCATAAGTAGCAAAAACGCCGCCATATGAAGCGGCATCATTGGGGTTGGCGCTGAGACGAACAGGTATGCGCGGAGCTTCACTCTGCTCAGCAGTAGGGGTGGGCTCATGCACCATGCCACGTATGACGTAGCATTCGCGCTGTAACTCGTCTACGCTAAACTTAGTATTATCGTTCAGCAACGCCTTGAACTGCTCATTCTCAACGAGGTCGGGGAACTGCGCAAATACATCTGCCACTTCCTTTTCACGCTTGTAGGTACGTAATTCGTCAAGCTCAGCAAACATATTGCGGGATTCCTCAAGCTTCTTAGCCTCGTCAACGGTAAGCCATTTGCAGACCATAAGCTCAAATTCCGAGGTCAGTTCTGCGATCTGAGTAGTTTCATCGAACTTGTACTCAAAGCGGCCAGTCTGCTGAGTAAACGTGCTCTCAGTCCAAGTATCGCGTTCTACGTAAACGTACTTATCATCAAAGTCCACCAGATAATGGCAGACCTCAATACCGCGTTCCTTATCGTAGGAATAAGGGAGTGCAGCAGATAATGCATTTCGTTTCTGTATAAATGTCGCAGAGAAGGTCGTTGTGGGGGCCTCAATAAATGCTTCCTCTACAACAGGTTCTTCTTCTATCGCGGGTTTTACAGCTTCTTCCATTACTTCAATATCTTTGTTTTCAGGCAAGTTAATGTCACCTTCCTTCCTTGTAAATTCTTGCGCCAACGCATCGACCAGCGTAGCCATCAGCTTGTCCTTATCCTCGGCAGCAAACTGCACGCTTGCACACGCGCCTTCCATAGCGGGGGTTTTATCCGCTCCGAGCAAAGTAACGCCGGTAATAACAAATTTATCAATGCGGCAAATATCATCTTCTTCGGCAAACTCAATGGCTTTTATCAGAATCTCCATGGAGACGTCTGACCTCTCACGCTTCTGCATAATATCCTCAGCGTAATTGGCATATCCGCGCCATAAATAGGCGGATGCATACATGTGAGCACGGCCATCGGCCTCCTCAACAATGCAAGCATCTCGCACGTCAGCAGGGAATACGCCCACAGGCACTTCCATATATTGCAATCTGAATTGGCCATCGTTCATTGCATCTTCTACGATTTTGATATCGTGGCCGCCAAAATCGAGTTCGCCGTTTTGGCCTATCGTAACATTTGCCAGCAACGGAGTGTTATAAATAGTAGGGAGGGCATCTTGCAAAGCTTCCTTGGTAATAAAGCTCTTATTCCGATTTTCGCCATCATGGCATACATTCACGCGCAGCTTCAAGAAGCGCTCAGAATCGTAAGTATCATCAACACTATATGTAGCCCTTAAACTTAAATCCTTATTTGTCACCTTTTTCACCTCCCTCCCGTACATAATCAAAACGCCGCCCACAAGGAGCGGCCATCTATCAGAATGTGAGTCTATCAGTTTGAACTATCTTTATCTCCGCGAACACCGATGCGGGGCATTTTTCATCGTTTAGAAATGTATACAATGTGCCATTTGTGCCAACAAGCTTCAAACCGGCGGCAAGTAAGCGGTCTTTTGCCTCCTCGCCCTGCACGCAAATAAGTTTTGGCATTTCGTATCACCACCTTATTGTTTGTCGCGGGTACGCTCGCCCTCATCTGAAATATTATCAGAGAGGGGTCTTCCAGCATCCGCACTTGATATAGTGTTGCTACTCTGCAAAGGCACTAAACGTTCGTTAAGCTTAAGTACATTACTCTCTATATGGTTAAGCCCAAGCGCGTACAATGGTTCAAAACCCATAGCGGCCATCAACGGAGTGACAACGGGCAAGCCATACTGCAACACACTGGTAAGAGATTTCTGATATGCGTCACGAGTGTACCTGCCGCACGGCAAGAAAACCATGCGATAGTTTTTAGCAAAAGACTGTTTTTGCAGTATACGGTTAATCGCAACGCCTATACGTTTGACAACCTCCCACGTCAGCGATTCGTCTGCCATACCACTAATTTCCAATGCACGAGATGATGTAGCAGCACCGGAGAATATAAGGCTACTCACGCCCGCAGCGTCCCACAGATGTTGCTCAGACTCAACCACTTTGTCGCGCTGAGCAGCGGCGGTGGGCTCAAAAGTTATCTTCTGCACGTCCATTGGGGACAAAATGCTCCCAAAATTGTCGGGCAAAACTTCACTCAGGTTGAACCAGAACTGTTTGGCCTTCTCAAAGTCCATAGACCACTCGCCATTATTGTTCAGGCCAAGTTTCATAACGAGTAGCGCATAGTTCTGCATCTCTGAATTAGCCATTGTTAAATCCTTGTACGATTCTACGTCATAAATTGCACGTAAAATGCCAACAAACGGGGGCAGAACATACGTCAAATCATCATTTACCTTAATGGCGAAAGAGTACGGAGCATCAAGCTCTATCCATTTCTGCGTAGTATCCTTCTGATACTGGGCATATTTTGTCTGGAATTCCTTGGGGTACAGCTCCAACTCATCATTATATATGTCAAAATAGGAGAAATCATAAGCAACATTCCAACAATTTTGCTGATAACTGGCTATCTTGCAGTAATTAGGGTCAAGAAATTGGAACGTCATACCGTCTTTTGTAACCCATGTAGTACAATAGCATACATCTTCACGGAAACAAGTTGCCAAAATACGCTCTGACTGCACCTTTATGTCTGAACCAGCTAAGAAGGCATTGGTTTTCTGGTAGTCTTCAAGTTCCTTCGCGGTGTCCTTGACGCTATCAAACGATGTCTGACTAACGACATACGACAGATCGCACAACTGAGACATATACTGTATCAATCGCCAAAAATGCGGTGACAAATTATACAACATACGTACCGCATCACGTAACTGAACCTCATTGCTTACAGGGTCTTTTATAAACGTAGCAATCTGCTCTCTGGTATATTTGTAAAACGCATCAGTCTTCGTACTGTTGTTAAGGTCGCGGTACATTATCTTCGCTAAACTGGAGAACCACGCCTGCGTCCTCGTGTTATACAAGTCTTTTGTATCAAACGTTTTACTAACTTCCGCCGCATTAGACAGGGGCGGCGTTTTATTGGTGTCTCCCATAAGCCACCACCTTTCTTTATTTTATTTTTGGAGCTCTGAACAAGAATTCAAATCCTCGTATATCGTTTTTAGGTTTTATCACAGATGTATATTCAGATATATAATACACAACGTAAGCTAAAGCGGAGAATCTATCCTTATCCAGCTTACGCACAACCTTCTCAACAGTTAAATTACCATTCGGTAGGTTCTTCAGCTTAAGGTTCGCCACCTCAGCAAACAGCAAATCTGTCTGTATATAGGGAGTGGCGTCAAAAGACTCATCCTTACGGAATTCAGCATACAGTTCAAGGTCTTCTCGCTTGCTCAACATACGGAGTTTGCCGCTGTCTATAGCATCGATGAACAGGGTGATAATCCGTGACTGTAATCCCTGCGCCTTCAGGTCAAACAAACACCTCTTAGCATCCTGTGTCGCACCCTGATTGGTTGTATTAACCGTGTTCCAAGGCTCGAACTGCTCACCAGTTGAGGGATCAACATTGGCCTCCAGCAGCTTGTCCACGAGGCCGGTGCCAAGACCGTTGCCGTCAAGAATAACCATGCGAGGGTTATACGCCTGAGCATAACGCTTGATAATGGCCGCCTGAGTAGAAAAGTTCAGCACATTAGAGATATTGACCATATTAACAAGGTTCATATACTTAATCTTGTTAGTCATAGGGTCACGGTCTACTTTCATAATAGCCAGAGATGACTGGTTGTTGTTCGTCTTCTGTGAACGTGCCACGTCAACGCCAAAATAATACTCATCCGACTCTTTCTGCGCCCGCATAATCGCGTTATCGAGCGTGCGGCAAGCCAGTAGCTTATTAACGTCAACAAGAGCACCGTCGCTGCTGCCAGTCCATGTGCCGCCATAGTTCTGCGCAAATGCCACAGATGACATACTGGCTCGTTTGGCGAGTATCTGCGCCTTAGACGAGCCTCGGCCATACCAGCACGGTATCATCCAGTCCGCACCGATTACCATCTTGCCGCCAAGGTCTATCATAGTGTGCATCATATCGATAGAGCGTATATGCTCTGTCGAGCCGCGCCAACCCGGGGTAGAGAAGAAGTTGATTTGCTGATTCAACTCACAAGGGTCAACCAATCCCAAACGCCCCATCGTATATCGCGGCACTTCAACAATCGGCTCAATAGCATCTTGGAATGTCTCGGCATCACACAGCACGCTCTCCTCAACGTTAATACGCTTACGACGCTGACCCTTTGAAGTCTGGGAGTTCGCCAGTGCGTCTATGCGCGAACCGTTCTTAAATAAAATATAAGCCTCATTAGCCGTAAAGCTCTTTTTGGCTATCTCATTTTCAAGCAAAGGCCAAGCTCGTATAATTTCGGCGTACTTGTCTTTTAACAGCTTGGAAGCGTTTTCCTTAGTCTGAGCCGTAACAGACAAAGTGACGCCCGGATACCATACCGCGACTACATACTGCACGGCTTGTTGCAAAAAGGTCTTACCGCTACCACGAGTCAGGCACCCGTATGTGCTATAAAACCGTGCAAGGCTGCGCATCAATACACGCTGGTCCATATCCAAACGGAACCCGTTGTTTTCGCCCTTGCACAAATCAAGCCAAAGGTCAGGATACCACCGCGCCCAACTTGCGAACTCAACCCAATTCTTTAGCGACGGGCCAAAACCGGACTCGACTTTCGTATAATCAATCACCCAAAACCACCTCTTCCGGCTCATCATCCGGCGTTAATTCAGCATTAACATCATCAGGCAGTTGGATGAATCTTTCTATCTGCGGCCTGTTCGTCGTGGTTGGGTCTTCCGTGAACATACCATTCGGGTCTCCGTACTGCTTAACATAGTCGGCGACCTTTTCATCGTAAAACTTGTATATGTCAGCGTATTCACACTCAGGCTTGCCATCAAGTCTGCGCACGTAATTAACGTATTCCCACATCAAAAAATCAACGGCGTCCGAAGGCTTGTACTTGAACTGAGGTAGTATAGGTATAATATCTACAGCTTGTTCAATCGCCTGTGATATCTCTGAAAATGACCCTGCACTGCTGTTCAGATCAGATTTAGTCATCTGCTTGGGGTTGATTTTAGCGTTTTCAGCCGCCTTGGTAGCCAATGTTCCCCACTGTCTTGCAGCATCTGCGTCACCGCGCACAATAGCTTCTTCTTCGAGTACCTTATAGCGCGTATAAGTCACAAGCGCCTCCGTGTGAAAGGTAGTCATATCCGTATATGACTGCTTCAGCCAGTTGAACTTTTGCATTAACTTACGATATAAGTCCGGCCTCAGCCCTTCGCCAAACAATGCGACAGCTTCTTCGTCTATTGGCTCATCCGTTGTGTCGGGCGCAACAACCTCTGCTGTCTTGGGTTGTGACACAGCCTCATTGAGAGGCGTTATATCAAAGCAGGGTGCAGTATCGTCTATAGCACCAACGCTAACATATGGGCTACCGACAAAGGTAGAACCGGGTGCAATATTTGCGTCCTTCGCCCAGAGTTCACCCGCTCTAAAATCCCAGTCCCGATACTGCTTTATCTGGACATTCTTCATGTACAGCGAAACTATCTTCTTGTTATGCTCAATAGGCACATTGCGCCCCACAATAGACTTCTCATACTCGTCTACAGCGCTATGTAACACCCGCTCTATATATGGCTTGTCCAACTGGAACAGCAGCTTACGTAGTTTTTGTAAACTCACCTTATGTTCCAATGGGTCATACACCAAATCCATCATACACTCTTTACATATAGGCATATAGCCATCCAAGTGCATGGGGTTCGTGCTTTTATAAAATGCACTTACGGGTTTAGTAGCTACAGAGGGAGGGCATGTGCCACATTTTTTATACTTTGGACCTGTAATGGCCCTACTTTTAGGTCTCCCCATAAGCCACCACCTTTCTTCCCTATAATCAAAAAGGCAGGGGAGCGCCCTGCCTTATAGTTGTTAGCAACAAGCTATATCAGTTTGCGGAATGTGGGGCGCGCATGTAACATCCCACTCCTTTTTAAGCTCATCCACATCATTCTCAAAGAGTTTACAAGCTATCTCGAACAGCTCTGCCGTCATTCCCATGCCACGATCAATTAAGTCCATCTTGTTCTTTAATTTAGGCTTTATATTGGCGTATGTATCTGACTCCATACGAGCCTTTAGATTGACATGATATTTCATCTCAAATTCCTTGTACAGCATCTCCCAACGAGCGGCTATCAGAGCGCCGCCGCGCACGTTATGCTTAATAATCTGATTGATACGCTGACGTTTCGTAGCAAGGTCAATATCTTCAACAAATCCGATGATAATGTTCTCTTTGTACTCAATTTCTTTGCGCTGTTCATTTACCGTTTCTTGCAAGGCTAAACGCTCTTGCGCCTCCTCAATCCATCGCTGCGCACGAGCGATGGGGTCATCTATCATATAGCTATCTGGCTTCCAAGTGGAATACGTACCCGTCTTACGGATAGAGGGAATGACCTCATGCGTAACCCAACGCTTAAAATTATGAATCTTCGTTTGACGTTCCGCTATATGTTCTTCAGACACACCACGCGCCTTAGTGGGTTTTAAGGCGAATAACATCGAATAAAGACCAGACTCGTTCACTACAGCAAGAGTTTGAATACCACCGGGGGTATCCATTTGCGTACCCCCCTTATCTTCAGCGTCTACTGCCTGCATAATGCGGTTCCGATTAGTAACGCCAAAATACGTACACACATCAGCCGCTACGAACCACGGCTCACCATTACGCTCGACAACCCTTACCTTACCAAAATCACTATTCTCAAACACCTGTATGCCATTATTCACAAAAATCGAACCTCACTTCATATTAAATTACAGAGGCGGCGGGGGTTTGCCCGCCATACATAACCTCTGAGAATAACGGCATTTCGCCCGAAAATCACATTTTTACAGCCATTTTAGTGCTGATTTTGCACATTTTTCCAACGAATTTTTGCACTAAAAGCGCAAATTGAAGGAATATATTCCTAAAAGTTGGCAAAACTAATGTTTATTAGTCAATTCAGTGACACCAACTTGCTGCACTCACGAATGGGCGCGCCATCCTTGTCTAAGCACAGGTACAAGAACCCTTCCTTCTGGCTCATCGTGAGCCTACCATTGGCGTAACTCATCTTACTTGTCTCACAGCAACATCCCTGCTCATACAGTACCGTGTTGCCAACCGCATAGTTGCCAAGGCGATGTGTATGTGCCATTACAAGACCGCTAAACACCATGCCTTCATTGCGGAACCACATCATAGCATCTTGCGCCGTCTTCATAGGCGCAGACTTGAATGCACGCGGATGGCAAAATATAACTTGTCCTATCTGTGCATACCACTTACCGGCGTATTCAATACTAATATCTGGGAACACTTCACAAATAGGCTCATAATAGGCACGGGTGTGCGCCATCTTGTCATAGTGATAAAAGCCATCATTGAAGATATAGTCCAACTCTGTCTCAGGCGTGAGCTCTATCAACTCATTGTCCAAAGCCTTAGCCAATGCGGTGCCAAACCGCGCATCATGATTACCATATGTGACAACTACACGCTTAGGACATAGCATCGCTATAAGGTCGATAAGATACTTACGCGCCTTAATCATTTCTTCGACAGGACTACTGCGGAACATCTTCGGGAAAGAAGACAGCCCGGCAAAGTCAACAATGTCACCATTGATTTGCAGTATGTCAATCTTGCCTGTATACTCGCTGAAGACGCTCACAGGTTTCTGAAACGGCACATGCAAATCCGATATAGACAGTATGCGCGTCTCTACACCACGTTCATGTCGCGCACGTTCATACATGCGGCCACGATTAAATATGCGGTAGTCCTTGCGCCACTTGCATTCGCCAAAAGGCTCATCTACTTCGGGCTGTGCATTGAGCAATTCAGCTATACGCATACAGTTAAGTCCGTACTCAGCCTTGTGCTCAAACAACCGCACAAAGTAGTCATCAAAGCTCTCATCGCCAAAACGTCTGTACACCTCTGCCATGACTACTTGCTCCTAAAGAGGCGGAGGAGCCTCGCCGTTTCACGGGACTCCTCGGCCAGCCACTTCTTCTTACGGGCGTTAGCGTACTTATTGAGCACTGTAATGTGCGCACCATGTTCGCGGAGATACGTAGCCTCCGCCTTACTTACGTTAATAATGTCCAATCATTCCTTTGTCTCTATATTAGACACCATGACACAAACTCGTGATAAAAATCCGTGATAAGAATCCACGATAAAAATCCGTGATAAAAAGTAATGATAACTGAACACGAGTAATATCTTAGTATCCATATACACCCATTTTGACACTCCCTACGGCTAAAGCCGGGGGATTCTCGGTTCAGCCACCACCGCCTGCGTTTGCAAGATCTTACACGGTGTCCCCGAGCGTATAGGTTCGGACGTGTCCCGCCCTACCATATATGCATATAGATCACGCCAGTAGGCGCAATCCCTCGTTTAAGATATTGATTGCTGCGTTTCGGTCCCGGTCGTGTGTGTGCCCACACACCGGGCACGTCCATTTTCTTACAGAGAGATCTTTCGTGCCGCTCCACAAGCCATGGCAATTACAACAGAGCTGAGAAGAAGGAAAGAACCTATCGATTACAACGACCTTCTTGCCGTACCACTCAGCTTTATATTCAAGCTGTCTGCGAAACTCGCCCCAACCTGCGTCGTAGATGGACTTCGCTAAACGGTGGTTTCGTACCATGTTCTTCGGGGCTAAGTCCTCAATCGCAATCAAGTCGTAGTCCCGTACAAGGTCGGTGGATAGCTTGTGGAGCATGTCCTGCCGCTGGTTAGTAATGTGTTCATGGAGCCGTGCCACTTGAAGCCTTGCTTTTTCCCAGCGGTTACTCCCCTTTGATTTTCGGGAGAGTTGCCGTTGGAGTTTGGCAAGCTTCTTCTGACTTTTAGCAAGGTATTTATGGTTCGGACACTCTACACCATCGGAGGTAATTGCAAATGCTTTCAAACCCATGTCGATACCGGCCACCGCACCAGTGGAGGGCATAGGGCTAATCTCCACATCAGTACAGCAGATAGACACGAAATACTTACCGCTTGGGCTTTGACTAACGGTAGCAGACAGGATACGTCCCTTGACCGCTTTGCTGACGCGGCATTTAACAAGGCCGAGCTTGGGAAGTTGCACCGCCTTGTCAAGCACCTTGATATTTGTCCCTACGCACTTGCTCTTATAGCTCTGCCGATGGTCATGTTTGCTCTTGAAGCGTGGGAAACCGGGCTTCTCTCCATGCTTTATGCGCCGGAAGAAGTTCTGATATGCGGTATCCAAATCTTGCAGGGTTGCTTGAAGAGATGTAGAATCCACTTCTTTCAGCCATGGCAATTCCTGTTTGAGTGCCGTGAGACTTTTGTCCTGCTGGAACCGTGTGGGGGCCTTTCCGTTGTCCCTATACTGTTCCTGCCGCTGAGCCAGAAAGTGGTTAAACACATAGCGGCAACAACCAAAATTCCGAGCCATCTGTTCCCGCTGTGTTGCTGTTGGATACAGGCGGAATTTATAGCTGTATTCCATCTTTCCACCTCACACATTCTTTTGGTCTTCTATGTACTGCTTGATGACCGACAATGGCGCACCGCCCACGGTAGATACAAAGTACGAGTTTGTCCATAGCGATGGAAGCCGTGAGCGGAGCCAGCTAAATTCTTGTCTCAGAATCCGAGAAGTACGCCCTTTTATTTGTTTTACGGCCTTGTGCATACCGAATTGCGGGTCTACTTCCATGAGCAAATGCACATGATCCGGCATGATCTCCATCTCAATGATATCGATATGGTACTCGTTGCAAATTTCCTCTATGAGTTCCTTTAAGCGCACATCGACACCATTGACCAAGACCTTACGGCGATATTTTGGACACCAGACCACATGATATTTACAGGAGTACACCACATTATGATTGCTTTTGTATTCCATGACCACATTATACCATTCAATGGTATCTAATGCAAGACAAGGAAAGTCTCTTTACGGGGAAACAAGGTGTGGCTTATATCCCCATGCCTAAAGGCAGGGGATTTACGCCACGCTTGGTAAAAAGGTATTAGGAAATGTATAAGGCGTAATCGGGCGTTTCACTTAAAATTTCACTTTTACGCTAAAAAACTTAGAGAATTAGCCGCTTCAAAAGGGGTTCGATTCCCACATGCTCTCGCCAAAGAAAAGCCCAGATATTCTGGGCTTTTTGCTTGTTTTGGGCTTATTGTTACCGAAAAATGTTGCACCAAAAAAGCAAGATATTTCGGTATTTTTGAAAGAAGCCGCAAACCCATTTCACTTTTTATTTCACTTTTTTGGGGTAAAATTTTTTGTAACGTTATCAAAATAGCTGTCTATGAGCGCATCAACGTTTTTTCGCTCCCTGCTGAATGTTTCCTGATACACGCGCTTCATGGTGGAATCTGTTTTCCACCCGCCCCGCTCCATGGCATACTTATCGGGGACATTAAGTTGAAGCATTACAGAGGCGTTCACATGGCGTAAATCGTGGAAGGTGATATCGATATCGGCTTTTGCACAGAGCCTCCTAAACCGCCCACGGATTGATTCACCGGACGCGGTAATGATATATCCGTCCCCGTTCTTCCACGCGGGCGTATCCTCTATTAGGCGCATTATATACGGCGGCACGGCAAGGGCGCGGTTGCGGTCGTATTCCTTCCCCGCCGCCTTTGCTACCGGCATACCGCGCACATCAACGACAACCTGATTTATAGTCATAATACCGTCTTTTATATCACAGACCCGAATACCGCGAACTTCCGACATGGTAAAGGATAACCACATGGCAAGCATACACGGCAGCTCGATATCCGTGCCGTGAATAATGCTGTAAATCTCCTGCGGTTCGGGCAGCGTCCGTATGCGCTTACGCTTTGCGGGTATAGTGGGCGAAAAATGCAAACCATATTGCGCCATAGCAGCCGAAAAAAGGCCGCGCACGTTTGCCATTGTTTTTGGGGTAGGTGAAGTACCATGCCGCGTTACCCGCTTTGCTTCTGCGTTAAATGCGCTCTGGACGACAAGCTCATTCAAACTTGACAGCGGCACATCCATAAGCGATTGTAAGTAATTGCGTCTTATTTTCTCATATCCCTCGATTGAAGTCGGGGACAGAACGCCGTCCTTCGATGCTATGTAAGCATCAATGGCCTTACCGACCGTCACGCGGCCTACCTCGCGCTTGTGCTGCATTTGCATTTCGAGTGCCGCGTACTCCGCTTCGCGCTTAGTATCGCGTGTTATGCTATGCGTTTTGCCGTCATAGTAGACCTGCACGCGCCATTTGCCCGATGCCGTTTTTTTTGCAGTTGCCATTTCGTTGCCCCTTTCGCCGTTTTATGCTATAATAGGAGCAAGAACTCCTCATTTCTCGCTCCTTTTCCTTCGTTCCGCACGGTTGCCGCCGTGCGGAATTTTTATGACCGCCTAAGCCATCCCACGGCGGGGTTAAGCACGTCATACAAGAAAAAACCTATCAATATTCCGGTTACGCTTACGCTGTACGCCACCGACCACCATAATGCGGCCTTTGCCGTGTGGTGTCGGTGATATAGTATCATATATCAAAATCTTTTTTACGGAGGAAAAACAAATGACATCGAAAGAAACTTTGCTTGCCCTGCTTGATAGCCTTACCCCCGAAGATATCACTTTGATGCTTTCGCTGCTCGAAACGCGGCGAGAAGAAGCGCGGCCTGTTCCTCCGTCATGTTCTCAATCTCTGCTTTGAGCAGAGCTTTATTTGAGGTATAGTCCTTATCATCTTCCCACCCCATGAGGTATGCGGGGGTGGTGGATAAAGCTTGCGCGAGTTCGCTAATGCGCGATAGCGGCAGATTGGTTACGATGCCTTGCTCATATTTGCCTATGGTTTGCTTGGTGGTGTGGAGCTTGTCTGCGAGTTCTTGCTGTGTCATGCCCCGCGCCTTGCGCAAGCTGCGTATTCTCTCCCCTAATGTCATTTTCATCAC
>QXGG01131590.1_pt1 | contig 18451 bp, 23 predicted proteins | sample 1982491 | NCBI WGS metagenome assembly QXGG01 (sample SAMN09924614, study PRJNA488089) | Wastewater metagenome, whole genome shotgun sequencing project. | isolation source: South African research farm wastewater | place: South Africa: Irene, Agricultural Research Council, Animal Production... | reverse complement strand
TTCTTATCTTGTGCTAAAATAAAATCAACTAATGATTTAATATCCTCATAGTCTTCTCTGTAATATCTGGCTGTTAAAGCATTGGCTTTAGCTTCTTTAGTAATAAGATTTAAAATATTAGTATAACCTTGTTCAGAAAGAATATGATATGCTTCTTCAGTATTAAGCTCATCATAACTTGCAGAAATAAACCCAGATAAAGCATGCCCAGCAGTTTTTAAAACTTTATGAATTTCTTTATCTCCTTTTTCAGAGGCCCAAATAGCAATCATTTGATTATTAGCATTTGTAGCAGTTCCTCTGTGATATCTATCATAAATTGACTGTTTTTTTGCTTCACCAAATTTAATAAATAATTGATTACTTTTGACATAAGCATAGGCATATAAAGTATAAGCTCTATCTTGAAGTTCTTCTTTATTTATAAACTTAGCAATAACTTTAATATCACCGTGTTCGTCTATTAATTCCAATCTTCTTTCAGCATCATTAATATTCCATTTCATAGTTAATCGCCTCTTTCTTATTTACAATTATATTATACAATATTTTTACAATCTTGTAAATAGCCTTTTAATCAGTTTTTTAATTTAATCGATGTCCTCCATTCAGGTTATTTATAATATATCATATTAATCCATAAATGTTAATGCTTTTTTCAAAAAAAATAATAAAAAGCCGCTGAGTGAACGGCTTTTAGTTTGTTTTACCGTGCCTCAGCAGCTTGAATACCGATTCTTTGTTGTATTTGTATCTGCCGTTGATGGTGCTGTCGATGAGCACGGTGCCGTCCCCGACGTAGCGGCTCAAGGTTCGCCTCGATATATCCAGTATTTCCATGACGTCTTTCGCCTTCAGGCTTTTCGCGTCTGCGTACTGTTGTTCAAGAGCGGCGTAGATTTTGTCTTTCGTCCTGAAGTAAAGCGCGGCGTTGTCGAAGACGTCCGGGGCGACGCTTCTGTCGATCCCGAGCAAGCTGTCGATCCCGTTGTGCTTCATGGGGTCCACCGCCTCCAGAATCCGCTCGACGAAGTCGCACTTGTCTTTCAGATCCGGCCTGCGCTGGCTGAAGCGTCTCGTCCACATCCTAAGGCTGACCAGCCAATTGTACACCTCGGTCTCCCTGCACAGCGCGAAATTCACCGCCGACAGGAAATCCATGAATTTGTAAAGCAATTCGGCGCTTCCGCTGTAGGCCGGATTGTAAAAGCAGTAGTGGAAATTGACGGTGTGATAGCCTTCCGCGGCCGACCAGTAATCCGGTATCCCGCAGATCGGTATGCTTCTGTATTCCTCGTCTGTAACTATTTCATTGTTTTTTTGCTTGGCGACGATTTCCTTGATCCTGATGTAATACGGATTGTCCGTGCCGTAGTTAGCCTCGTAGCGGTTAATTGCCTGCTCCACGGCCGTCGTGTCGAAATAACCGATTTTTTCTGATAGATTCTTCATTCTTGACCCCTTATGTTATTATACAATAAATACGGACGAATTTTGAATTTTGTCGCATGCGTCTATGTTTGTCTCTATTTATTTTAGCAAATAAAAAGCAGCCGATGTTTCAGGCTGTCAGCGTTAGAAAGCGATGTCTTTGTTCACTGCAGTCGGCGCGTTGTCGACCTCAGGCACTAGCCCCTCGAAGAGATTCGACTTGCCGATGGTCGCCCTCATGTCCTTCTCGTAGATGCTCGCGACCCAATCGAAATTCGCGTAATTTCGCACCGTCGCGATTTCCACCAATTTCAATTTGATCGCCGTGCTCGCGGTGTACGAATCCAATTTGGATACGAAGGTCTGGACGATCGCCTTGGTCAGTCTGGTCGAATTGAATACGGACGAAACCCACTCGTTCAATTTGTCCGCCACCGCTGGATCCTTTTCGGCGATGCACTTCCGCAGAGCCGCGATCTGGCATTCCCTTCTGTAGGCCTTGCTGGCTTTCTTTCCGACCGTCGCGGCTTTCGCCAAGGTGTCGGGATCCTCGTCGATGATCAGCGCCACCAATCCCTTGACGTTCGCGCTGATTCTGTCTGGATCTTCCGGGTCGGCCATCAGCAGCCCCAAGTCGGCCAAGGCTTTGTCGCATTTGTACTGCGATTCGACGGGCAATCCGATTTTCTCCGTGACGTATTCCCTCTTGAGCGGGAAGAATCCGGTCGCCGGATCGTACGTCTTCTTCGCCTTGACCTTCGGCAATACCTCTTGGAGCACGGACCAATAAGCCGCGGTCTCCAATCCGACCAATTTGATCAATTTAATATTTATATTAATAGTCTCGAACAGCTCTGTATAGCACATGCGAATCGCAATCCTCCTGATTTCGTTTTATTATACGCCTCGCGAATGAAAAAAACAAGCCCGTCTGAGCTTGTTTTCCATAAAGGCATTAATTTATATTAAGATTCGGGCGAAATCTCCCAAATGAGCCGAAATTAATCGACGGCGAGCAATTCGCGAGTGACTTTGGCGTTCTTTTTGGCGTCCGCGAGCGTTTTGACGATGAATCTGGACAATTTCTGATCGTTGCTCGCCCTTAGGGTCTTGAGGCTCGCCTCCAAAGCGTCCTTGTCGACCGAATACCTGGCGAAGAAGTACTCGTCGTAGTCTTCCGGAAGGCTGGAGAGGCATCTCTTGCATTCGGTCTTCTTGAATTCGGAGGATCTGACCGTGTACTTGACCGTCTCGCCTTCTTCCGTCTCGGCGGTCTTGACGGATTTCGAATCGCGGAAGCAGTCGTCGAACGCGATGGTGTCGAAGATGATGGCCTCTATGATCTTGTTGTCGTCGATGTAACGCTGCACGAACCCCTCGATCGCCAAGCTCTCTTTCGTCCGCTCGATCCCGCTGCTCTCGTCGACCATCGTCTCGACGAAAGTCGTCCTGTCGTCGGAATCGTCGACCGGCGCGTCCATGCTCAAGGAATTGACGTTGGCCCTCTTGGTGTCTCGGTTGGAATCGTACATGATTTCTGCGACTCCCCTCGACGCGATCGCCTGGTTGATGCAGGCTTGGGCGTTCGTCTTGCTGCCGGGCTTCTGCCAGGCTCGGTAATGGCAGGCCACCATGATGCACTTGCACAAGATGGAAGTGTATTCTTCGTACGAATACATCCCGGCCGTCTTGGTCTTCTCGTACATCTTCTTGAGCTGGTCCCAGCTCTTGAGCATCAAGGCGCTGATGTAGACGTCTTTCCCGCGCTCGTCGCCCTTGTCCATGGCCTCGCAGTATCTGTCCGCCCACAGGGTGACCAATTTGGGGTCCCTCACCGATCTGGCGTAGCCCTCCGCCATCCTAGCCCTGCTCTCCAACTCCGCTTTGAATTGCGTCAATGAATCCACCATGATTGCTTTCCTCCTTCGCTTTCAATTAATCGACTATAGATTAGATGTTGTGGTAGTTGACCCTCGTCGTGGTCCCGATTTCTTTCTTCACGGCCCTGCCGTCCGCGATTTCCTCGACCGTGGTCTGCCCCTTGTACAATTTCGCGGCTTCTTTGCAGCTCAGCCTGATCTGCTTGAGGGCCTTGCCGTCGGACGTGACCCTCTCGAATAGGTAGTAATAGGTATTGTGGTAGGGTCTGCGAGAGGCGATTTTGGTCCCCTTGTAGAACAACGGCTGGGTCCTAGCGATCCCCACGTGGGTGCAGGTCCATTCGCCGAATTGCTTTTGAAGGTATTTTGATTTTTTCATGATTCGATTTCTCCTTGTCTTTGATGATTATAGCGCGAGATTCGCGGTAAGTAAACGCTTTTTTCAGTTTTTTCGCGCGGCCGATCGCTCTTTAAGCTTGCCCAAGCGGTCGCTGTGGTCTTTGATCGCGAGCTTATTGGCGACGAGCACGGCTTCCGGCATGCCCGCGGCCAAGTTCTGGCTCAATAGGTATTCGGATCGGGCCAACGCCTTCTCCTCTCGCTCGATTTCGCTTTCGATTCGTTCTTTCATTTTCTGTTTCCTCTCTTATCGATATCATTATTATAACGCGTCGCTATGAAGGCGCGAACGCTTTTTTTTGGTTTTCTTCAATTCTTTCCATCCGATCGGCTCGCAGTAGAACAGATGTCCGTCGAGGTCTATGATGTCTCCCTCCGACATGCTTCTGCTCTCGTAATCCTCCGGGCAGTCCTCGCTGTCATGCTGGAACCTCGACCAGATGTCGTCTAGGCTCGTATCGGAATCTATGCTCTCTTCCCAGGCGCATTCGTAGTCGCCCAAGTCGAAGCCGTGCTCGGCCGCGTAGTCGTAAGGCATGTATCCGTATCGCCTGATCTTCTCCGGATCTTTCAATTGCAGTATTCTCAGTCTCATGCGCTGTTAACCTCTTATTAGATATATTATATCGCGATTGACGATCGGCGTCAAGCGTTTTTTCGGTTTTCCTCGAATTCCATCTTGACTTGCCTTACGCCTTGCATGTTGAGGAACGTGGCTCTCGACACCTCTTTCGTCAACAGCGATTTGTCCAAGTACCCCGCGTGGCGGATGGTGAGCGTCCCGGTCTCTTCGCCGGAATACCTGCCGTCCGCGATCCTGACGCGCTTGTAATTAGACGTAATGCTCGAATAGTCGAAGTAAACCCTCTTGTCGGTGATTTTGCTGACCTCGTAAATCAATTCGGTGTCGCCGGATCTGAAGCGATACCTAGATCCGACTTCGACCGCGCCGATCCTCGGGCTCTCTCTCACGAAGCTTGGCCTTCTCATGATCCGTTCCCCCTAAGCGATTTCGTAATCGCAGATGACCTTGGTGCGCTTGCCGGCGATCCTGATGAGCGCGACGTCTTCCGGATCCGCGCCTTCGCTTTCCGCGATTCGCTTCTTGATCTCGGCGGGATCGGACGATTCCGTATAGATGTAATGGCAGTCCGGCGATCCGACGACTTCGCCGGCGATCTCTTCCGCGCTCTTGCCTTCCGCATTCTCGAGAGGCGCGATCGCGAATTCCGCGCCGGTTCCGAAGTAGACGGCCTCGATGTACGGCAGCATATCCAGCTTGGACGCCGGCAAGTAGCAGCGGTTCCAGTCGCCTTGGCAGCAGCCTCTGATCGTTCTGCAGACGAACGGCTCTCCGTGGATGATCTCCAATAGATCGCAGATCTCCTCGTCCTCCGACATGACGCCGATCTTCACGTAGCCGTCGACGCTGTCGTAAAGGCGCTTGAGCTGATCGTCCGTCGGCTCTCCGCCCATGAGGTAGCCGAACTCGTAATAGATCGTCGTATGCCTGTCTTCTTCGCCGACGTCCGAATCCTGGAAGTCGCTGAAGCAGTCGTTCAAGGCGTTCTGGACGTCAGCGACCATGGCCACGTTGACCCCGAATAGGCGAGGGTTCCCGAGGATGCTGACGTCGTCGTCGACCGCCGCGAGCTCCGGGTAATAGGCTTCCGAATCGAAATGCTCCGAATCGATTTCTGCCGCATAGATTTTTTTCATAGATTAATTTCCTCCAAATCTTGCTTACGGATATACTATAATGCGATTGAAAGCGGATGTAAACGGTTTTTTCACATATTTTTCAAAACCGCTTCCGGATCGTCCTTGGCGTCGACGATCTTGTCGCTGACGTACTCGACGCCTTGGAGCCAGTAGCCGATGTTGCTTTCCGGGCGCTTCAGGCAGCGGACCAGCTTCTCGGTATCGATGTAGCCCGTCGTCTCTTCGTAGTGGATCTTGGGTCTGTCGGCCGTAGGATAGCCTCCCCATCCATGGCACCAAAGGGCTTGCTTGACTGACAGATAGACCCTCTTCGGCGTGATCTTCGCGACGACCGCCTTCCAGGCCTCCTTGGTCTCCTTGTCGACTCCGCTGAATTCGGCGCCGACGACGAGGCTTTCCCTGATGGCCTTCTCTTTGGCCGCGTCTTCTTCCCTAGCTTTGTCGTCCATCAGCTTGCTCAATCTCGATCTCGCTTCTCTGCATTCCCGGGCAATAGGCATATCGACGCTCTTCAATGCGCTCTCAATCTCGTCTGCGCGATCCACTATGATGGCCATCATCTTGACCTTGGCGGCGTATTCCGGCTCCGCCTTGATCTGAAATTCGCCGCAAGAGCCGTAATTCATGCATAGATAAGGCTCTCCGAACTCGCGGGCGTCGAAATCGTATCTGCGGCCGTAGCGCAGCGTGAATCCGGCTCCGAAATACGCGGTGTCGTCGTCCTTCAGCAAATCGATGGCGAAGCGGTATTCGCCAGCGCCCAGATCGACGCCGACGCGGACGCGGAAATCCTTGAGCAGCGATTTGAAGTAGCCCTCTAATTTGGCCGCGGCGCTGTCGTATTCTTCTTTCGCGGCGGCGCTCAATCTGCCGACTTTTTCTTTCAGCTCATTAAGTTCTTCCATGATTGTCATCTCCTCTTTACGTTATCTATTATATCGCGTTATATTCAAGATGCGAATGCTTTTTTTAACTTTTTTTAAAGTTTTTCAATCTTTGGGCGATTCATAATCCACAGCCTCATCTCTTTCTTATTTATTATAATCTATAAAGCGCGTGAAGTAAACTGTCTTTTCGAAAAAAAGCAAAAAAAAATATCAGGAGCCGTTATCGCTCCTGATATTCCGTTACTTTATGATTCTTCCTAGTCGCCTTGAGGTCTATCACCCTCTGATTGGTCGATCCGCGGTACTTGTTGTCGTCGGAGATGTCCCTCTTCGCCAAGACGAACGGGCCGTCGACCAGCACGTCCGCCGCGCCTAAGATGCGATCTATCAGCTTCCGCTTCTCGCCGCCCGGCTCTCCCATCGACTCGAGCTGCTCGTAGGTGTATCCGGACCAGATCCAGACCGTCTTGCCTGGGAATCTCTCCTTGAACTCGTCGATCAAAGCGGCGAGATCTCCCAGATTTCGGTCGATGAAGGGCTCGCCTCCGAGGATGCTGAGCCCTTTCACGTAATCCGGCTCGCACAGTCGCAATATCCTGGATTTCGTCTCTTCCGTGTACTCTTTGCCGCCGTCATAGCTCTGCTGATCCTTGTTGTGGCAGCCCTCGCAATGTATAGGGCATCCTTGCGTGTACAATCCGACCCGGATGAACGGGCCGTCGCTTATGTCCATGCTTCTGATTTGCGCGTATCTCATATATATCGCCTCCGATCTCTTCTATTATTCTATAATACGATTAAAAAGAGAATGCCTTTGGCTATGCGACACTCTCTTTTTCCGTAATTTAGTCGTTTTCGTCTTCTTGGTTGTCCAAATGGACGAAACGTTCTTTTATTTCTTCGGTTCTCCCGAAATTTCAGAAGTTGCTTCCAATATATCCACAGGTTCTTCTCGCGATGTTGAGCTTGGAGTGATCTCTGCAGCCGCAGTTCGGGCAGTACCATTCCATGTTCTCGTCAAGCTTCATCTCGCCGTCGTAGCCGCAGTTCTGGCAATAGTCGGATTTCGTGTTGAGCTCCGCGTACATGATGTGATCGTAGATGAACTCGATGACTTCCATCACGGCCTCAACGTTGCCGGTGAGGCTCGCGGTCTCCACGTAGCTGATCGCGCCTCCCGGCGACAATCTCTGGAATTTCGCTTCTTGGGCGATCTTGTCGAACGGAGTGATCTTCTCGAATACCGGCACGTGGTAGGAATTGGTGATGTAATCGCGATCCTTGCCGTCCAATTTGACGAAGATATCGTCGCCGAATCTCTTCTTGAGGCATTTCGCGAACTTGTACGTAGTCGATTCCATCGGCGTGCCGTATAAGCTGTAGTCGATGTTTTCCTCGGCTTTCCATTCGCTGCACTTGTCGTTCATCTTCTGCATGACTTCAAGCCCGAACTTCTCGCCTTCCGGATCGGTGTGCGACTTGCCGATCATGTACTTGACGCACTCGTACAGGCCGCCGTATCCGAGGGACAGGGTGGAATACCCGTTCAGCAGCAGGTCGTCTATCTTCTCTCCTGGGGCGAGCCTCGCGAACGCGCCGTCCTGCCACAGGATCGGAGCCATGTCGGAGGTGCGGCCCATCAGCCTGTCGTGCCTGCACTTCAGCGCTTTGTGGCAGAGCTCGAGCCTCTGGTCGAAGATCTCCCAGAATCTCTTCATGTCCCCGCCTGAGCTGAACGCGACGTCTGGCAGGCTTATGGTCACTACGCCTTGATTGAAGCGACCGTAGAATTTGGGTTCGCCTTCTCGGTAGTCCAGCGCGTGGGCGACGTTGCCCAGCTTGTCGCTGAATCGATCCGGCGTCAGGAACGATCTACACGTATTTGTCCGATGTCGCCATCGGTACTGACTATATCATCTGTTATCTCTAACAGCCTACTTCTTGGGGCCGGCGCTTATCTCCGGCCCTACTTCCTTACATTCATCAGGAATAGTCGATACACTTTCAACAATATAATAACAATTTTTATAAAATAACTTATTTTTAACAATATTTGTAACTTCTGTAGCTGATATTTCAAATAGCTTTGTTAGCTGTCTGACTTGCAACTTTGTAAAGGAGTTATCAATAATATTTACTAAATATAAATATTTACAAGCCGGAAAATATGATTTTTTCTTTCCTTTGTAATACTTACTTAGCTTAATCCTTTGACTATCAGGTTTCTTTTTCCCTAATAAACCTTGGCTTATCTTACGTTTAGCTTCTGCTGACTGATGCTTTCCATACATAGGATTTTTATCACCTATATATTGTCCGTGATTAGAATTATGTGCTTTTGCTTTATCAGATATTTTCTTTCTAGTAATGGCCATTTGCTCGGCAGTTCTATACTTGTAGGTATTACCACCATCGCCACCAGTCGTCATGTTATAGCCAACTGCTCTTGAAGAAGATTTATAAAATGAAATTCAATAGATTTCTTTTTGATTCAAGTCTTCTTCAGAATCCGCTTTGTCTATACTTTCTACGATAAACGCTTCTTTGCCGTATTTTCTAATACTTCTAGCCAGCTTAGTATTTGCACCGCTTTCCGCGAAAGCAATATGCTCAGCTAATCTCTGGTCTATACTTTTTACAGTTTTGCCAATATAAATTTTATTTGTTATAATATTTGTTATTTTATAAATTGTTCCGTACATATGTCCAAGCCTCATTTAATTTAGCGTATAGGTGCGGAACCTTCTTGACCTTTATTATATTTTGTTTAGCACGGTCTCGTCTTAATAATACTAAGATCTAACCGTTAGCAGCGACTAACGTCGCCACACCCTCGAGCGAGGTTCAATAGGTTTTACATGGGCTGAGTGTTCGCTTACCCATGCAAGGGTAGCAGCTTCCCTTGAGCTCTTTCATGATCTTCTCAGAGATGTAATCCGGCACCATCCTCTTGGCCGTGCATTTGGCCGCGAGCTCGGTCAGGTAATGGTACTTGGAATCCTCTCTGACGTTCTGCTCCTCGAGCACGTAAAGCAGCTTGGGGAACGCCGGCGTGATGTAGACGCCTTTTCTGTTCTTCATTCCGAGGATCCTCTGCTTCAGGAATTCCTCGATCAGCATCGCCACTTCCTCGGTGTATTCGGGGTCTTCGCCTAAATACATGTTGACGGAAATGAACGGGGCTTGGCCGTTCGTGGTGGACATCGAATTGACTTGGTAATTGAACGTCTGCACGGCCGCTTCTATCTCTTGCTTCAGTTTCTTCTTCGCGTAAGCCTCTTTCCGATCAGCCTCGGAATCGGCGAAGAACTCGTCGGCTTCCTTCAGGTAGGCTTCGTAGCTGGCTCTCGCGAACGGTGCAAGATGGGTTAAGGTAATCGTAGTCCCGCCGTACTGGCTTGAGGCCACGGCCGCGATTATCTGAGTCGCGATGGTCGTCGCCGTCAGCAATTTGTGAGGCCTGTCGATCTTCACGCCGTTGACCATGGTGCCGTTCTGCAGCATGTCGCGCAGGTTGATCAAGCAGCAGTTCGTCAGCGCGTTCTGCGCGTAATAATCCATATCGTGGAAATGGATGATCCCTTCGTTGTGCGCCCTGACGACGTCCTGAGGCAGCAAGACGTTCTTGGCGATTTCGGTGGACACGATTCCAGCCAGGTAATCCCTTTGGGTCGTCACCACCTTGGCGTTCTTGTTGGAGTTCTCGTTGTTCCAATAGTCCGATTTGCCGGAGACCATCTCGGAGATCTCCTTCATCATGGCCATCTTGCTCTGGCGGACCCTCGTCCTCTGATCTCTGTAAAGGATGTACGATTTCGCCGTCTTGTTGAACTTGGACTTAAGCAAGGTGTCTTCGACCAGGTCTTGGATGGCTTCGACCGAAATGGAATCGCCCGGATTTCGGTTGATTTTGTTGATTACGATCGAGACGATTCTGTCCAAGTCCTCTTCCGTCATCTCTTTCGTCCTTCCGTTGGCCGAATCCAGCGCTTTGCGGATTTTTTCCGGCGCGAACGGCACTTCGACGCCGTCGCGCTTAATTACTTTCATAATATTTGAAATTCTCCTTTCTCGACCTGCGGCCGCTGCCGCGACCGGGTCGGATTCAATAAAAATTAACCGCCGCCGCGTCGATCCGCGACGGTAATTAATTTAGCGATATGCAACGCTATAAGGTGAGCTTCCAATCGGCGACTCTGTAATCCGCCAGATCTTCGCTTTCCCTTTCGAAGTCGCTCAGGACGGAGGATCAGAGATGCCCCGATCCAACCAAATAAGCTCGGTATTCCGCCCTCATGCTCTCGATTATCTTTAGCTCGCCTTCGTAGAAGCCCGCGTAGCCGAGGAATCTCCTGCAGGCCAGCAGCAGCTCGGAATCCGGACGCCCGGAATCCAGCGATCTCAGGTAGTCTTCCATCAATCGCCCCGCTATCTTGCGCAGCGTCTTCGCGACCGCGTCGCAGGCTTTTCAGTACGCCTTCGCCTTTATATAGGATCGATGGTTCTTGATCAGGCTGAACGCCGTATGCTCGCCTTTTCTCGCCTTGGCGATTATCCCGTCTAAATCTTCCGCAGTCATGAATCGAATCTCCGAAAATTGCCTCATAGCATCTATGCTAATATACGATTCGGCCGATAGCTTTCGAATAAAAAAGGGAAGCCGCCTTTCGACGACTCCCCGACTTGTTCCTCCGAGCTCGGCTGGCCGAGATTTATGAACGCCGGCGGGATTCGCGATCCCTGCCGACGGGAGGTATCTGCGCGGCGGAGGCGGTTCGTTCATAGGAGGAAATAATCATGAACCCAGGGCCGTGGAAACATTCATGCCTCGGCAATGGAAATGTATGAAACAGAGAAAGCAGCCAGCCGCTCGGAAGCGATGTCGGTCATAATGACCTTCGCCGTCCGCCGCGCATCATATTATACGGCCCGATCGTCGATTTTCGCCGCGGCTTTAGAAGAAATCTTCAAATAGCTCTCGAGGCTGCGCTCGGCGTCTCTCGCCGCGGCGTCGTAATCGACCCGATCGGCGTTCACCAGGTAGATCTTGATGATCCTGCCTCCGCACACCAATTTCAGGTCGAGCGATCCGCCGTTCCGGAATTCCACCAATTTCGCGCCGAGATCCGGCCAAGCGCGGATCGTGCCCAAGGAATCGTCTATCAAATCCCTGATGTGGGCGGAATACGATTCCCCGGAGCCGCAGACCCTCACCGGCTTCCCCGCCAGGATCGTGTAGAAGCAGGAATCGGCCTCCGATTTGTACACGCTGAAAGAGAATCCCCTGTAATTGAGCTGATCCACGATTTCGTCCGAATCCGAAATTTCCATGATTTCGCCTCCTCGGCGCTAAAGTTCTAACAATATTTAAAATGAAATCCGCTTTTTTCAGATTTATGGTGCCTACAACAACTGCCAGTATCTAAAGATTTTTTAATACTAGCATAACTAAATTTAGTTATTCTAACAGCTTCACTAATAGACTTAAAGCATACACCGGTCTCTACACAATAAATGGCTTGAGTATTCGGTGGCAAAAGACCTAAATTTTTTCCTTTTAAAGAAGCGCTTAGCTTCTTCCTGGTTTCATCTGATACTACTTTGCCTTTGGCGGCTTCGCTAAGTTTTTGCTTAGTTTCTTCTGAGACTCTGTAAAGTGTCCCTGGCCAAAATCCTTCTGGCTGTTCAGCGGCTTTAACTGATACTTTTCCGTTTGTATACCATCTAAGCCCTTTTTGTGATTCACTCATTCTCAACTTAGCTTCGTCTGTATGAGTTTTTCCAAGATTAACTTCTCTTAAATGATCTTTTTCTTCTTGGGAAAGCTTTCTATGCGGTGAAGATTCTTTCATTTTTTGAATAGTAGCTTCAGAGTGAGTGTGCCCAAATAGCAAGCCTTTACTTTTTCCTCGACGATAGCCGCGGCTAAGATAGCTTTCTAAATCTTTTGGATCGATGCACAAGTCTTCTATCCCATTAGTAATCATGATCTTGCCTTTTTTTGACTCAGAAAGTTTTTGTTTGTGTTCATCTGACAAAACTCTGCCCTTGAGTTTGCTTTTCTGCGCGTCTGTCAGCGGCAGTCTTCCCGGCTTGAACCCCTTTGGGCAAGCATCACAGCTCGGCAGGCAAATTTCTATTTCATCGTCTGTATACCAGTGAAAACTTGTGTTTCCCCACTGTTCTCCGCCTGGAGTCATGTTATAGCCGCGGCATTCCGGATCTCCAATATAAGTATGATAATAGCTAATTCAATATTTTTCACGCTCATTGGCAAGTTCCTGCGTAGGAATTCCAGTTTCTAGAATCTCATGGCTAAACGCGTCTCAAGTATGCTTAGCGATGGCCCTTGAGAAAACTAAATTGTGCTTTGTAGTATAGCCAGCGCCATTTTGTCATCTTTCATTTAAGTTAGCTTTACATGTTTGCCCAATATAAGACCAGCCGCAATGCTCGCAGTCAGCAGTTAATGTGTGTTTATAAATAGTTCAAGTTTTCATACTGAATGCCTCTACATTTAATTTAGCTATTAAATTAGTGGCAAATAACAATTTATTGGGCGATTAACAACTATAATTTAGTTATAATATCCCTAAGCTCTGACATAAAAGCGGGGTTTTCTTTTCCATCGATTAGGTAGTCAGCTAGGTCTTTTTTATTATTAACTACTTCCCAAACTCGTTGATCTATAGTATCGTTAGCTAATAATACTTTTATGAATACCGGCTTGTTTGAAGTGATTCTGTAAATTCTTTCACAGTTTTGATTAAATTCGCTATAAGTCCAAGCTGTGGATACAAATATTAAATATTTGCATTCAGGCATACTGAAGCCTGTCCCGATTTTTTGAGAAGTCCCGAGCAGAAGCTTGCAATCGGGATCGGTCCTAAACTTATTGATATTCTCGCTAACTTCGCCGTCAGCCAGATCGCCTGTTCCGATTACTGGGTTATACTTTGCCAAAAGCTTTTGAAGAGTATATATCGATGATTTAAAAGTATCCATAACAATTACTTTTTCACCGCCACTAATAATATCCTCTACTAGTTCCACTACTCTGTTAAGCTTGCTGGCGGTTATCGGCTCAGAAGTTAAGATAGCTGGATCCGCAGTCGCTTGTCTTAGTCTAGTGGTCAGCGCAAGCAAGTTTCCGGATTTAAGCTCAACTTTATCAGCCTCTTCTTTGACTCCGGCTTTTACAGCCTCATAAAATTTCTTGTGATCATCAGCCAGCTCTACTAGTTCCACATCGATAGTTTTCTTTGGCATGTCGTCTTTTACTTGGTCGAAAGTCCGCCTAATGCTGCAGCTGTCGATTTCTTCTTGTAAAATATCTAGATTTTTATAGCCGACTATCTGGGCGTTATTAAAGCCTCCGAATTTACAATATTGACTTTTAAAGTTCGTTAGGGTAGATCTATCGTTTTCAGTCCAAAATAAACTCATATAAGCTGAAATTGGCGAATTTACGATGATGCTTCCGCTGGCGCCGACTTTGTATTTTGAATTTAGCTTAAGCAGGCCGGCGGCAGATTGAGAATTTTTATTCGCCACACCTCTATGAATCTCGTCAAAACAAATCAAATCAATCTTATTTTCTGATTTATTAAAAGCCTCTATAATCTTTGGGTCTCTCAAAGACTCGACATTCATAATAATCCAAAATTCATCGATTTTATGTTTTAATTGCTCGGCTCTTTCTTTTACAGAATCATAAACAATCTTCCCGTTTCTGTTTATTCTTTCGCCTAGTACTACAGCCGACTCTGTGCTAAACTTTTGAATTTCTGATTTCCATTGTTGTCGCAACCCAGCAATTCCGGTAATCAGCAAACAATGTTCAATCAAACCTCTACGCTTTAAGGTCTCCGCATAGTACATCATCTCAAGCGACTTGCCTAAACCTGGCGCGTCCAAAAGCAGAGACTTTCCATGCCTCAACAAAAAATTGATTCCGTCTATCTGATGCTTAAACGGCTTAAATTTAAACTGGTCGATTTCCGCTTGGGTCAGGTCCGTCGGCGACTTCTCCGATTTCGGCTCGTCCGGGATCAGGGTCAGCTCGATGTCGTCGATCTTCGTCAGGCTGTCCACCAATCAGGCCAGGTTGCCGATAGGGCATTCCCAGACGTGGTCTTTCTTGTGGTAGACGTACGTCGGCAGCGCCTTGATGACGTCGATGACGCCTTGGTCGAACGGGAACGTGATCAGCAGCGAAGTCCTTCCGGAGAGCTTCCTCGGCGTCGACTCCTCGATCTTTATCATCGGTCGAAATCCCCCCGATCTCGGATTAGTCTAAGAGGGAGGTCTCAAGGCTGCCGAAGTCCGCCTCTTCGTCTTCGGCGCGGGTCTTGTACGACACCGTCGCCTCGACCACGAATGCCTTCTCGCACTGCTCGCAGACGAATCTCTCGGTCGTCTCCGGCTCTTCCGCTCATTCGACGTAGAGGATCCTGCCGGTGGGGTCCTTGATGACGTTGTCCGCCTTGCCGATCAATTCGCCCGGCATGAAAATCTCGCTCGGGGAGTATTCGGCCCCGCAGAAGGGGCATTTGATGAGCCCTTTGGTGATCACTTCTTTCTTGTCTGTCTTAGCTGCCATTGTCCGTTTCTCCTTAAAGTCTTTGCTGATGGATCCGCGCGATCTGCCGGGGCGCTTCGGCGAATGCCTCGAAAGCGTCCATGCGCGGTTTTCGCTTATGCGTTAATATACGGCGCGGAAAGGCGAAATCCGCCGAATTTCGAAAGATTTTTTTGAAATTTTTTCAAATTCGGAGCCGATCTCAGATTCGGCGGTCGGCTTCGGCCGGCTTTCCGCAATTCTTTCTGAACGGGCCGTTTTTTCTGGTTTCAGAAGAAAAAATCCGCTGGAATAGATTCGCCCGAAATCCGTGATTTGTAGATTTTCGTAAACGATTTCCAATCTCTGCCTTTTTCTGTTTTGCTTTCTTTATATATTTCTTTATTTAGATCTTTTTAGATCTCTGCATAGCTAAGAGCCTTATAGCTAAGAGCATATAGCTTAAAGCGTATAGCTACAAGATATAGCTAAGAGCATATAGCTACAAGATGCATGCTAAGAGCTTATGCTAAAGCTCTATATAGATCCAAGCATATAGCATCAGCTTATGCTACAAGCTGTATAGCTACATGCTTATAGCAATACAGCCGATAATACGGCATTCGAAATTACATCAAGATGTAATTTCTCATTGAAAGCGCGCATGCGCATGCATATGCACCTAATACGCACACGCATATGCATGCGTACATACATTCACACATATCCGCTCGCGAGCGAGCGTAAGCCCGCAAGCGGGCGGGCACGCCTCGCGGCACAAGGCCGCAAGGACGGCCCAGAGGTGGTAAACCCAATTTTAAAGAAAATCCGAAAGGGAGATCTTTAGGAAAATTTTTTTAAAAAACCGTGAAATCGAAAAATGGAATTTTTAGGAAAAAAACTTTTTAGGAAATTTCGGAAAAACCGATCTTTAGGACCCTTGGGAATCGTATATTAACTTGCGGGAGAAATCCAGAGAAAAGAAAATTAGGAAATCTCTCAGTATTCTTAATCCCGTAGATTTTTGTAGGCGATGTCGAAAAAGCCGATTAGATATCCGCTGGCGCCGGAGCGAGCGAATGAATGCTTGCTTGCGCAGCCGCGGCGGAAGCCGGCGGATCGGCCGCTTTAGGCCAACGCCATTTGGCGGCCTGAGGTCTGTGAACGCGCCCATTCTCGCCAGAACTCGGTTTTCAGGCCCGTAGGCGAGCGGAAACGGCCGGCCTAGCAAAATACCCGCTTAAGGCATTTCCGCGCGAATGGGACGCCTTTATGGGCTTAATCGGGATATCCGCGCCGGAAACGACGTCGGCGGAATCACCAAAAATTCCAGAAAAAGCGAGAAAAAGACAATTTCGGCGATTTCCCGGATTTCACAGAGCGATATTAAGGCGATTTCCGAGAACGCCTCGATTTCGGCGCTTCGGCGGCGCATTAGTCTGTGGGACGGCCGTGTTAGACCCCGATTAGACCGGCGACAATCGAAATCGCCCCGATTTCCGGCTTCTGGCGCCGGTCGCGAGCAGGAAAACGCGCAGATTCGCGATTCTGGGCTCCAAACGGGCCCGCAGACGAGCGGAAACGCGCCGCTTAGCAAAATATCAGCCGGACGGATTTCCGAAGCCCAGAGGCGCCTTTGCGCGAATCTCGCGGCTTCGAGGCGATCCGGCAGCGATCGAATAAAAGGAGGCTTCAGGACATGGGAACCAATTACTATTTGAGGAGAAAATGCGAATTCGACCCCGTTAGCGGGACGCCGGCTTCGCTCGGATGCCCCGACTGGGCGAAGCGCGAGCCGCTGAGGCTCGACGACGGGTGGGCCTGGAACGGCAGGCATTACCCCGACCTCGAATCGCTGAACAAGGATTTCTACCAAGAGATGCACATCGGCAAAAGCTCCGCCGGCTGGAGGTTCCTGCTGGCGATCTACCCGGAGAGGAATCCGGAAAACGCAGGCGAAATCTGGCTCGACGGGCCGATAGAGGGCTTGGGCGATTGGATCGAGCTGTTCGGCGATCCGCGGAACGAGATTGTCGACGAATGCGGCGGGAAGCTGACGCCGGAGCGGATGATCGACGTCATCGCGAACCGCGGGGACGGATTGCTGACGCACGCAGGCTGCCCCTACTGCGCGGCGATGGGCGGCGGATGCTCCTACGACCTGGCGCTGAGCGGGAACGACCCGAGCTGCGGATTGGTGTTCTGCTAGAAAGCGGGGGCGAACGCGGAAAGCCGAAAGCGACCGAAAGAAATTGCGCAAATTTACGTAAAGCCTTCGAAAGCCGGACGGGCGAAAATCGAGCGGGGTAGGAAGCCGGGAAAGGCGAAAGCCATTGGAAACGCTGGCGAATCGGCCGCGACCGGGCTTCCGAAAGCGAACGCAAGGGAAGCGAGGCTCGACCCATCGGCTTGGGCAAAAGCTGAAAGCCTCGCGAAAGCGGCCGAAAGAACTTACGCAAAATCATCGAAAATCACGCCGAAAATTACAGAGAAAAAAGATCTGCGGAAAATTCCGGATTGGGTTGATCCGTCCGCGGCTAAATTAATCGTATAATATGCGAGAGCCTCTGGGGGCTCGCAGCGGGCTAGGCCGCGGACAAATCCCAGATCCCTCGCCGTGGGAGCCTACAGACGCCTCGTCGCGGCCCATGGCAGAAATCGGGGATAAATGAAGAGGACCCCGCCGAATTCGGATAATGTCGCTTCAAAGCGCGTTATAGCAGCGGTTCCACCACCTGGTACTGAATGTTGTTCCCAGCCTTTGACTGGGAGTCAGTGGACCGCCCTCGCCTGCGATGCGCAGGCAATTAAGCCCGAGAACGTCAGGATGGGCGAAAGAGGGGCAAAGCCGGGGAACTCCAGGGCGGGTTGGCGTGCGCGAGTCTGACTGTGCGCATTCCGTAAAAGCGACCCGAGCAAATCTAAGTTCCTGCGAGCGGGGTTGGGCCCGCGTCATTCGTTAATCATAATCAATGGAGGCGACGCAGAAATGGTCAACAAGAAAGAATTCAAAGAAGACGTCCTCGACATCATGAGGCTCAGGAAGAAGGCGGACGGCGCGGAAGGGCTCAAGGTCAAGGCGCTCATCCTGTTCCAGCTCAAGCTCATCACGGCGAGCCAATTGGAAGACGCCTACGTGGCCGTGGCGAGGCTCAAGGCCAGATACGACTGCAAAAGCAGCCAGCTGGCCGAGAAGTACAAAGGCGTGGAGGGGCTCAGCAGGCTCTACGATTCCATCGAGGTCGAGATCCTGGACGCGCTCCGCGAGCACCGGCATCAGGACATCCATGAAACGTACTTGTTCGTGCTCGGCAAGAGCGGCTGCGACGCCTTGGCGCATTACGAGAGGAAAGACTTCGAGGAGATCATCAACCGATAGGCGATCGTCCGCGGCGAGATTGAAACTCGCCGTTTTTTTTTATTCCGGCGGATATCCGAAAAAAAAACGATGTAATCTAGCTTTCCGCGGCGTATAATAGCTTAGTCATAGCCTGACGCGATCGGGCGCTGGAGGAAGATCGACATGGAATTCAAGTACAACGACGGAGGCAGAAGCGAGTACTTCAAGGCGA